>OLSK01000185.1_pt1 | contig 59631 bp, 57 predicted proteins | sample 1672781 | NCBI WGS metagenome assembly OLSK01 (sample SAMEA3136723, study PRJEB25190) | human gut metagenome | biome: human gut; feature: human-associated habitat; material: faeces | place: Austria | collected 2013 | reverse complement strand
CGGTTTCGTGCCGCTTCGTCAATCTTAGCGCAATACTGTCTTACGTACACCCAGCAATGGCGAGGAATTTTTCGCTTTATTTTACTTCTCAGTCCATTTCCAGTTAGCGACTTCGGGGAGGTCTACGCCGTACTCAGCGATGTACTGAGCATGCTCGACGAGCTTATCCTTCATCTGCTGGACGAGGTACGCGCCGCGGTTGCCAAGTTGCGGGAGATTATAGACCGCAGACATGACGAGGTTGAAGCGATCCAGTCTGTTAAGGACTCTCATGTCGAAGGGCGTGGTGATGGTGCCCTCTTCGATGTAGCCGCGGACGTGGATGTTCTTGTTGTGGCGTCTGTAAGTCAGCTCATGGATGAGGCTGGGATAGCCATGGAAGGCGAAGATGATGGGCTTGTCGGTGGTGAAGATCATGTCGTAATCTCTCTGCGACAGGCCGTGCGGGTGCTGCTCCTCGCTCTGGAGACGCATCAGGTCAACGACGTTGACAACGCGGATGCGCAGTTCGGGGAACGCGCTGCGCAGGATGGTGACGGCGGCCAGGGTCTCAAGCGTCGGCGTGTCGCCGCAGCAGGCCATGACGATGTCAGGCTCCTGCCCCTCGTCGGTGGATGCCCACTGCCAGATGCCGATGCCCTGAGTGCAGTGCTTTACGGCCTGCTCCATAGTCAGCCACTGGGGACGCGGATGTTTGGAAGCGACGATGACGTTCACGTAGTTGCGGGAGCGGATGCAGTGGTCAAAGCAGCTCAGCAGGCAGTTTGCATCCGGCGGCAGGTACAGGCGGACAACGTCGGCCTTCTTGTTGGCGACGTGGTCGAGGAAGCCGGGGTCCTGATGCGTGAAGCCGTTGTGATCCTGCTGCCAGACGTTGGAGGCGAGGACGTAGTTGAGAGACGCGATCTTCTGACGCCAAGGGAGCTGGTTGCAGACCTTGAGCCACTTTGCGTGCTGCGAGAACATGGAGTCAACTATGCGGATGAATGCCTCATAGCTGTTGAAGAAGCCGTGGCGGCCGGTGAGCAGGTAGCCCTCGAGCATACCCTCGCATACGTGCTCGGAGAGCATGGAGTCCATGACTCTGCCGTCGGGGGCGAGATGATCGTCGGTGTCGTAGGCTTCGCCGTTCCAGACACGGTCGGTTTCCTCAAATACCGCGTTCAGTCGGTTGGAGTTCGTCTCGTCGGGGCCGAAGGAGCGGAAGTTGCGCTCCTTGTCGTTGAGCTTGTAGATATCGCGCACGAAGTCGCCGAGTACGGACATATCCTGCGCCTCGACGCTGCCGGGGAAGGGAATATCCACGCCGTACTCGCGGAAGTCGGGCATGCGCAGATCCTTCAGCAGCAGACCGCCGTTCGCATGGGGATTCGCGCCCATGCGGCGGGTGCCCTTGGGCGGGAAGTCGAGCAGCTCCTGCACGGGAGTGCCGTTCTCGTCGAACAGCTCTTCGGGATGATAGGAATGCAGCCACTGCTCGATCTGGCGGATATGCTCGGGGGAATCGGGCTGAATGGGAACCTGGTGCGCGCGCCAGTAGTTTTCGACCTTCAGGCCGTCAACATATGCCGGACCTGTCCAGCCCTTCGGGCTGCGGAAAACGATCATCGGCCAGCGGGGGCGGTTCATGTTGCCGTTCTCTCTTGCGTCCTTCTGATAGGCGAGGATCTTCTCGATGCACTCATCAAGAGTGTCCGCCATGAGGCGGTGCATCTCGGCGGGGGCGCTGCCCTCGACAAAGTGCGGCTCCCAGCCGCAGCCGCGGAAGAAGTCCTCAAGCTCTTCATGCGAAATGCGCGCGAAGAGGGTGGGGTTTGCAATCTTGTAGCCGTTGAGGTGGAGTATCGGCAGCACGGCGCCGTCAGTCTTGGCGTTGACGAATTTGTTGAGCTGCCAGGAAGTTGCGAGCGGGCCGGTCTCTGCTTCACCGTCGCCGACGACGCAGGCTGCGATGAGGTCTGGGTTATCGGTCACGGCGCCGAAGGAGTGGGCGAGGGAGTAGCCCAGCTCGCCGCCCTCGTTGATGGAACCCGGGGTCTCGGGCGCAACATGGGAGGGGATGCCGCCGGGGAAAGAGAACTGCTTGAAGAGCTTCTGCATGCCTTCCTTGTCGCGGGAGATGTTGGGGTAAACCTCCTGATAGCTGCCGTCCAGCCAATCCTGAGCGACCATGGCGTTTCCGCCGTGGCCGGGGCCGGAGATATATATCATATCGAGGTCATATTTTTTGATAACTCGGTTGAGGTGAGTGTAGATAAAGTTCTGACCGGGCACGGTGCCCCAGTGGCCGACGATCTTTTTCTTGATGCTCTCTTCGGTGAGCGGTTTCTGCAGCAGAGGATCGTCAAGCAGATAAAGCTGGCAGGCGGAGAGATAATTGGCCGCGCGCCAATATGCGTCCAGCGTGGCCAGCTCCTGCTCGATTGCCGGGCAACGGGATTCAATGTCCATGTTATGACCTCCTGAATTTTTATTTTGGATGTCTGCCATCCACGGCTTCATATTAGCAGGAATACATGCTGCGTTCAAGATGGACAGTTTCGGCATTTTTAACAATTTTTACGTCTGAAAATGAATTTTGTGCATCTTGACGACCAAAAATCCGATGGAATATTCCTGCACGCTGCCGTATTCTTACAAAAAATATAGCCAAAGGAATGATGCCCATCATACCTTCGGCTATACATTTATCTGTCAATTTCTATACTGCCGCCGTTTGTGAGATCGCGTCCGTCGAGCAGTATCAGCTTTTCGGCCAGCAGCCGCGCAAATCCGCTTATTATCGCGGACGCCGCGATAAGCTCGTCCGTATTTTGCACGGCAAGCTCCGTGCGGTCTTCGTGATTCAGCAGGACAGCACCGGCCATGCGCACCTGATCCACAAAGTATCCCGCAGTCACCTGATGGCGCTGGGAATAACGTTCATAGCGCGCCCTCAGCTCTTCATAGGACAAGCCCATCGGAATCAGCTTCTGCACCATCGCAATGCTGAGACTCTGCTTGAGTGTGCATATCATGATAAGATACGCGATGTGCTGACGGTAATATTTCTTCTTTATCGGCTCCGGCATGACGCGCGTGCGGACGTAGTTATTTATTGTAGCGGCGGTGATTATCTGTTCCTCCTTCAGCTCCGGAGGCATATAATCAAGATACTGCTTGAGCAGCTGCACCGTCTGCTCCATGTACAGGCCAAAATCCGGAATGTCGTCCCATGCGGGGAGGCGGAAGCGCTCAAGATATTTTTCCCAGCGGCGCAGCTTTCCGGCTATAAGTGCTTTGTCGTATCCCATGTATCCATAGCTCCCTTATCGATGTATGTTGTCATTATAGCATAAAATTCACGGATTGTAAATAATCTCGTGCTGGCATCTACTTGACTTAATGTTGAGGATATGTTAATCTAATGATGCTCATTAGATGACAAGGAGAAAAATATTATGTATATCATAATGACAGATACATCTGCGAATCTTGAACCGGCTGACTTAAAAAAGTGGGAGATTGAAGATCTGCCGCTGACCTACATGGTGGACGGCAAGTCGCCGCTCGATTCCGGAGACGCTGCATTTGACGGCCCCGCGTTCTACGCGGCGATGCGCGGCGGCGCGAAGGTAGTCACCTCGCAGGTCACGCCGCAGACATATATTGACGCGATGACCCCGTTCCTGAAAGAAGGAAAGGACGTGCTGTTTATCGGCATGTCGTCCGGTATAAGCGGCTCGTACAACTCCGCGCAGATAGCCGCAAATCAGCTGCGCGAGGAGTTCCCCGCCTGCAAGATATACACCATAGATACGCTCAGTGCCTCGCTCGGCGAGGGGCTGCTGGTCGTCAAGGCGGCGGAGAACCGCCGCAGCGGCATGAGCATCGAGGAAAACGCGGCAGAGATAGATAAGCTGCGCCATAATATGTGCCAGGTGTTCACGGTCGATGATCTTAAATACCTGCGTGGGACTGGACGGCTTTCGAGCATCAAGGCCGCGGTCGCGTCCGTGCTGAACATAAAGCCGCTTCTCAAGGGCGACACTGAGGGCAAGATCGTCTGCTTTGAAAAGACCCGCGGCAGAAATAACGCCATCAAGGCGCTGGCGCAGCAGTATGACGAGATGGTGCGTGAGCCGTATAATCAGTGCATCGGCATCGCTCACGCTGACTGCACCGAGGACGCCGAGCAGCTGATAGAGCTGCTCAACCGCAACAATCCACCGCACGAGATCATGCTGGTCTGCTATGAACCTGTTACCGGCTCGCACGTCGGACCCGGCACGCTCGCGCTCTTCTTCCTCGGCAGCGACGAGTTCAGAAGCAAATAAAAAGAGATAATAAAACCGCCATGCATCTTCAAAACTGCATGGCGATTTTTTATGATAATCTGCTTCGCTTGCCGTCGGCGGGCGGGATGTACCCGTAGGCGATGTTGGGATTGATCTTTTGCAGCTCCGCGTGGATGCGGTCAACGTCCTCTTCTTTGTTGAAGATGAGGTTTGCAAACTCCTTGCCGTCGTGTACAAGAATGAGACGGTAGTAGTAATAAGCGGGGCTGTCGTCCGGCTGACACTCGCTTACGCGGGTGAAGGTACGGTCAATGTAATCGTACGGGACGTAGTACTTGACGCCGAGGTCGCGGTAATACATGCACAGCTTGCCGAGACGGACGCGGCCTATCGGCTCCGCTGCGCTATAATCGTCAATATGCTCCTGATCGCTTATGCGCCTTTTGTCAACGCCTTTGAATTTCAGCCTGCCGAACAATGCGCTCCACCGCCTTTTTTCTGAAAAATATTTTTTTCATAGAATTTTTCGGGCAGCTTGCGGGAGAGAATGGTGCCGAGAACACCGGCGATGATGCCGACGATGACGCCGGCCAGTACGTCGGACGGGAAGTGAACGACGAGGTATATGCGGGCAAGCCCCATAAGTATCGCAAAGATGTACGCCGTCCAGCTCACACGCTTATCGCCGACCATGAATACGGCGGTCATCGTTGCGAAGGCGGCGGTGGTGTGACCGGAGGGGAAGCTCTTGTCGCTCTCAACGTTCTGCCCGACCAGCAGCCAGAACTGGTAGAAAATGCTGCTATCGTCCGCATACGGGCGCGGCCTCGCTATGAGCACCTTAAGGATGCAGTTCGTGAATATTGCCCCGATGGCGACGCCGAAGAGCATGGCCGTACCGAAACGGCGGGTCTTTTTGAACAGCATCAGCGCGATGGACAGCAGGACGAGGATGATGCCGTCATGGCCAAGGAACGAGATGAACTCGAAAAACGGCGTGAAGAAATCGCCTGCCCAGAGATAGAGATTATGTACTGCGGTAGTTATGCTCTGGTCAAAGCCCGCGAACACGGTGTTGATCCAGAGCGCAGCTGCGGAAGCTTGCATGAAAACAGTCCTTTCAGTTTTTATTGACTGCTGCTATCATACCACACGGATAAACAAGCGTCCACTTAAAATTTGCATAATTGCCCGTTTTATACACAAAATACCTGTGGATTGGAGGTATGACCATGAAACGATTCATTGCATCCGCGGCGGCGCTGTTAATGCTTCTGACAGGGCTGATCGCACTTGAACCCAAGGCTGAGGCTGCGGGCAGCGCGCCGGTTGCGGCAAACCTAGAGCTTACGACATACCGCGGCGTTTCCGTCGGCGGGCAGCTGGCGGCGTACGATCCGGACGGCGGCGAGCTGACCTTCGAGATAACCACGCCGCCGGTGAAGGGTACTATCGAGCTTTCCGACGGCGGCAGCTTCATCTATACTCCCGCCGGGGGAAAGAAGGGGCGCGACTATTTCGGGTATAAGGCGATAGACTCCGAGGGCAACCGTTCGCAGGAGGCAACCGCGATAATCCGCATCGAGAAGCAGAAAAAGAGCATCGAATACGCGGACATGTCCGGACGTGCGGAGGAATACGCCGCCCTGCGCCTCGCGGAAACGGGCGTGTTTACCGGCGAGAAGCTGGGGGAGCGGTACTGCTTTTACCCTGAGCGGGAGTTGAGCCGCGGCGAATTTCTGAGTATGTGTATGCTCGCGGCGGGGGAGGACGCGTTCCCGAGCGTGCTGTCCACCGGCTTCGGCGACGATGCGTCCATCCCGGCGTGGATGAAGGGCTATGTGACGACCGCTGTGATGTGCGGCGTGATAGACACCGCGGCGGAGAACGAGAATTTCTCTGCGCAGGAGACGATATCCGGCAGGGACGCGGCGCTGATACTGAACGCCGCGATGGCGTATCAGGACGTGTCATATATAAAGCTGAACGCTGAAATGGATGAGGAGCTGGCTCAGGCCTGCGCGAATCTCATTGCCTACGGCGTAGTGGAGAAAAATTTCCTCCCCGGCGAAAAAATGACGCGCGCCGAGGCCGCCGTACTTCTCGCGGCAGCGCTGGACGGCGCGGCGTAATATGACGAATATAATTTATGCGGGATGTTCTCATCCCGCATTTTTGCTATTTATTGAATTAATTTTCGCGTATTATGCCGTGCATGAAGCCGTCGAGCGCGGCGGTATGTATGTCCCCAGCAATAACTTTCCCATCTATAATATATATGGTAATTATAACGCTCTCGCCGCAGTCGGGGTAATTCGTCAGCAGGTAGCTGTACTGCTCGCAGCGCTTCCCGCAGTATGCTTCCATGTCGAAGCCCTGCTCCCGCTGCATGCGGTTATACTCCGCCATTATCCCGTCAAAGCTTTCGGGAATAGTGATGCTGTGGAACTCCTCCGTGGAGGTATCTATCTCCCAGCCCAGATTTTTCAGGAACTTTTCGCGGTCTGCCAACGTCGTAAAATTTGTGCGGCTGTCGATCCGCCACTTGACGAATATGAGCGCCAGAAGCAAAAAAGCCGCTCCGGCGACTATGAGCAGCGCTTTTTTGCGTGTAAAGACTGAACTTTTTGTGAACATCTCCATCACCTCGCTTATATGCTATTCAAAAAGAGCGCGGTGTATGTTATAATGCGGGACATATGATTTTTGAATTTCGGGAGGATGCTATGCCTCTGATGCGATTGGATAAGTTCCTGTCGGAGCTTGGCGTGGCCTCGCGCAAGGAACTGCGGCAGATAATAAAGAGCGGGCGCGTGCTGGTAAACGGCGCGGCGGTCAACGCTCCTGAATATAAGCTCGACCTGGAGCGGGACACGGTAGTCCTTGACGGCGAAACGCTCAGCTATGTGAAGTTTCGCTATTTCATGCTTGATAAGCCGTCCGGTGTCCTCAGCGCTACCGAGGACAGGCGGCAGAAAACGGTTCTCGACCTGCTTCCGCCGGAACTGCAGGCGCTGGAGCTGTTCCCGGTAGGCCGCCTTGATAAGGATACGAGCGGGCTTTTGCTGCTTACAAATGACGGAGATTTTGCTCATCGCGTTATTTCGCCGAAATCCGAGGTGGAAAAACTGTATTATGCTAAGGTAGACGGCGTTCCGGACGAGAGCGACGCTGCGGCGTTTGCGGAGGGCATAGTTCTTGGCGACAGGACGAAGTGCTTGTCGGCAAAGCTTGAGCCGCTGGGCGGCGGGGAATGTCTTGTCACGGTCATGGAAGGTAAGTACCATCAGGTGAAGCGGATGCTTGCCTCACGCGGAAAACCGGTGCTCGAACTGCGGCGTCTGGCAGTCGGCGGATTGGCGCTTGACGCGGCGTCGGAGCCGGGGCAGTGGCGCGAACTGGGCGAAGACGATTTGTGCAGTGTGTTTTTGGGCAGAAAGCAGTAAAAACTGCCTGTAATTTCAACGCTTTTTGAGCGTATAGGAGACAAAAGAAAAAAGTTCACAAAAAATCTTGACGATTTCTATTGAAAATCACATAAAATGGAGTTATTATATATAAACAGATAATGCGGGAGTATGGCAAATTGGCCATAACGCAGAGGAGGCAGATTTATGTCAAGTAGAATTTTCCAGAATGTGATTATTCAGATGAAGGACGCCATCGACAGAACTATCGGCGTAGTGGACGAACAGGGCTTTATCATAGCTTGCAGCGAGCTTTCAATGATCGGCTCGCGGCTTGACGAATTCCATGTATATGAGATGGAGGCGTCGGAGCAGCCCGTGTCCATAGGCAGCAGAACCTTCTGCCCGCTGCTCTCGAACGGTTCAAGATTTGACTTTACCTCTTTTGTGGACGGCAGCGATTCCGTCGCGAGGACGCTCTGCGCCGTCGCGGCCGTGGCCTTCAACGAGGCCAAGAGCAATTATGAGGAGAAGCACAACAAGGCCGCTTTCGTAAAGAACATTATCTCCGACAATATCCTCCCCGGCGACGTCTATGTCCGCGCGAAGGAGCTGCATTTCGTCACGGACGAGCCGCGCAGCGTCCTGCTCGTGCGCCAGATGGAAACTTCCGATGTCGCCGCGATCGAGACGATACAGAAGCTCTTCCCCGATAAGCAGCAGGACTTTGTCCTGAGCATCAACGAGTCCGACATCGTCGTCGTCAAGGCGCTTCCCTCGGCGGAATGCCCTGAGGTCATTGCGAGCACTGCAGCGCTCATCGAGAAGACCCTGCTTGACGAGCTTGGCATCAAGTGCGTGATCGGCATCAGCACGAACGCGCATCATCTGCGCGAGCTGGCGGATCGCTATAAGGAGGCGCAGGTCGCCATCGAGGTCGGCCGCGTGTTCGAAAGCGAAAAGACCATCATCAATTACGAGAGCCTCGGCCTCGGCCGCATCATCTATCAGCTCCCGACTACTCTGTGCGAGATGTTCCTCAACGAAGTCTTCAAGAAGAATCCGATCGAGACGCTGGACGAGGACACGCTCGAGACTATCAACAAGTTCTTCGAGAATAACCTCAACGTCTCCGAGACTTCCCGCAAGCTCTACGTGCACAGAAACACTCTGGTGTACCGTCTTGAGAAGATCAAGAAGATCACCGGCCTTGACCTCAGAGAGTTTGACCACGCGATAGTCTTCAAGGTGGCCATGATGGTCAAGATGTATCTCGATTCTCTCAACAACAGCAAGTACTGATCACCGCCGCTTTCCGACGGCAATTACCTCTCACGAGGTTTTACATATATTTATAAACGAAAAACAACACATGAGGCCGCCGGCACAACGGCGGTATCCGCGGCGCCTTGACCCGATCCTGACTGCCGCATGAGGATCGCGGTGTATCTGCGCGCGGATAGAGCGGCAGATTGGAGTAAGAGTTTATGGTTCAAATGAACGATGTGAGAAAGATCTACGACAGCAGCGGGACTCTCGCGCTCGACGGCGTGGATCTGACCATCAACGAGGGTGAGTTTGTGTTCCTTGTCGGCCCCTCCGGCTCCGGCAAGACTACTATTATAAAATTGCTCACCGGAGAGATCCAGCCCACCGAGGGCACCGTTATCGTCAATGATTTTGATCTCGGCAAGCTGAAGCGGCGCAAGCTGCCCAAGATGCGCAGAACGCTGGGCATTATCTTTCAGGATTTCCGACTGATAGATAACATGAACGTGTACGATAACGTGGCGTTTGCGATGCGCGTCGTCGGCGCGTCGGCGAAGGAGATAAAAAAGCGCGTACCGTACGTGCTCGAGCTGGTCGGCCTTGAGGGCCGTGAGAAGCGCCTCCCGCAGGAGCTTTCCGGCGGCGAGCAGCAGCGTGTGGCCATTGCCCGCGCGCTGGTCAACAGCCCGCGCATGATAATCGCGGACGAGCCTACCGGCAACCTTGACCCTGTGCGCTCGCTGGAGCTTATGCTCCTTCTGGAGAAGATAAACGAGATGGGAACTACGATCCTTGTAGTCACCCATGAGAAGGAACTGGTCAACGCATTTTCCAAGCGTGTCATAACCATTGACGGCGGCCATGTGATCAGTGACGGAATGGACGGGTATTACAGCTATGAGATTGAATAGATGCGGCTATCTTATCCGCGAAGGCTTCCGCAGCATAGGCACGCACGGATTCATGTCCTTCGCCTCGGTAACTATTATAATGGCCTGCCTTATAATCATGGGCAGCGTGTCGCTGCTCTCCGTCAATATTGACGCTCTTATAAAAGACCTTGAGAACGAGAACGAGGTCGTCGCTTTCGTCGATGAAAACATCGAGGACGAGGAGCAGGCCAAGGCCATCGGCACGGCGATAGAGGAGCTCCCGAACGTTATGGACGCGGAGTTTGTCAGCCGTGACACCGCGATGGACAACTTCATGAGCAACTATGACGACGACATGATGGTCGGCATAGACGCCACCGTTTTCAAGCACCGTTTCGTTATCCACCTCAACGATATCTCGCTCATGGCGCAGACGCAGAACGAGCTGAAGAACATCGAAGGGATCGTGAAGGTCAGAGCGCATCTTGACTACGCGAAGGCCTTCGTGACGATAAGAAACATTGTCAGCGTAGTTTCGCTCATCCTTATTGTTATCCTTGTCTTTGTCTCCGTGTTCATCATGTCGAACACCATAAAGCTCGCCACCTTCGGCCGCCGCGAGGAGATCGCGATAATGAAGATGGTCGGCGCGAGCAACGCCTTTATCCGGCTCCCGTTTATCGTCGAGGGTCTTGTCCTCGGTATGCTCGGCGGCGGCCTTGCGTTCCTCGCGGAGTGGGGACTCTATAATCTTGTCACCGGCAAGATCGTCACCTCGCTCACCGGCAACCTCATCAGCGTCATCCCGTTCAGTTCCGTGTCTCTCACGGTGTTCATTGTCTATATGGCGACTGGCATCCTTGTCGGCGCGTTCGGCGGCGTTAACGCTATAAAGAATTATCTGAAGGTTTGATTTGCCCGATTCTCGGAAGGAGAAGTAATGAATAACAAAAAAGTTGTGTCCGTCATAGCGGTTCTCATGGCTGTGCTCATGGTTCTGTCCCTCGTGCTCAGCGTCCTGCCCATCGCCGCAAATGCGGTCAATCAGGCCGATATCGACGCTATCGAGAAGCAGAAGGACGCTCTTACGGACAAACGCACTACGATCCAAGAGAAGATAGACGCGCTAAAGGAACAGCAGGCGAGCGTGCTTGAACAGAAAGCCGCGCTCGACGAGCGCAACGAATACACGGCCGAGCAGCTCAAGCTCGTTCAGGAGCAGATCGACATCTATACCGGACTTATCAAAGAGAAGTCCAAGGAAGTCGATGCTGCCAAGAAGAAAGAGGATGAGCAGCTCAAGCGTTACCGCGAGCGCGTGTGCGCGATGGAGGAGAGCGGCGGCTACGGCTATAACATTCTCGCCATCATATTCAACTCCGGCAGCTTCGGCGAAATGCTCTCCGCTATCGACGATATGAACGAGGTCATGCAGAGCGACCGCGAGCTTGAACAGCAGTACATAGACGCCCGCGAAGCGACCGAGAGCGTCAAGGCGGAGTACGAAGAGGCCAAGGCCGGATACGAGGAAAAGCAGACCGAGCTCAAAGCCGAGCAGGCCGAGCTTGAGGATCAGCTCAAGGAGGCCGAGGAGCTGCTGACCAGCCTCGAAGAGAATATAGAGAAGGCCGTCAAGGAATATGAAGTGGCGCTTGCGGCGGAAGCCGCGATGGCTGCAGAGATGAGCAATCTTGCCGCGCAGCTTGCGCGCGAGGCGGCGGAAGAGGCCGCGCGGCGCGAGCAGGAGTCCCAGAATAACGGTAATAGCGGCAGCACCGGCGACTCCGGAAATTCCGGTAATACAGGTGATTCTGGCAATACCGGCGGCGATTCCGGTGAAACTCCGGAGCAGCCCTCGACGCCCGATGAACCCACGCCGACTCCCGCGCCTGCGGAGCCTACTCCGGCTCCCATTCCGACGCCGGAACCCTCGTCTCCTGTCACCGGAAGCCTTATGTGGCCTGTGCCCAGCAGCAATCTTGTCACCAGCCGTTACGGATGGCGCGTTCATCCGATAACCGGCACTGAGCGCTTCCACGCCGGTATCGATATCAACGGCTACGGCAACGCAGGCGGCGTCATCTATGCCGCGGACGGCGGCACGGTCGTGCGCTCGCGTTACAGCGATTCCTACGGCAACTACGTTATGATAAACCATGACGGCAACATGCAGACGCTGTATGCCCACATGAGCGGCACCGCCGTGAGCGAGGGGCAGACAGTTAATAAAGGCGATGTCATCGGTTATCTCGGCGAGACAGGCTGGGCGACCGGTGTCCATTGCCACTTTGAAGTGTATGTCGGCGGCTCTACCGTGGATCCGGAGGGATATTTCCCCGGCCTCCCGCATTGGAACTGCTGACGGCTGAGAAGGAGACTATATGACTAAAGCAAAGAAAAATTCAGTCATCGCGGTACTGCTCAGCCTGACTATGGTGTTCACACTCGTGCTCGGCGTCCTGCCGAACGATGCGCACGCCGTAACTCAGGCCGATATCGACGCGCTCCAGGCGCAGAAGGACGCGCTCACCGCGCAGCGTCAGGAGAAGCAGGACATCGTTGATGAGTTGGAGAGCCAGCACGCAACCGTGCTTGAGCAGAAGCTTGCCATGGATGCGCGCAATCAGTTCACCCAGCAGCAGATAGATCTGACCAACAACCAGATAGAGCTGTACGGCCAGATGATAGAGGACAAGAAGCTTGAAGTCGAGGCCGCGAAGCAGCGCGAGGAAAAACAGCTTCAGCGCTACCGCGAGCGTGTCTGCGCAATGGAAGAGGACGGCGGCATGAACTACCTCGCCATCATCCTCCGTGCAAACAGCTTCGGCCAGCTCCTCACGCTGATGGATGACATCGGTGAGATAATGGAGAGCGACCGCAACCTTGAGGACGCTTACATAGCCGCCCGCGAGGAGACGGAGCGCGTTCAGGCCGAGTATGAGCAGACAAAGTCCGAGCTTGAGGCCAAGCAGGAAGAGCTTCGCGCCGAGCAGGAAGAGCTGCAGGCACAGATCGACGAGGCTACCGCGCTTATCGCCCAGATCGAGGACGATATGGAGAACCGCCGCGCCGAGTATGACCAGCTCCGCAGCGCTGAAGATGAAGCGAGCGCCGAGATCGAGCGAATGATCGCCGAGCTTGAGCGCCAGAAGGAAGAGGAGCGCCGCCAGCAGGAAGAGGCTAATAATAATAACGGCGGAAACACCGGCGGAAATACCGGAGGCAGCGGATACGCCACCGGAACATGGGGCTGGCCGTGCCCGTCCTGCTATTACATAACCAGCCGTGTCGGCAACCGCTGGCATCCGGTATCCGGCGTGTGGAAGTACCACTCCGGCCTTGATATCGGCGCACAGTACGGCGCCGCGATAGTCGCATCGGATGGTGGTACGGTCTCTCTTGCCGGAGTGAACGGAGGTTATGGCAACTGTGTCATGATCGACCACGGCAACGGGTACTATACGCTGTACGGTCACATGTCCAGCATCGCCGTGTCCTACGGACAGGTTGTCAGCAAGGGTGACACTATCGGTTATGTTGGCAGCACCGGCGTTTCCACCGGCCCGCATCTGCATTTTGAGATACGCGAAGGCGGCGTCTGCATCGATCCGGAGCAGTTCTTCGGCGGTCTGTCTTACGCGCCTGACGCGGGCGACTGATATAATTTACAACCAACCGCTGGCAGGGGAATCACCTGTCAGCGGTTGGCAATGCCTTTTTAAGGGGGAACGTATATGAGCATATGGCAGCGGCTGCTCGCCGCGATAGGCAGAGTCCTGTCCGCATTCTTCAATATCCGCATCAAGCTCAAGTATGTCCTTGTGCTCGTCATTCTGCTCGTCGCGGGCTGCATCGGCGTCACCTATAACAGGATGATAAACGCCGTCGGCGGCAAGGCGGACTATGACGAGGCCATGCACTATATTGAGATAAAGGATCTGGTTGACGAGTATTTCATCGATCCGGCAGACCGTACCGCAATGGGCAACAGCGCCGCGGCGGCCATGATAAGCGGCCTTGGCGACAAGTGGAGCTACTACATGTCCGCGGACGAATACCGTACATATCAGCTATATTCGACAAATGAATATTCAAGCATAGGCATGTCAATAATGCAGGATGCAAACGGCGGGGGATATCAGGTCATCTCCGTCAATCCCGACACGCCTGCCGCCAAGGCCGGCATCGCCTCCGGCATGATAATCACCGCCATCGACGGCGAGAGCGTCAAGGGGCAGGACATTGACAGCGTGCGTACAAAAATACGTTCCCGCATGAACACGCAGTTCATCGTCGAGGTCGGCGGGCGGGACGAATATACCGTTGACTGCACGAAAAATTACGTCAGCCCCGTCACATACCGCATGGAAAAGACTGAGGCGGGCTATGTCAAGATAGATAACTTCGAGGCCGGCAGCGGTCAGGACGCGATAAATGCCGTGGAAACGCTGCTCAATCAGGGCGCGACGGCGCTTGTCATCGACCTGCGCGGCAACGCGGGCGGCCTTGCCGCCGAAACGCGCGCCTTCCTCGATTACCTTCTGCCGGGCGGGACGCTGTTCGAGTCCGTGGACAAGGCGGGCAATAAGGTTCGCTACGAGTCGGATAACGTCTGCATCCAGCTCCCGATGTGCGTGCTCATCAACGCTGAGACTCACGCCGAGGCTGAGGTGTTTGCCGCCGTTATGAAGGAATTTCAGGCGGCAAGCCTTGTCGGCGAAGCCACTACGGGCGACACCCGTACCCAGTCTACCATCGAGATATCCGACGGCAGCGCGATGCGCATTTCTACCGGCAGCTATCTGACCGCCGGAGGCACCGACATCTCCAAGGCCGGCGGCGTGATACCCGACCGTATCATCTATAACAGCGACAGCTCCGCAACCGGCACAACGAGCGGCACTGTCGGTGAGAGCGACGGTACGGCCGTCAGCTCCAACGACGAGCAGCTCGTCGCGGCGCTTACGATGCTGAGCATGACTAATTTGAGTTGACACCACGCACGGACGATTGTATACTATCTAAATCGGAAAAGCATTTCATCATTTTAATTAAATTTTATTGAAGTAATTCGTGAAAAGGAGAACTGCTTTATGGCACAGCTTAGCAGATTCAAAATGAGTCAGGAGCGCCTTGACGCGCTTAAAGATGAGCTTTATTTTCTGGAGACCGTCAGGGAAAAGGAAGTCGCGGAGCAGATCAAGGAAGCCCGCAGCTTCGGCGACCTCTCTGAAAACAGTGAGTACGACGAGGCAAAGACCGAGCAGGGAAAGCTGTATTCCAGGATCGCAGAGATCAAGGTTCTCATCGATAACGCGGAAATCGTCGATAATATCGACCATGACGCGCCGAAAGACACCGTCACCCTCGGCAGCATCGTCAAGGTGCGCGACATTGAGGACGACTATGAGGAGACCTACGAGATAGTCGGCTCGCAGGAGGCCAACCCCCGCGAGGGACGTATTTCCGACGACTCGCCGGTCGGCCGCGCGCTCAGAGGCCACCGTGCCGGAGAGCAGGTCACCGTTGAAGCACCTGCCGGAAATCTGAAGTTTGAGATAGTCAGCGTAGAGAATAAGTAATAGATAGAGGTAGAGTATGAGCGAAGTCAACAACAATCAGGCGCAGGATCTGTCCGAGCTGCTGCAGATACGGCGCGATAAACTGGCTGATCTCCAGCGCCGCGGCAAGGATCCGTTCAAGATAACCAAGTATGACGTCTCGCATCACAGCGAGGAGGTCAAGAAAGCCGTCGCGGAGCTTGAGGGCAAGACCGTCAGCGTCGCGGGCAGAATGATGTCCAAGCGCGTCATGGGCAAGGCGTCTTTCTGCCATGTGCAGGATCTTCAGGGCAACATCCAGATATACGTCGCGCGCGATATGATTGGCGAAGAGGCGTATGCCGACTTCAAGAAATTCGATATCGGCGATATCATCGGCGTCAAGGGAGAGGTTTTTGTCACGAAAACCGGAGAGACCTCCATCCGCGCGTCCGAGGTCGTGCTGCTGTCCAAGAGCCTTCAGATACTGCCGGAGAAATATCATGGCCTGACCAACGTTGACCTCCGCTACCGTCAGAGATATACCGACCTCATTATGAACCCCGACGTGAAAGACACTTTCATCAAGCGCTCCAAGATGATAAGCTGCATCCGCCGCTATCTTGACGCGCAGGGCTTCGTCGAGGTCGAGACCCCGATGCTCGTCGCCAATGCGGGCGGCGCCGCCGCGCGCCCGTTCGAGACGCATTATAACGCGCTGGACGAGGATGTGCGCCTGCGCATATCGCTTGAGCTGTACCTCAAGCGCCTGATCGTCGGCGGACTTGAGCGTGTGTATGAGATCGGCCGCGTGTTCCGCAACGAAGGCGTTGATACGCGCCACAATCCGGAATTCACGCTCATGGAGCTGTATCAGGCGTACACCGATTATCACGGCATGATGGATCTGACCGAGAATATGTTCAGATACCTTGCGCAGGAGGTCTGCGGCTCTACGGTCATTACCTACGGAGAGAACGAGATCGACCTTGGCAAGCCGTTTGAGCGTCTGACCATGATCGACGCCGTGAAGCGCTACGCCGGAGTTGACTTTGACGCTGTGCCCGACACCGAGGCGGCCAAGAAGCTCGCCGACGAGCGCGGCATCGCATACGAGGCGCGCCACCAGAAGGGCGATATTCTCAATATGTTCTTTGAGGAATACTGCGAGGATAAGCTAATCCAGCCAACCTTCATCATGGATCATCCGGTCGACGTCTCTCCGCTCACCAAGCGCAAGCCCGATAAGCCCGATTACGTTGAGCGCTTCGAGCTGTTTGTCAATGGCTGGGAGATGTGCAACGCGTATTCCGAGCTGAACGACCCCATCGACCAGCGCGAGCGCTTCAAGGCGCAGGACGCCGCGGCCGCCGCGGGCGACGAGGAATCCAACCACACCGATGAAGACTTCCTGAATGCGCTCGAGATAGGTATGCCCCCCACGGGCGGTATCGGCTACGGTATCGATCGCCTTGCCATGCTCCTTACGAACAGCCCCGCAATCCGCGACGTGCTGCTGTTCCCCACAATGAAGAGCCTTGATTCCGATAAGAAAGCCGCAAAGACCGCGGAGCCTGCCGCGGCGGAGCCGGAGAAGATAGACTTCTCCAACGTTGAAATCGAGCCGCTGTTCAAGGATTTCGTCGATTTTGAGACCTTCTCCAAGTCCGATTTCCGCGCGGTCAAAGTTCTCGCCTGCGAAGCCGTGAAGAAGTCGAAGAAGCTTCTGAAGTTCACGCTTGACGACGGCACGGGCGAGGAGCGCACCATCCTCAGCGGCATCCACGCGTATTACGAGCCGGAAGAGTTGGTCGGCAAGACCTGCATCGCCATCACGAATCTTCCTCCGCGCCCGATGATGGGTATCGAGTCCTGCGGTATGCTGATCTCCGCCGTGCATCACGAAAACGGTGAAGAAAAGTTGCATTTGCTGATGGTCGATCCTCATATCCCCGCCGGGGCGAAGATGTATTAATAGGTATAATTAATGGGCAATTCCAATCGGTATTGCCCATTTTCTAAAATGAACGGAAAAGCAACTGGCCGAACTGAAAACGAGGAGATGACATGAAAAAGAAAATTGTTATAGTACTGTCTGTGATATTAATCTGTCTGATTGGCGTTATTGTGTGGTACAATATCCCTCTTGGCTTGACGGATTTAGCTCCTGATGAAGTCATGGAAATTGTTGTTTTTAATGGCAATAGCGGAGAAACAACGCACATTTCTGATGAACAGCAGATTCAGCATATTATACGGAATTTGAATGATGTCGAAGTGAAACGATCGAAGCCGTCTGTCGGATATATGGGATATAGTTTCAAAATGACCATTTATTTATCTGACGGAAACGAGGCAGACGGCTGGAACAATTTTATTATCAATTCAGAGAATACAATTAGAAAAGACCCGTTTTTCTATTCTGTTGTATCAGGAGAGATCGATTACGATTATATTGAGAGTATCGTAAAATAATCAACTTGCCCTTTGAGAAAGGCTAAACCCTTTTCTCAAAGGGCTTTTTCTGTTTTCACGGGCTGCACGATAAAGCGCAAATTCTCTCACGGGAGTGACGCGATTTGTGCAGAACGCGCGATATTGCACACGCAGAGAGAACAAAATTATGGAAAATTAATGGTTACAAAACAATGGTAAAAAAGACAAAAAGATACACAAACTTTCTCTTGATTTTTCGCCGAGATACCCCTATAATAATGTTGATCGGTGGTTAGAAGTGGTGAGAAATGGGGCAATGCCCCACGGAAAGGGGCGACGTTCCATGACGGGCGAATATCAGCATTCTCTTGACAACAAGGGGCGTCTCTTTATCCCCGCAAAGCTCAGGGACGAGCTGGGCGAGGTCTTTTTCGTCACTCTTTCCATGGATCGCTGCCTCAGCGTGTACAGCGCTGAGAACTGGCAGGTGTTTTCCGATAAGGTCAACGCCATGCCGTACGTCAAGCAGAGGAAGATGCGCCCGCTTTTCGCGTACGCCGCGCGCTGCGAGCTGGACAGTCAGGGGCGCGCACTCATCCCGCAGAACCTGCGCGATTACGCAGGGCTTGTGAAGAACGTCACCGTCGTGGGCTGCAATAACCACGCGGAGCTGTGGGACAGCGAGAACTGGGCGGCCGTGTATTCCGCGGAGACTACGCCGGAGAACATTGCGGCGGTTATGGAGGAGCTTGAATTCTGATGGACGAAGCGAAGCACGTTTCAGTGCTCCTGAACGAATGTATTGAAAATCTGAATATAAAACCGTCCGGAATATATCTCGACGGAACTCTCGGCATGGGCGGCCATTCCTATCAGATAGCGTCCCGCCTTACGACGGGCAGACTCATCTGCATTGACCGCGACGAGACGGCGATAGAGCGCGCCGGCAAGCGCCTTGCCCCGTTTGCGGATAAGATAACGCTTGTGCACGGCAATTTCTGCGACGCCGCGCAGATACTCGATTCCCTGAATATTCCCGAAGTTGACGGTATGCTTTTTGACCTCGGTGTTTCATCTCCACAGCTTGATGAAACTTGGCGGGGCTTTTCTTATATGCACGATGCGCCGCTGGATATGCGCATGGATTCCGAGGACAGCCTCAGCGCGTACGATGTTGTCAACACGTGGACGGAGGACATGCTGAACCGCATACTCTGGGATTACGGCGAAGAGCGGTATGCCCGCCGCATCACGAACGCCATTCTCGCGGCGAGGGCGACGAAGCCGATAGAATCCACGCTGGAGCTGGTCGATATCATCAAAAGCGCCATGCCCGCGGCGGCACTGCGCGAAAAGCAGCACCCCGCGAAGAGGACATTTCAAGCGATACGCATCGCCGTCAATGATGAGCTGGGCGCGATATCGACTATGATGGAGACCGCGCCAGACAAGCTGCGTGTCGGCGGCAGGCTGTGCGTGATAAGCTTCCATTCGCTGGAGGACAGGATCATAAAAACCGCGATAGCCGCGCGCGAAAACGGCTGCACCTGCCCGCGCGAAGCGCCGGTATGCACCTGCGGCTTTGTGCAGACATTGAAAAGCGTAAAAAGAAAGCCGATACTTCCGTCTGAGGAAGAGATAAAGACAAATCCTCGCTCGCGCAGCGCGAAGCTCCGCGTCGCAGAGAGGGTTTGATTGATGGAGAAAAGGCTGAGTCTGACCCTGTTCCGCACGATAATTGTGCTGTTTTCGTGCGTTCTGCTGGTGTTCACGATGCTTAACACGGTGAAGCTCGCGGCGATGAACGACAGAGCCGCAAAGACCGAAAAGGCGATAAAAGAATTATCGGTTGAAAACGACGTCCTGCTTGCTCAGTATGAGAGCAGTATGGGACTTGACGAGATAGAGCAATACGCGACTGAGGTGCTTGGGATGCAGAGATGCGCTCCGGGGCAGATAGTATATCTGGAGACGCCGGAAGCTACGGACTGAGCCGCGAGTGGTATTTGGATAAGCTGCTGAATATATTTATATATCTTATCAGCAGGAGAATACCATGCCTGAGAATAACGCTAAAACTTCCGTGAAAACCGGCCCTAACCGGCAGATGCTCCGCCGCACGCTGTTTTTGATGGCAGTGTGCGGCATCGCCGCATTTTTGATACTCCTTGGGCGGCTGTATAAGCTGCAGATAGCAGACCATGAGTATTACGAAAAACTCGCCATAAGCCAGCAGCTGCGCGAAGCACCGACTGCGGCGGCGCGCGGGAAGATTTACGACACGAACATGAACATCCTCGCCGTCAGTGCGACGGTGGATAATGTGTACGTCAGTCCCGCGGAGATCGAGATGTACGGCGAGGACAGGGCGCTTATCGCGTCGGGGCTTGCAGATATACTCGGTCTGGATTATAATGACGTGTACGAAAAGACCGGGCAGACCGGCTCATGGTATGTGACGGTCAAGCGCAAGGTCGAGGCGGAGGACGCGGAGAAGATACGCGAGTTCAAATCCGAAAACAATCTTCGCGGTGTCCGGCTGGAGACCGACACAAAGCGCTACTATCCGAATTCCTCCCTTGCATGTCACCTTATCGGCTTCGTCGGTACGGATAACAACGGCTTGGAGGGCATAGAGGCGCAGTACGAGTCGGCGCTCGCCGGTATGGCCGGTCGGACAGTACGGACGACAAACGCCTACGGCACGGAGTTGCTGTTCGGCCAGTTCGAGGAGTTCTGTGCGGGCGAGAACGGATATGACGTCGTCACGACGATAGACTCTACCATCCAGTATTATATAGAGAAGCATCTCAAGCAGGCCGTTGAGGATTACGATATCCAGAACGGAGCCGGAGCAATCGCAATGGATGTGAATACCGGCGCGATACTCGCCATGGCCTCCATAGATGGCTATGATCTGAATAACTTCCTGGCCGTGAGCGATGAAGCTCAGGCTATGGTCGATGCGGCTGCCACCCCTGAGGAGGCGCAGGAGCTTCTTGCTGCGGCGCAGGCAAGGCAGTGGCGCAATAAGGCGCTCTCGGACACCTACGAGCCGGGGTCGACTTTCAAGATAATCACACTCTCGATGGCGCTTGAAGAGGGAAGCGTGTCGGAAAGCGACAGCTTCTTCTGCGGCGGCAACGTCAGCGTAATAGGCCGCACCTCGCCTATACGCTGCTGGAAGAGCGGGGGACACGGCTCCCAGACGCTCACGCAGGCGGTGCAGCATTCCTGCAACGTGGCCTTTGTGAACATCGGGCAGCGCGTGGGCGCGGAGACCTTTTACAAATACTGCGAGGGCTTTGGCTTCCTGAACCTCAGTTCTGATCCGGACGCGAACCTCACCGCGAAAACCGGGATCGATCTTGCAGGGGAGAGCGGCAGTATCTGGTGGAGCCAGAATACCTTCTGCTCGCCGAAAAATTTGTCGCAGCTTGCGGCGGCGTCATTCGGGCAGACTTTTACGATAACGCCGCTCCAGCTCATAACAGCCGTCAGCGCCTGCGTGAACGGCGGAAGGCTGATGAAGCCCTACGTCGTGCGCCGGATGCTCAATTCCGACGGATCGCTTGCCTATGAGCGCGAACCGACGCTTGTGCGCCAGGTCATCAGCGAAGAGACGAGCGCGAAGGTCAGGTCGATACTCGAGCGTGTCGTCGGGGACGATAAGGACGGTACGGGGCGCAATGCCGCCGTTCCGGGTTATCGCATTGGCGGCAAGACCGGAACCTCGGAGAAGGTCAGCCTTGAGGCACAGACCGGCGAGAAGGAATACATCGTGTCCTTCATCGGTTTTGCACCGGCGGAGGATCCGCAGATCGCGGTGCTTGTCTTTCTCGATACGCCATCGAATAAATCCGGCATATACATAAGCGGCGGCCAGATGGCCGCGCCCGTCGTCGGAAACATGATGGCGGATATACTGCCGTATATCGGAGTTGAAGCGCAGTACAGCGAGGAAGAGCGCGCCAAGATGGACGTTGCGGCACCGCAGCTTGTGGGCCTGAGCAAGGCGGAGCTGACCGCGGAGCTTCAGAACGCTGGGCTCAGATACCGCAGCATCGGCGAGGGCGAGACCGTCACCGCGCAGCTTCCCGAAGCCGGATGCAGCATAGCGGCGGGAAGCGAGATCATCGTGTACTTTGACCGCGAGCCGTCCGCTGATCTGGAGACAATGCCTGACCTCGGCGGCATGAGCTATGAAGAGGCGAGAGACACGCTGTCATATTATGGCATATATATTCGGACGGACAGTCTGGTGACCGACGCCGCGGGACAGAAGGTCAACGCGCAGAACATCCTCCCAGGGCGCAAGGTAGAGCACGGCACCGTCGTGGAGGTCACGCTCGTGAGCGGGGACTCCTCGCTGCTGGGCAGATATTAAAGGAGAAAAATATGAAACTTCGTGAGCTGATAAAGAACCTGAGCATAATAGAAATGAACGCCGACGCCGGGCTTGAGATAAGCGGCGTGAGCTATGATTCGCGCAAGACGGAAAAAGGGGATATGTTCGTCGCAATACGCGGCTTTGAGGCCGACGGGCACAAATTCATCCCGAAGGCCGTTGAAAACGGCGCGGCGGTGATACTCTGCGAGGAGAAGCCATCCTGCGATATACCCTATGTCCTGGTATCCGATTCGCGCTATGGTCTTGCGATAGTCAGCCGCGACTTCTTCGGCGATCCCGCCTCGGAGATGACGATGATCGGCATCACCGGAACCAGCGGAAAGACCAGCTCGAGCTACCTGATAAAGCACATGCTCGAGAGCAAGCTTGACGCGAAGGTCGGCCTTATCGGCACGAACGGGAACATGATAGGCGACGAGTTTCTGCACACCGAGCACACGACGCCGGAGAGCTACGAGCTGCACAAGCTCTTCCGCCATATGGCGGATTCGGGCTGCACGCATGTCGTGATGGAGGTGTCCTCCCACTCGCTGACGCTTGAGCGCGTGGCTGGAATACATTTTGACGTTGCACTCTATACAAATCTCTCGCAGGATCATCTCGATTTCCACGGGACGATGGAGGAGTACGCCGCAGCGAAAAGAAAGCTGTTCAGTATGTGCTCCCTCGGCTGCTTCAATCTTGACGACGCATGGGCGGACTTCATGCGCGACGGCGCATCCTGCCGCACGATGACATTTTCGACTGAGAAGAACGAAGCCGACCTCGTCGCAAAGGACATCCGCCTCACCGCCGACGGTGTACGTTTCGCCTCGGTCAGCGGCGACGAGATAAGCATGACGAAGCTCGGCATTCCCGGCATGTTCTCCGTCTATAACGCGCTCGGCACCATGTCCGTCGGCCTTGCGCTCGGCCTCAGCCTTACCGATTGCTCTGACGCGATGTCCAGCGCAAAGGGCGTCAAGGGGCGGCTCGAGATCGTCCCGACGGGGCGCGATTTCTCGGTGGTCATAGACTATTCGCACAAGCCCGACGCGCTTGAAAAAGTCCTGAAAACGCTTAAGCCTGTAACGCGCGGCCGCCTTATCGCGCTGTTCGGCTGCGGCGGCGACAGGGATAAGCTGAAGCGCCCGATAATGGGGCGCATCGCGGCGGATAACGCCGACCTTGTTGTTGTGACGAGCGACAATCCGCGCACGGAAGATCCGGATGAGATAATCCGCGAGATAGTCGCAGGCATGAAGGATAAGCGCACGCCAACGAAAGTGATCTGCGACCGGCGCGAGGCGATAGCCTGGGCTATTGACAATGCGGCGCCAGGTGATGTATTATTGCTTGCCGGTAAGGGGCACGAGGACTATCAGGTCGTCGGCCACGAAAAGCATCATATGGATGAGCGCGAGATAGTAGCCGATTGTTTGAAGAAATGATCTGCCGCGCTCTGCGGGATAAAGTCAACACGGGAAGAGGAAAATACGATGACGATAAAGCTGATAAGCGCATTCATACTGGCCTTTTTATTCGCGACCGCGTTCGGGAAGTTCTATATACCGTGGCTGCGCAAGCAGAAGGCCGGACAGGAGATCAAAGAGAACGGCCCCACCTGGCACATGGCAAAGACCGGCACTCCCACCATGGGCGGCGTCATATTCATCCTCGCGGTGACATTTGTGTGCCTGACCATTGGCCTCCCCTCGCTTGTGAAGGGGAACTGGGTGCATATCTTTGTGCTGCTGTTCGCTCTGGTGTTCGGCGCGATCGGCTTTCTGGACGACTGGGAAAAGCTCAAGAAGAAGCAGAACCTCGGCCTGACCGCAAGCAAAAAGTTCCTGCTCCAGCTCGCGGCAGCACTGGTTTTCGTGCTGCTGATGCGCCGCATCGGCTACACGCGACCGAACCTCTATATCCCGTTCTTCAATAAAACTGTTCCCATGCCGGAGTGGCTGTATTTCGTGTTCGCGGCATTTATAATCGTCGGAACGGTCAACGCCGTGAATATAACCGACGGCGTGGACGGCCTTGCCAGCGGCACCTCCGTTCCCGTGTGCCTGTTCTTTGTATGCGTTACCGTTGCGTGGGGCGAGGAGTTCCTTGAACTCGGCATATTCGCATCCGGCCTCGCGGGCGGCCTCGTCGGCTTCCTTATGTATAATTTCAACCCCGCAAAGGTGTTTATGGGCGACACCGGCTCCCTGTTCCTCGGCGGAGCCATTGCCGCCATGGCCTTCGCGTACGATATGCCGCTGATACTCATCACTCTCGGGATCATGTATATCATCGAGACTCTGTCCGACATAATTCAGGTCGGCTACTTCAAGCTCAGCCACGGCAAGCGCATATTCAAGATGGCGCCTTTCCACCATCATCTTGAGATGGGCGGATGGACGGGCAAAAAGTGGAGCGAGAAAGAATTATTTTTGCTGTTTACAAGCATATCTCTGACCTTTGCTGTCATATCATTTATTGGGGTGTTCCAGCGTTACGCCCTGTAATGCTTGATAAAAAAGTCGGGGAGGTGGGAAAATGCGCTATGACAGTGCCCGCCTCACCGGCTTTTCGACTAATTACGACTCGAAGAGGCGCGGGAGCATTGACAGCACATTTTTCGTTCTTGTTCTGCTGCTGCTTGCTGCCGGCGTCGTTATGGTGCTGTCTTCGAGCTTTGCCCGCGCGTATTACGACCCGGGCAATATAACGGGCGGCAACGCGGCCTATTATTTCACCCGCCAGCTGCTGTTCGCGGTGCTCGGCACGGCGGCAATGATAGCGGCGTCAAAATTCCCGATGGGGTTTTACCGCCGCTATGCGTGGCACTTCATGGCCGTGACCGTCGTGCTGCTCATGCTGGTGCCGGTCATCGGCGTGAAGGCTAACGGCTCGCGGCGCTGGCTCGGCATCGGAGGGCTTACGCTCCAGCCGTCAGAGCTTGCGAAGCTCGGCGTGATACTCTGCTTTTCCTCGCTCATATGTCGCATGCGCGGCAGGATGAGCACGTTTAAATACGGCATCCTGCCGTTCGCGGCGATATTGGGGCTTGTCGTGGGGCTGCTGGTGCTTGAGCCGCATTTCTCCGCGTCGATAATAATCATCGCCGTAGGCGGCGTGATGATGTTCCTCGGCGGGGTAAGGCTCGGCTGGTTTATCGGCGCGGGCAGCGCGGCGGCGGTCGGGATCGGCGTTCTGCTTATGCTGTTTCCGTATGCATCCGGCCGCATCAACACATGGCGTGACCCGTTTTCAAGCTCGTCCGACGAGGGGTATCAGATCGTGCAGTCGCTCTATACAATCGGCTCAGGCGGTCTCAGCGGCCTTGGTCTCGGCATGAGCAGGCAGAAGTATCTCTACCTGCCGGAGGAGCATAACGACTTCATCTTCTCCGTCGTCTGCGAAGAGCTGGGCTTCATCGGCGCGGCGCTGATATTGCTGCTGTTTGCGCTGCTCATCCTGCGCGGCTATTGGATCGCGCTGCACTGTCGGGACAGATTCAGCTTTCTGGTCGTTGCCGGCATCACAACGCTGCTGGCGATACAGGTGTTCCTGAACGTCGCTGTCGTCACGAATCTTGTGCCGTGCACTGGCATTTCGCTTCCGTTTTTCAGCTACGGCGGCACGGCGCTGCTCATCCAGCTCGGCGAAATGGGGATCATTCTGAGCGCATCACGGGATGTCATAGAAAAATAAAAAGATAAAATCCGAAGGGACGTGTTTATATGAAGTTTATATTCACCTGCGGCGGCACTGCCGGTCATATAAATCCGGCGCTGGCGATAGCCGGCCGGCTGCGCGAGCTGATGCCGGACTGCGAGGTGCTGTTCATCGGCGCCGAGGGCAAGATGGAAATGGAGCTCGTGCCGCGCGAGGGCTATGAGATAAAGCCCCTGAAGATAACCAACATAAGCCGCGGGCACAGTCTCAGCGCGATGGTGCACAATCTTGAGACGCTGAAAAACGTCGCAGTTTCCACGCATGAGGCGAAGAAGATAATCCGCGATTTCAAGCCCGACGCCGTTATCGGCACTGGCGGCTATGTCTGCTACCCTGTGCTCATGGCGGCGTCCGAGCTGCATATTCCGACCGCTGTGCATGAGAGCAATGCCGTCCCCGGCCTCACGACGAAGCAGCTCGCGGGGCATGTGGACAGGATAATGCTTGGCCTTGAGGACAGCAAAAAGTATTATAAGCAGCAGGAGCGCGTAGTCGTCACCGGTACGCCCGTTCGCGGCGCGTTCGCGTGCTACACGAAGGACTCGGCGAAAAAGGAGCTGGGTCTCCCAGCAGACAAGCCGCTGGTCGTTTCGGTCTGGGGCTCTCTCGGCGCGGGGCATATGAACGACACCATGGCCGAGATCATCCCGATGCTGCGCGGACTTGACGAGTTCCGCCTCATCCACTCCGTCGGCAGTATGTACTATAAGGGCTTCATGGAGAAGCTCAGCGAGACTGCGCCGGACTACGCGTCCTACGGCGTCGATATACGGGAATACATATTCGACATGCCGCGCGTGATGGCGGCGGCCGACCTCATCATGTGCCGCGCCGGCGCATCGACGCTGTCGGAACTGACGTATATGGGCAAGCCCGTTATCCTTGTCCCGTCGCCGAACGTCACGAATAATCATCAGGAGAAAAACGCGCGTGTGCTTGAGCGCGCTGGCGGCGCGAAGGTGTTCCTCGAAAATGAGTTCGAGCCGGAGACGCTGCTTGCCTGCGTGCGTGAGTTGCTGCACGACGAGGCAAAGCTCGACGAGATGTCGAAGGCCATGGCCTCCCTCGCGGTCACTGACGCGACCGACCGGATCTGCGGCATAATTCTTGACATCGTACACGAAAAGAACTGAGAAAAAACACATAATAAGCCCCCGCGGCATAGTATGGCATAAATCATGCGCGGGGGTGTTTTATTTTGGATATATGGCGAATAAAGGGCGGCCGCAGGCTCGACGGAGTCTGCTTTGTCCAGGGCTCCAAGAATGCGACCTTACCGATAATTGCCGCCTCGCTCGTAGTGCCGGCGGGATCGGAGCTGCTGAATGTGCCGCAGCTTCGGGATGTTGACGCAGCGCTGCGCATAGTGCGGCACCTCGGATGCACCGCCGAACAGCGCGGCGGCGACGTGTACATAGATTCCACGCAGCTTTCGTATTGTGCGATACCGCATGACCTGATGGAGGAGATGCGCTCGTCGGTCATCTTCATGGGCGCGCTGCTCGCCCGCTGCGGCGAGGCGAGACTGTCGCTCCCCGGCGGATGCCAGCTGGGAAAAAGGCCGATAGACCTGCACCTCGCGGCGCTGCGCAGCCTCGGCGCAGAGATTGAGGAGAACGGGCGTGAGATATACTGTCACGCGGCGGAGCTTCGCGGCGCGGAGATCGTGCTGCCGTTTCCGAGCGTCGGCGCGACGGAGAATACGATGCTTGCCGCGTGTGCGGCGAAGGGCGAGACCGTTATCCACGGTGCTGCGCGTGAACCGGAGATAATCGCGCTCCAGGAGTATCTGAACCTTCTTGGAGCCGACATAAGCGGCGCTGGCACGGGGGATATATACATCAGAGGCATGGAGCCGGAGACGCAGGTCTGCTTCAGAATAATGCCCGACAGGATCGTCGCCTCGACTCTTGCCTGCGCAGCGGCCGCCTGCGGGGGCGATATTGAGCTTCGCGGCGTGGATCCCGCGCATTTTTCTACGGTTCTCTACTTCCTAAATCAATCAGGATGTGATATAATATCAAATAAACGTTCCGTCAGGCTCATATCCGACGGGCGGCTGAAGGCCGTCGAGGAGATATCGACTGCGCCGTACCCCGGCTTCCCGACCGACGCGCAGCCGGTGCTCATGGCGGCGCTGCTGAAGGCCGAGGGAAGAACGCTTATAACCGAGAACATATTTGAAAACCGCTTCCGTCAGGCGGCGGAGCTGCGCCGTCTCGGCGCGGATATCACCGTATCTGGCCGCAGGGCGGAGATATGGGGAGTTGACCGCCTGCGCGGCACGATGCTCAACGCGACCGACCTGCGCGGCGGCGCGGCAATGATAATTGCCGGACTTTGCGCGGAAGGGGAGACCGTCGTGCGTGACGACGGGCACGTCACCCGCGGGTACGAGCGGTTTGACCGCAAGCTCCGCTCGCTTGGTGCGGATGTGAATCTTGAATATTAATACATATCCCGAAAGGAAAATGATAAATGGCACACAGCCTACACTCACAGCAGCCGCCGGAGAGCAAGCACGGCGAGCATAACGCCCCGCGGAAGCACACCAGCGTCAATGCGCTGATCGGCTTCGTCCTTGTCGTCATAGCGGCAATATTTGTGATGAGCGTCCTTTTCCGCGTGCACGATATACGTGTGGAGGGCAACGAGCATTACACCGATGAAGAGATAATAAAGGCCATAGACATAGAGGACGGCGATAACCTGTTTTTCTACGACCGTATCGCCGCTGTCAGCCGTGCGCTCGCAAAATTGCCGTACATTGAGGAGGTTTCCATCACGCGAAGCCTCCCCGACAGGATAACCATTACCGTGACGGAGAGCAAGGCTATGGCCTACCTCGTCGTCGGTGACGAGGACTGGACGCTCGACCATAACTGCAAGGTGCTCGGCAAGGCGGCCGACGGTGAGCAGGATCAGCTCATCCCGATAGTCGGCTTCGACCCCGGCACGCTGCTCATCGGCGAACAGCTCACGACCGGAGACGGAAGCATCGCGCCGGTCGAGTATCTCGCGGAGATACTGTATCAGCTTCAGGAGCGCGGTTTGGCGTCCAACGTCACGCGCATCGACTTCTCCGATCCTGACGCCGTCAAGTTCTCGTACGGGCGGAAATACACGGTGATCCTCGGCTCGTACAGCGAGGTCGAGTATAAATTTGGAATGTTTGTCTCCGTGATGGAAAAGCTAAAAGCGGGCGATGTGGGCATCATAAACCTGTCGGATACGTCCACCGCGCATTTCAGCCCCAACTGATGCTGTGTAATTTACAAAACGCTTACAAAAAAATAAAAAAAGATATTGACCGCGCGGGGAAAATGTAATATTATAAACACTACCAAGCTTAGATATATTTCACAGAAAGTGATGTAAACAATACAGGGAGGCAAGAGCTATGGATTTCAAGGCCGAAACGGGTCCGGAAAATGTTGTTACAATTAAGGTAGTTGGCGTCGGCGGTGCCGGCAACAACGTCGTAAATAGAATGGTAAAGACCGGCACACAGGGTGTCGAGTTTATTGCCGTCAATACGGACAAGCAGGCGCTGGCCGTTTCCAACGCGGATCAGAAGCTCCAGATAGGCGAGAAGATGACCCATGGTCAGGGCGCAGGATCCGACCCTCAGATCGGCAAGAATTCCGCCGAGGAGAGCAAGAACAACATAGCAAAGGCCGTTGAAAATGCGGACATGCTGTTCATCACCGCCGGTATGGGCGGCGGCACCGGCACCGGTGCGGCTCCCGTTGTCGCGGATATCGCGCGCGAGGCCGGCATACTTACCGTCGGCGTTGTCACTACGCCGTTCAAGTTCGAGGGCAAGCGCCGTATGGACCAGGCAAACTCCGGTATCAAGGAGCTGCTCGGCAAGGTCGATTCTCTGCTTATCATCCCGAACGACCGCCTGAAATACGCGACCGATCAGAAGATAACTCTCGCAAACGCGTTTGAGATAGCGGACGACGTTCTGCGTCAGGCCGTCACCAGCATTTCCGACCTTATCAAGAACACCGGCTTCATCAACCTCGACTTCGCTGACGTCACCTGCATCATGAAGGGCGCAGGCTTCGCTCACATGGGCGTTGGCCACGCAGCAGGCAAGGGCAAAGCTGAGGCCGCAGCCCTGATGGCGGTTCAGAGTCCGCTGATGGAGACCTCCATCGATGGCGCTCACGGCGTGCTGATAAACATCACCGGCTCTGAGGATATGGGGCTGGAGGATGTCGAGGCCGCCGCGAACCTCGTTCAGGAGAAGGCTCACCCCGACGCAAACATCATCTTCGGCGCGACCTTCGATTCTTCCATGCAGGACGAGATCCGCGTCACCGTTATCGCTACCGGCTTCGAGCAGAACATGGGCAGCACCTCCAACGCGAGCGCAGCTGCAGCCGCTGCTCCGGTTCGTCCGGCTCCGGTGCGTGAGAAGCAGGGTCTCTTCACCGGCGCATCCGAGAAAGCGGCGGCAGCCGCTGCTCCGGCCGCTCCCGCAGAGCAGGAAGCTCCCGCAGCCGAGGATCCGTTCGACAGCATTTTCAAGCTCTTCAACTCTAAATAAACAGGTCTTATGACTTGTGACCGCATGGGCTGACCGGCGGCTGAATTAAAACTCCTCCATCCCAACGGACGGAGGAGCTTTTTACCGGAGAGATTTTAATGGTCAACAAATCCATCAGCTTTGTAAAAGAATTTGCCCGCCTGTATACGGGCAAACACATAACAAGGTCGTCAGCCGCACTGTCTTACTATCTTACCATGACAATATTCCCGCTGATAATCTGCATGTACACCATGCTGGGCAACAGCTACAGTAAGGCGATGACGGTTCTCAGCTTCGCGGAGAAGTTCATGGCCGCAGAGACGGCGAGATCGATCAGGGATTTTCTCCTGTACGTCGCCTCAAATAACAGCAACGCCATGATGGTCGCGGGGCTTACCGTTCTGGTCACGTCGGCCTCGGCCGCGTGCCGCAGCCTTCAGGCCACGATAGGGGACATGCAGGGAGGTCAGCGCTTTCAGGGGCTGTTCGGCTTCCTGTTCAGCATCGTTTTCTCGCTGCTGTTCCTCGCGGCGCTGTACTTCGCGGTGCTCGTCATGCTCACGGGACACACCGTCATTGATAAAATTAACGAGCTGCTGCCGTTTATAGATATCAGCAACTCATGGAACTGGCTGAGATTTATCGTCCTGTTCGGGATATTTTTTGTGATAATCTGGGGCGTGTACGAGATTTCGAAGCGGAGCAGCGATAATTATCACACCTTCGGCGGCGCGATACTCTCGACGGTCGCCTCGGTCGTGGTCTGCGTCGTGTTCTCAATTTTTATAAGCGCGTCGGCCAAGTATCCGCTTGTGTACGGCTCGCTTGCGTCCGTTATTTTGCTGATGTTCTGGCTTTACACCTGCTGCCTGATGATCTACTGCGGCGCGGTGTTTAATATAACCATAAGAAACATTAAAAGCCGCGAGGCCGAATAATATATCCCTGCCCATGGCAGGGATATATTTTGATAATACTATGAGATATATAAAACCAGATTTTTACGATGACTTCCGCTGCATTGCCTCCGCCTGCCGTCACAGCTGCTGCGCTGGTTGGGAGATAGATATCGACGAGGACACCGCGGATTATTATGCGGAGCTGTCAGGCGCGATAGGCGGAGAGCTGCGCGCGCATATCTCTGCGGAGCCGGAGCCGCATTTTGTTATGACGGAGGACGGCCGCTGTCCGTTCCTGTGCGGGGACGGTCTCTGTCGGCTGATACTCAAGCTCGGCGAGGACGCGCTGTGCGATATCTGCGCCGAGCACCCGCGTTTTTATAATTTCACGGGCGGGCGCGAGGAATCCGGCCTTGGCCTCTGCTGTGAGGAGGTCGTGCGGCTTTTGTATTCAAGCGACGCACCAATTGGCTTCATTGCCGAGGACGACGGAGAACCGGACGAGGACAGCGCAGAGGAGAACGAAATCTACCTTCTGCGCGGAAAAATCCTCCATACGCTTGCCGATAGGGCGCACCCGCTGCACCAGCGCATGGCCGCGGCCTGCACACTGTGCGGCGCGGAGATGCCGCCGCTCGATATGCGCCGCTGGGCAGAGTTTTACTCCGGGCTTGAGCGGATGCACAAGTCGTTGGGCGCGGAATTGGATTCTCTGCGCAGCATCTACACCTTTACCGTGCCGAACCTGCCGCGGTATGAGCGCCTGGCATCGTACTTTGTATACCGGCATTTTGAATCGCCGGAGACTCTGCGCTTTGCCATGCTCAGTACGGCCATCGTGGCCGCGCTCGACTTCGTGTCGCCGCCGGAGCAGCACGCGGAAAACCTGCGCATGTACTCCGTGGAGATAGAATATTCGGACGAGAATATAAAAATTATCTGTGATGCTTTGAAACAGTAATAAAATCTTTGCTTTTGCGGGAAACATATGCTAAAATAATTATTCGTTAAATCGTTTTGTTGGAGATAATTATGCCAGATATGAAAACCGAGATCGGCCGCCGGAGAACCTTTGCAATAATCTCGCACCCCGACGCCGGTAAAACCACACTTACAGAAAAGCTTCTGCTTTACGGCGGAGCGATACAGACCGCAGGCTCCGTCAAGGGCAAGGCCACGGCTCGCCATGCGGTGTCAGACTGGATGGAGCTTGAGAAGCAGCGCGGAATATCAATAACCTCGTCCGTTATGCAGTTTGAGTACGAGGGCTTCTGTATCAACATCCTCGACACCCCCGGCCACCAGGACTTCTCCGAGGACACGTATCGGACGCTTATGGCGGCGGACTCCGCCGTCATGGTCATCGACGCCGCAAAGGGCATCGAGCCGCAGACCCGCAAGCTCTTCAAGATATGCGCCATGCGGCACATCCCCATATTCACCTTTATCAACAAGCTCGACCGCGAGGCGCGCAGTCCGTACGACCTCATGGAGGAGTTGGAGAACGAGTTCGGCATCGGGACTTATCCGATGAACTGGCCCATCGGCTGCGGGCAGGAGTTCAAGGGCGTGTATGACCGCGAGAAGCAGGAAATACTCGCGTTCAGCGAATTCCACCGCGGGCAGAGCCGCATCAGCGCTATCGAGTGCAAACTGGACGAGACTGAGAAGCTGGACGAGCTGATAGGCGAGCGTCTGCGCAAAACGCTTGCCGACGATATCGAGCTGCTTGACGGCGCGGGCTATGACTTTGACATCGAAAAGGTCAGAAGCGGCCGACTCAGTCCGGTGTTCTTCGGCTCGGCGCTCAATAACTTCGGCGTTGAACCCTTCCTTGAGCAGTTTCTGAAGCTGACCATGCCGCCTCTGCCGCGCATCTCGAACGACGATATAATCGACCCGTTCGACCCGCGCTTCTCGGCCTTTGTTTTCAAGATACAGGCCAATATGAACAAGGCGCACCGCGACCGTATCGCGTTCATGCGCATCTGTTCCGGCAAGTTTGAGCGCGAGAAGGAATATTATCACGTTCAGGGCGCCAAGGCGCTCCGCCTTGCCCAGCCGCAGCAGCTCATGGCGTCTGACCGCGCCATAATCGACGAGGCTTACGCCGGAGACATCATCGGCGTATTCGACCCAGGCATCTTCTCGATAGGCGACACGATATGCGAGAAAGGGATGAACGCCTGCTTCGAGGGCATTCCAACCTTCGCGCCGGAGCATTTCGCGGCTGTGGAGCGCGTCGATACGATGAAGCGCAAGCAGTTCGAGAAGGGCATCATGCAGATAGCGCAGGAGGGCGCGATACAGATTTTCCACGAGCCGTATACCGGCGTCGAGGAGGTCATTGTCGGCGTCGTCGGCGTGCTTCAGTTTGAGGTGCTGGAATACCGCCTCAAGAGCGAATACGGCGTTGATATCCGCCGCCGCAACATGCCGTTTGAGCATGTCCGCTGGATCGACAACGAGAATATCGACGTTCACGCGCTCAACCTCACGAGCGATACCAAGTGGGTGCAGGACTTCAAGGGCAACAACCTCCTGCTGTTCACATCCGAATGGTGCATCAACTGGGCTTTGCAGAAAAACGAGGGGCTGTCCCTCAGAGAATTTAACCGTGAATAAGGAGGCGTACCATGGCAGACAAATTGATCATCGAGATATTCAGGGAAAAGAACGCGGAGGAGTTCACAAAGGCTCTCGCCGCACCTGACAGTCGCCTTGAGACGGGGAGTGCCGCCGCAATGACTGCCGCGGTCGCGATGTCCCTTGCGGCCAGAGCTGCTGCCGCATGCGACCAGAGCGGCGAAAAGGCGCAGTATATCGCGCGCAACATCGAGACTCTGCGCGGCTACATGGTGCACCTCATCGACGAGGACGTGAAGTCCCGCGGGCCGCTCCGCCGCGCGATCAAGGAGGGCGACGCGAGAACGATCGAGGCCGCGCGCCAGCCCGCCGTCTGCATCGATCAGGAGATAATCAACATGATGGGTCAGGCGCTGGAGCTTATAGCCGGACTTGCCGAGATCTGCCCGAAGGATTCGATGCACTATGTAGGCGAAGCCGCGGAGCTTGCATTTGCCGCCATACGCTGCGCGAGACTGTACATCGTCGATATGGCGCGGTACAGCAGCGACGAGACTTATAAATTCGTCACCCGCCGCGAAAACGAGCTTAGTCTCGATAACTGCCTTGCGCAGACCGAGAAAATACGCGCCGCCATTGAAAAAGCCCTTGTCGAGTAAGCTTGGTTTTTTTAAATCATCCCCGGAAAACTCAAATCATCCCCGGAGTTTTCCGGGGATGATTTGAGTTTATTATGCTTATGTTTCTAGTGACGCAGAATATCCTAAACATTCGTGAAATAGCTTTCTTCCGTCATAGTCATAAAAGTTGAATTCACGGTAGTATTCATTCCAGTAGCTTATCATTCTCCTGTGCTCTCTGACAAATTGCCTTTGATTGCGGCGGCAGAATTCCTTAAGACTATAGGTATCGGTTTGAGATAGCTTTTCATATAATAGCTCTGTTATCTCAAATACATATTCGCCGGACAGCCCAAGAATATATGGATATACCCACTCTGGAATATCTTGGTCAAGTAAAGCTCTCAAGTGGCTTTCCCTTATATATCCGTTACAGCTTCGTGTGAAAATCGCGTGATATAAGCTTTGCTGAGTTTGAGTCATTTGCGGAAGTTTATTCCATGAGGTGTCAAGGAAATATATCCTGTAGGGAACGGATATGCTTTGCCCGTCTGATAGAGAATACTCGTTGTAATCCTCGGAAAATGCAGCGTGATTATAATAAGTCGCTGATGAGATATATCTCTCGACCGTTATAACATCCGCTCGTAGTTGCCTTGGGAAGCCTGCTTCAAGCATTTTGCCCACCTCACTTATAAATCAAATATTCGCATACATACTGCCGAGGCGCGTTGTAAAGCCGAGCGCACGGTACATAGCCTCGTCGCAGGGAGCGCAGCATACGCTCAGATCCGAAAAGCCCTGCTCACGGCAAAATTCCTGCGCCGCCTGTGCTAACAGTCTTGCTCCGCCGCACCTTCGGAACGCCGGCTCAATATAAAAGTCCTCAAAAATACCGGCATTTTTACATTCAAAGCTTGAAAATACCGGAGCAGCACTGCACATTCCTATGCTCCTGTAGCCGCGCTTCAGAAGGAAAAAGCAAATGCTTCCCTTATCTATAGCAGCCTTCAGCCGCTTCTGAGCAGCTTCATCGAGCATCTCTTCACCGATATCGGCGCGATAGCCGTTTTGAAGTCTCATTAGCTGACAGTCAAGCTCTCTTGTCATCTCCACAGTAAAGGGAAATTCTTCATCGGGCGGGAGCAGCATCAGCGGCTCACCCCATTCGTCGACGCCGTTCGGAACAAAGCCGAGACTTTTCCAGAACCTTACCCGCCACTCTTCGGCGCAGTTCAGCTCCGCGTATTTCATGCCCCGCGCCCTTGCCCAGCCGAGCAGCGCCGCGGCGCAGTCGTGCCCCGTGCCGCTGCCGCGGTACTCCGGCAGGACGCAGAATTCCAGAATAAAAAGCTTGCCGTCCTCGCTCGTGAAGAGCGACGCGAGCGCAAATCCGATATCAATGCCGCCACGCCCAAAGAAAAGATAGTAGCAGCGGTCGGCGGCGCGGTCATGTGCGGCCTGTACCGCCTCGCGGTATTCGCTGCCATGAAAATATTCGCGCTCTTCGCTCTCCGCGTTCGCGAATATGTCTCGGTCGTGGTATGCGCCCAGCTCGCGCCAGAAGCGCGCGGTTTCCTCAGCGGTGATCGTTTCGCGGACAGAAATTTGATTTTTCACTGATGATCCTCCAAAAAATTATTGGAGGGTTAGAAAGCGTGAACCTTCCGTACACGTTTTATTTTCATAAAAGATCACCCTTTCCGTATTATTTGCGGCTCTGACCCGCAGATCGATTATATCATCGACGCAGAAAATTTACAAGCGCTCGGGATATTATTCGGGTTTACACAAAGCGAAAACTATGGTATGATTTAATATCATAATTTTGTCCGGAGATTTCAATGCTCGATAAACTCAGAATACTGAAAAATCAATATGAGCAGCTTCAGCGCCGCATGGAGGAGCCGGAGACCTACTCCGACCCCGCGCTGTACGCGCGCTGTGAACGCGAGACGCGGGAGCTTGCGCCGATCGTCGGGGCGTACTGCGAGTATGAGCGCGCCGAGGAGGACATGCGCGCCGCGCTTGAGCTGATGGACGACGCAGAAATGCGCGAGCTTGCGCAGGAGGAGTACGCCGAGGCCAAAGCCAGAATGGCGGAGCTGTCGGAGAAGATGAAGCTTCTGCTTCTGCCCAAGGATCCGAACGACGCGAAGAACGTTATCATGGAGATACGCGGCGGTGTCGGCGGGGAAGAGGGGATGCTCTTCGCGGCCGACCTGTTCAGAATGTACTCGATGTACGCCGAGTCGAGAGGCTGGCGGATAGAGATAGCGAACATCAATGAGACGGAGCTTGGCGGCATAAAGGAGATCAGCTTTGTCGTAGAGGGCGAGGGCGCGTACTCGCGGCTCAAGTTTGAAGCCGGCGGGCACCGCGTACAGCGCGTTCCGGTCACGGAGTCTGGCGGCAGGATACACACCTCTGCAGCGACTGTTGCCGTCCTGCCGGAGATAGAGGACGTGGACTTCAAGCTCGACATGAACGATCTGAAGATCGACACCTACCGTTCGTCAGGCGCGGGCGGGCAGCATGTCAACAAGACCGAGAGCGCGATAAGAATAACGCATCTCCCGACGGGGACGGTCGTAGAGTGTCAGGACGAGCGCAGCCAGTATAAAAACAAAGACCGCGCGATGCAGATACTTCGCTCCAAGCTGTACGAGGCGGAGCAGGCGAAGCAGGCCGCAGCTGTCGCCGCCGAGCGCAAGAGCCAGATCGGCTCCGGCGACCGGAGCGAGCGCGTGCGGACGTATAATTTCCCGCAGAACCGCGTGACGGATCACCGGCTCACAGGCGACAACAAGAATTTCAATATTGCTGCCATCATGAACGGCAACCTTGACCCGCTGATAGACGCTCTGGTCACAGCGGATCAGGCGGAGAAGCTGCGGGCACAGTCGGAGGCGTGACATGAACACAAAGAGATATATAAGCTGCACCGACGAGCTTGTCGGAATAATGCGCGGCGGCGGACTCATAGCCGTCCCGACGGAGACTGTGTACGGCCTCGCGGGGAACGGTCTTGACGAGAAAGCCGTGGCTGAAATATACGAGGTCAAGGGGCGACCGGAGGTCAAGCCACTGTCGCTCATGGTGCATGACGCGGCGTCGATGGAGCGCTACTGCGAAAATGTCCCGCCGCAGGCGTATACACTCGCGAAAAAGTTCTGGCCTGGGCCGCTGACGATAGTGATGAAAGCCAAGCCTTGTGTGCCGGAGATAGTCCGCGCGGGAGGGGAGACGGTCGGCCTGCGCTGCCCGGATCACCCGCTGACGCTGGAGCTGCTCGAAAAAAGCGGCGTACCCTTTGCAGCCCCTTCGGCGAACCCGTCCGGCGAGCCAAGCCCCAAAAACGCCGACAGCGTTTTGAAATATTTCGACGGCAAGATCGACGCCGTGCTTGACGGCGGAGAATGCGGCATCGGGTGTGAATCGACGCTGATAGACCTCAGCCGCACACCGTACAGGATCCTGCGTCAGGGCGCGCTTCCGGCGGAAGAGATAGCCGACGCGCTGGTCGATAGTATGAAGATAATCGGCATCACGGGCGGCACAGGCTGCGGCAAGACCACTGCGCTCAACGAGCTTGAGCGCCGCGGCGCACTGCTGATAGACTGCGATGCCGTGTATCACCGGATGCTTGAGACCGACAGGCCGATGCTCGACGAGATAGAGAAGTATTTCCCAGGCGCGGTCATTGACGGGAAGCTCGACCGCAAGGCGCTCGGCGCGGTGGTGTTCACCGACGAGGAAGCCCTGCGCGACCTGAACATAATCACGCACAGGCACATAAATCTTGAGATACGCCGCATCCTGCGCGAGCATGCGATGAACGGCGGTACGCTTGCCGCGATAGACGCGATAGAGCTGTTTTCCAGCGGCCTTGCCAAGCGCTGCACCGCAACCATCGGCGTCATCGCCGACCGCGAGGTCAGAATCGACCGTATCATGCGCCGTGACGGTATAAGCCGCGAGTATGCGATGATGCGCGTCAACGCCCAGCGGCCAAATGAGTATTTCATCCAAAAATGCAGCCATGTTCTTGAAAACAACGGTTCGCAGGAAGAATTTATAGAAAAATGCAGAAAGACATTTGAGGAGGTTTTGTGAAATGGATGAACTGAGAAGCAAGCTCTTTTACGAGCAGAAGAACGGATATGACCTTATCGACACAGATGAGCGCATCGCCGTTGAGGATTACTGCGGGCAGTATATGAGCTACCTGAACGACTCCCGTACCGAGCGCGAGGCGGTCAAGAACGCAATTGCGTTGGCCGAGGAGCAGGGCTTTGTCGAGTATGAGCTCGGCATGGAGCTGAAGCCCGGCATGAGAATATACAGAAATAACCGCGGCAAGGCGCTCATGCTTGCCGTCATCGGCAAGAAGAGCCTCGCCGAGGGCGCAGTGATTGCGGGCGCGCACGTCGATTCCCCGCGCCTCGACCTCAAGCAGATAACCATGTATGAGACCGACGAACTGTGCTACTTCAAGACGCACTACTACGGCGGCATCAAAAAGTACCAGTGGGTCACCATTCCTCTGGAGCTGCACGGCGTTGTCGCGCTCAAGAGCGGTGAGACCGTTGAAGTTACCATCGGCCGTGAGCCGGGCGAGCCACGCTTCGTTATAACCGATCTGCTGCCGCACCTCGCCGCCGACCAGATGAAGAAGACAATGGCCGAGGGCATTTCCGGCGAGGGGCTGAATATTCTCATCGGCAGCACTCCCTATGCCGACGAGGGCAAGGATCGCGTGAAGCTTGCCGTCATGAGCCTGCTTAACGATATGTACGGCATCACTGAGGAGGATTTCCTCTCCGCAGAGCTGGTTGCTGTCCCCGCCTATGATGTGACCGAGATCGGCCTTGACCGCTCTATGATCGGCGCTTACGGCCATGACGACAGAGTCTGCGCCTATGCCGAGCTGAAGGCGATATTCGATGTTGAGGATCCTGAAAAGACCAGCGTCTGCATCCTCGCCGATAAGGAAGAGATCGGCTCCGAGGGCGTCAGCGGTATGCAGAGCGCCGCGTTTGACTGCTTCATGGAGGATCTGTGCGAGTCTCAGGGCGTATCCCTGCGCCGCTGCTTCGAGAACAGCTTCTGCCTGTCCGCCGACGTCTGCAACGCCTTTGACCCGAATTATGCCGAGGTCTCTGAGAAGCGCAGCGCTGCAAAGCTGAACTACGGCATGGGTATCTGCAAGTTCACCGGCGCGCGCGGCAAGTCCGGCACGAGCGACGCTTCCGCCGAGATCGTCGCGTATCTGCGCCGCCTGTACGCCGACAAGGGTGTCGTATGGCAGATGGCGGAGCTTGGCAAGGTCGATCAGGGCGGCGGCGGAACCATCGCAAAGTTCATGGCCAACCGCAATATTGACACCATCGACGCCGGCGTTCCCGTGCTGAGCATGCATGCGCCGTTTGAGGTCGTCTCCAAGTTTGACTGCTACATGACCTATAAGGGCGTGCTCGCAGCGTACATGGATAAATAAAAATTTAAAGCGCCGGAGCAAAAGCTCCGGCGTCTATTTATGATTATAGAAATTATAAAAGAAAAACACTCCCGCATATGCGGGAGTGTCAGTTTATCAAACGAAATCAGACGAAATGCAGAACAAGAGTCAGCAGAACGAAAGCGAGGGCAAACCACTTGGTCCACCTTGCGAGCTTTGCGTCAAGAGTCTTTGCCTTGCCTTTGGACAGGAAAGTGTCGGCACCGCCGGAGATGGAGCCGGAAAGGCCCGCGCTCTTGCCGCTCTGCATCAGGACGATGACAGTAAGGGCGAGGCCGGACAGAACCTGAAGAATGGTAAGAACAATGTTGAGTGCGCTCATTTATTTCAATCCTTTCGATTATGTTCAAAATAACAGCTTGATAAGTATAACACAGTGACTTGTACAATTCAAGTATTTTTTAAGCTTATCAACACATTATTTTGGAAAAAGCCGGCGCGCCCTGTCGAAGCCGACGCTGGGTGGGCTGCTGGCCCCTTATCTCAGGTCGATGACCGGCATCGTGCTGCTTGAGCCGCCGTAATACGTCGGGTACTTGCCGTCCCAGGCCTGCGCGTAGGTGTATTTTATCAGTGCCTCGGTCAGGGACGCCGCGACCTTCGCGTTCGCTTCGGCCTCGGCTTCTGCGCGGATGCGCGTGGCTTCGGCTTCTGCCTGCGCCTTGGCAAGCATCGCGTCGGCGTCAGCCTGAGCCTGAATGACCTGCACCCTCGCGGCGGCCTCAGCTTCAATGACCTCCTGCTCCGCACGGGTCTGCGCGGTGAGCTTGTTCTGCGCCGCGACCTGCTTCGCTTCGACCGCCTCAGTGAACACGTCGGTGAAATCCATATTCTCGACCGAGGTGGAGACAAGCTCTATGTTGTACTTTATAAGCTTCGCCGAGAGGTCTGCCTCAATCGCCGACGCAAGCTCACTGCGCATCCCGACCAGCTCCTCGGCGGTGTAGCGCGCGGTGACGGTCTTGACGGACTCCGTGATGCAGGGGATGACGACAGTCTCATAGTAGTTGATGCCGATGGTGGAGTAGATGGTCATCGCATCGGCCTTGCTTATCTGATAGTTGATGGTGTAGGTCATGGAGACCTCCTGAATATCAGAGGAGAAGCACATGAGGTCAATGCTCTGCTTTTGGACGCGGTTGTCCATCTTGACTATCTTCTGCCATGGCAGCTTGAAATGCATGCCGGCGTCAAGCGTGTAGTTCTCGACCTTGCCGAAGGTCGTGACGATACCGGTGTTGCCGGTGGGGACGCGCGTGAAGCAGGACATCACAAGGATGGCGATGAGGGCTACGCCGAGGATGATGCCGAGAGTGCGCCCAAAGCCGCCGGACTTTGCCGTTCCGGCTTCGCCCAAGGGACGTCTTTTGGTGAACATTGCCATACGATCTCTCCTTTATGCATTTAGTTTATTTTGCTTTTATCAGCAGACACACGGATTCGATATGTGCATCGTTGTCCAAACTCAAGCTCATATCTTCCGCAATGATTGGGAGCTTGAATTTGATGGACTTGAGCCACTGACCGTTGGGCTGCCGTTCCTCATAAATCTGGACTTCGGAAAGCAGCGATTCCATAAGCTGCCGCTTTTCCTGATCGTCCATGACGGAATAGAGCTTATCAAAGTAAATCAGCACCTTGTAGATGTTGTCGCCTGTCAGCTTTTCCGCCTCAATCGCCATCTTCTTAGCTCTGGCGGCAACGAGCTGGTTTTCTGTATCCTCAATCTTATCATACATCTTGTAAAGTCGGTCGTCAAGGTCTGCTTTGCGTTTGATGTAATGCTTATCGTCCGGGTCGAGGGAATCAATCTCATCCATCAGCCGAGCCTTTACGGAGCAGCTCTGGAGAAGCTGCTTTTCATGCGCCGCAATCTCCTGCTCAATGGAAGAGATATTTGCAGGAAAAGGGGAATTATGTATGGGAAGATGGAAAAGAAAAAGGGGACACAAGGAGGAATAGCCGCCCTGGATTCAAATAATCATTGCCGTTTTCGCATAATTATGCCAATACATTGCCTGTTGCCGTGAAGAAACTATCCAAACAAGGAAACCATTGTAAGAGGAAAATAATGGAGTATAAAATTTGTAGCGGCCACCTTTGCCTGTTCACTGATAGGTAGTGCCGCAGCAATGCCGGGGATAAGCCTCTGCCGGATATAGGCAAGCAAAATGCGTGAGCCTGTCCATGTTAACACTGCTTGCGGCTACTATTATAAAGAACAAAACAGCCATCTTCAGCACAAAAGCAACGAAGACAGCTGTTTTCGGAGTGTCATCAGTTTCCGTAGAACTCCAGGAATCTCTTCAATTCCACACGTGTGGGGGAATACAGCAGACTTTCTGCAGGACCATACTCCAGTACTTCCCCTTTTTGAAAAAACATCGCTTCATCAGCGATTCGCCTTGCCTGCTGCAGGGAGTGGGTGACCAAAATCAAAATACAATTGGTCTGGCGCACATAGGACTGAATCAAAGTTTCCGCGGCAGCGGTGGTTTCCATATCCATGGCAGCCGTTGGTTCATCGAGAATCACCACATCGTATGTTCCCATCATCAATCTTGCCATCGCCATGCGTGCCGTCTCACCGCCGGAGAGACGATCCGCCCGTTTATGTTCCAGCTCTGTCAGAGACAGTGCTTTCGCGAGGGACTCCGCTTTCTGGATATCCCTGCCGCCCAGCAGGATGTTTTTTCTGACAGACATACGAAAGGCATAGGGCTTCTGGGGAAGATAGCCAATGCTTGGTTCCAAGCGGATTTTCCGGTCTGCCGGAAGGACATCTGCCAGAATCTTTGAAAATGTGGATTTTCCGCTTCCGTTTGCTCCGAGAATCGCATATATGTTTCCAGGCTGCAATTCCATTCCCGGAAAATCCAGCACTTTTTTCTGCCCATAGGTTTTGGAAAAGGCGGGAATTATCATTGGCTGAGCCTCCTTTGCAGCAGAGATATCACAACATTCACCAGCAGGGAAACCGCCAGCAGAATCATGCCCAGGGCAATGCCCAGAGAGAAATTTCCCTGATTGGTGTACTGCATAATGGCTGTGGTCATCACATTCGTTTTCCAGGCAATGGCACCGCCCACCATGGACACTGCCCCGACCTCTGCAATAGATCTGGAAAACGCCAGCAGATAGGAAGATATGATACAGTACTGGCACTCATTGCACAGCAGCAAAAACGTCCTTCCTCTTCCCAGCCCCAAACCCCTGGCTGTTTCCCGAATCGCCGGAGACACTCCCGCCACATAAGTCTCCATAGCCCCCACAACAATGGGGGTGATCAGCGCCACCTGGGCAAGAATCATGATTTTAACCGTGAACAGCAGCTTCATGTGTCGCAGAGGGCCGACCCCGGAGAAAAGGATGTAAAACAGTAGGCCGCATACCACAGGGGGCATCCCCATAAGCGTTCGGTTCAGGATAATCAGAAGCCCTCTCCCGGGGAATTTGCTATTGCCCAGACAGATTCCCAGCGGAACACCCAGCAGCAGTGCAAGCAAAGAGCTTTTGAGGCTCATTTGCGCTGTGACTTTCAAAATGTTCAGAAGTTCTGCATCGGAAGACAGGATAAGAGAAATCGCCTTTTGAAGGGCCGTTCCCACGGTGCAGCCTCCTTTCTTTTTGTAAAATCCCGTGGGGAAATTCCCCACGGGATACAGTTTACACAGATTTTTTCAAAAAAGCAAGTTTTGGAAACTGTACATATAGCGTCAGCCGCAGAAAATGAACCCAGAGTTTCCTCAGCTTATGATGCCATCGTTGGCAACGAAAGTCAGGAAGGTTGCCTTATCGGTCAGGATGTAAGCATGCATCTGCTCTGCCATCACCAGACATGCGCCCATACCGGCGTTTGCAGAGATGTACCACTGCGTGTAGGGAGCGAAGGACTCTGCCTCCTTCGTGATACCCAGAGTCTCAGGCCACAGGGACAGCTCCTTGGTGTGGGTGCCGGAACCGTCGCCACGGGAGATGAAGGGATACTCGCCCTCCGCAATGGCTGCAAACGCATCCAGAACGGAAGCTGCCTCCTTAACACCGGCAGGGTCCGCAGAAGGTCCGCACAGGACGAAATAGTTATACAGGAAGGAAATGCGCTCTGCTTCGAAGCCATCTACAGTGCGGGCGAAGCCCTCTTCAACAAAGGCTTCTTCCTGGCTCTTGGCATGGACCAGAATCAGGTCGGCATTGCCGAACTTGGCGGCAGAGATTGCCTTGCCGGTACCGGCAGACTGGACTTCCACAGTGTAGCCATAGGTGCTCTCGAAGATGGGCAGCAGATAGCCCAGCAAACCAGAGTCTTTCACAGAAGTGGTGGTGGAAAGGCGGATGACCTTTGTCTCTTCGGTAGCGGGCGCAATCTCACCTGTATAAACAGGGGCACCGTCCTTGACGTAGAACAGATACTCACCGTACTCTTTAAAGCCATAGTTTGCGGCCAGATCCAACGTTTCCTGGGTCAGGAACCACTGGATGAGGGCATCCGCACCGGCGGTATTCACCGCAACGTCAGCGACAGAGTTGCCGTCAGCATCCACAAAAGGCGCCTCGGGATTTACGGCGATAACGGTGTAGGTGTTGAGCATCTTGTCGTCGGCTTCCTTCAGAATGCAGGTATCCACCACAAGACCGGCCTGGGTGGGAACCTCAGTGGCGGCTTCCGTCGGGGCAGCCGTTGCGGCGGGAGAGGGAGCCTCAGTGGGAGCCTGCGTCTCAGCAGGCTTGCTTGCGCCGCAGGCAATAAGACCAAACATCATGGCAAAAACCAGCAGCATGGACAGAATCTTTTTCATTGTCTTACCTCCTAAATATAAAAATATAAAGAAGACCAGCCAGTTTCCGCAACACCAAAAGCACAGCCGAAAGCTGCGCCCGATCATGGCGTCTGGAAAGAGGCTCGTCCACCGCTTTGCAAACTTTGGAAATCGGTCAATTTCACGAAAACCGACCAATCAATTTCTGATACTATATCACATTTGAACAAATAATACAAGCCGTCCTTTTCAGAGACTGTGCGAAATGATACGAAATTATATGAAATGATTCAAAGCAGCTCTTTCACTATTCTCCATAGTATGATAAGATGAAACAGGAGGGGATCGCATGTTCAAAGAAGAAGTGTGGGCTTTGAAACCAGAGCGTATAGAAACCTTTTTCCTTCATCATAGGGAGGTTCATGCCACTGCGGATGGTTACCGGTTCCGTGATTGCCGGATTACCGTGACCGTCCTCCCACCCCGCAGGATCGCCGGTTTGGCACTGCCTCAGACCAGAGTCATCTTTGAAGGTTCAGATGATTCCGCGCTTCTGATTTACAGGCAGTTTCAATTACGATTTCTATCCGCAGGCGGATAAGAATTGGAGGTTTATAATATGAGCAAGAAAACAAGTCCTTCCATGGATTCCTGGCTGAAAGAGGCCAAGGCCCACGAAAGTGCCCCTAAGATTGGCATGTATCTGACCCATAACGGCATTGTCCGGGAAAGTGCCAAGGCAAAAGTACGCCAGGGTGCCGCCGATACCAGGCCCGTTGTGGGGATGCAGTTTTCCTACAATCAGGAAGCTGTGGATGCCATCATCGCAGAAACCTATAAGTTGGACGGTATTTTCTACATCAAGGTCTGGCTGAACGAAGGGGAACTGAGCGTTGGTGACGACATCATGTATGTGCTCATCGGCGGCGATATCCGCCCCCATGTGGTGGATGCTCTGCAATATCTGGTGGGTCGCATCAAAAACGAGTGTGTCACGGAAATAGAGCTTTACTGATACGAGAAATCCGGAAAAATGTGCGGAATTTCATGTAACCGTTTCGATGTATAAAGGAAATCCCATTTCCTGCTCGGAAATGGGATTTCCTTTCATTTTGCACAGTCCGCACTGCCCTCGCTGTAGAGCATATCCAGGCCATGGGCCACCGGGTCGATGACCGCCAGAATATTCTCTGCCGATGCCTTTTGGCTGCCTGGCAGGGTAATGATCAGGGTGCGTGCCCGAATGCCCGCAACACTGCGGCTCAGGCAGCCTTTGGGTGTGATCTTCATGGATTCTGCCCGCATAGCCTCCGGGATACCGGGAGTCGGACGCTGGATTACCTCCATAGCGGCTTCCGGGGTAATATCCCGGGGTGAGAAGCCGGTGCCGCCGGTGGTGAGCACCAGGGCAATCTTCTTTTCATCTGCACACTTCAAAAGCTCCGATTGGATCATCTCCGCCTCATCGGGAACGATGGAGGTATAGGTCACGTCGAACCCCTTCTCCGTCAGAATCTTCACCAGGTTGGGGCCGCTGGTGTCCTCCCGCTCGCCCCGATATCCCTTATCGCTGATGGTAATCACTGCTGCTGTATACGCCATGATTCGTCCTCCCGTTTGTAATCGCCGTGGATTCCGCCGGTTTTGGAAAGCAGGCGGATGTCCGTGATCGTCATATCCTTTTGCACCGCTTTGCACATATCGTACACTGTCAGAGCGGCGGTGCTGACAGCGGTAAGTGCCTCCATTTCCACGCCGGTTCTTCCGTCACAGGAAACGGTGGCCTTGATTTCTACGCTGGATCTGTGCTCATCCAGAGAAAGCTCCAGGTTGATGCCATCCATCAAAATGGGGTGACACATGGGAATGATATCCGGTGTGCGCTTGGCACCCATGACCCCCGCAATCTGGGCAACGGTCAGCACATCTCCTTTTTTCATGCCGCCGCTTTGAATGAGCGCGAATGTGTGTTCATTCACCAACACCCGGCCTGCCGCAACGGCCACGCGCTGAGAAATGGGCTTTTCCCCCACATCTACCATTTTGGCCCGTCCCTGGTCATTAAAATGGGTAAAGTCTGCCATACTCAACCTCCGATTTGATTCATATTCCGACCGGCGCCCGATTTGTGCGCAGCATCCAGATCCCCATGCCATTGGGGTTTTCCCAAAATCGCTGCTTCCAGCTGTGCTTTCATGCCATCGAAATCCAGCCCTTTCAGGGGATACTCCGCATTGGAATGCAGACATGGCTTCACTTTTCCGTCTGCAGTCAGTCGGATGCGGTTGCACTCCCCGCAAAAATGGGCGCTCACCGGGCTGATAAGGCCAATATTGCCCAGTGCGCCAGGCATGTGGAAGAGTTTGGCAACACCGCCATCTTTGGCAGCCGGTACCGCTTCCGGCAGAGCCTCCAAAACCCTTGTAAATGGAATATACGCTTCCGGGCCAAAGCCGGAGCTGTCGCACATGGGCATCATTTCAATAAAACGCACATCCACAGGATACTTCCGGGTAAGCTCCGCCAGCGGAAGGATCTCATCATCGTTAAATCCGCCAATGAGCACGGCATTGAGTTTGATCTTCTGAAAGTCAGCATCCAAGGCCGCATGAAACCCCTTCCAGAAGGCATCCAGACTGCCGTTGCGGGTAATGTGGGCATACTTCTGAGAATCCAGGGTATCCAGACTCAGGTTTAACCGGCTGACCCCCGCCTCCTTGAGGGGCCTTGCCAACTCCGGGAGCAGGATGCCATTTGTTGTCAGGCAGACCTCCCGGATTCCAGGAACTCTGGATGCTCTGCGGCAGATAGACACGATATTCTTTTTAACAAGTGGTTCTCCACCTGTAATGCGCAACTTGGTAATGCCCAGAGCCGCGGCTGCTTCCACGGCCTGAATAAGCTCATCTTCCGTGAGCATGTCGGCATGCTCTTTCTTGCAGACACCATCCTCCGGCATACAGTATCGGCAGCGAAGATTGCACAATTCCGTCACAGAAACGCGCAAATAGGTGATGCTGCGTCCAAATGTATCAATCATAGTTTACCTCGTATCTTTTGAAATGCGGCAATGCCCGCTTTTCTTCCGTCGGTTGTCACGCCCTCTGCCATGGGGTACACCGTGTTGCAGTTGCCGCACATCTGAAGCCAGGACGGCATTCCCAATTCCGCCAGCAGCCCACGCTCCGGGACAAGTCCCGCGGCAATCAGAAGCGTTCTGCAGGCTATCTTCTCTCCGCCGGACAGGCAGCAGCCTGTGAGTGCGGGAGAGCCCTCAACGGCGTCAATGGTCTGGCTGCAAATAAGGCGGATGGAATTATCTTTCAGGCAGCGCCGGTTTCTCGCCAAGCCGCCGCAGTTTTCCTTCTGCTCCACCAGAGTAACAGAAATCCCCATTGCCGCAATCTGGGATGCCATGATAAGGCCAATGTCACCACTGCCCAAAATGACCACCGGACCTTGGGGAACAAAGCCATGGAGGTTCATCATCTCCTGCATCTGACCGGCTGTATATACACCCTTTGGACGGGTTCCCGCAATCGGCAGCGCCCCCAGTGGAATCTCCCGGCTGCCCGTTGCCAGAATCAGCTGAGAAAACGAGATCTGCCGGTCACCGGACAGATGCGCCATTTTATTGGGTTCTACCGAAAGCACCGTTGTCCCAAAAAACAGAGTAACCGTTTCCGGGAAATCCTGCACAAGCGCAGCGGCGTATTCCCCTCCGGTAAGTCCGGCGCCAAAACCGGGATGGCTGCATTGCAGGAGAATGCCGCCCAGCTTTTGTTTTCTCTCCACCAGCGCAATGCTTTTGCATCCGGCATCCGCTGCGGCTCTGGCTGCAGCAATTCCCGCTGCACCACCGCCGATAATCAGGATATCAAAGTGCCCCATGCCTGACCTCACGGAGTATCTGCTCGATGGCAAAGCTGCATCGGCTGCCCTGGCAGACACCCATACCGCTTCCCACTCTCCGCTTGACCCCATCCACCGTGGAAGCTCCCCTTCGGATTGCTTCCAGAATCTCTCCGCGGCTGATGCCTTCGCACAGGCAAATGATTTCGGGGTCATTTGTTTTGGCAATGGCCTGCCTGTGGGGCGTGAAGCGTGGATTCGGGTGTGCATCCAGAAACACCGCCGCTTTCTCCGCAAGGTACCTGCCCAGTTCGTTGGCACAGGTCAGCCCCGGGGTTTTGATTCCGATCAGACTGAAAAATCCAGGAGCCGGGTACGCAATGGAGAAATCGTGAATGCTCTCGCCGTCATCCCGCTGAGGATTTGGCCGTGCGGCGGCGAATGAGCGGATTACCTGCTGCATATTCAGATTCGGAAACAGCGATACCGCACTTGTCTTCAACTCCGATATTCCCTCTTTTGTTGTGGCAAAGGGTTCTCCAACGGGCTTGCGTACCCCGCTGAGCAGCAGATTCCCTTCCACACACGGGATAGCGGTGATGCCTTTTCCGCAGGACTGTGCCTGCTGAAAGATGACCCGCTTCGGCTTCCGCGCCTGTTTGTCCAGAACCAGGTATTCTGCTCCATCTATCAGAAGATGCGTGTCGGAGGGAAAGCACAGCTCCTGTATCCGATCCGCGGAAAGTCCTGCACAGTTGATGACAGCCCTGCAGCGCAGTTCGCTGCGATCTGTTTCCACCAGATAGCCAAACTTGGTTTTCCGGATTCCCACCACAGTGGTTCCCAGCATGGGTTCCATCCCATTGGCAGCAGCGTTTTCAAAGGCGGCAATGCCCAATTTCCAGGGGTTCACCGTTCCGGTGGTCGGGGCATAGAGCGCGCCTGCCACACCCGGTGCCAGCATAGGCTCCATTGCCTCTGCCTCCCCCCCGGTCAGAAGCTCCAGACCCGGCACGCCATTGCGGATACCCTGCTCCCATTTTCTCCGGAGCTGGGCCAGGCTCTCATTATCATAGGTCACCAGCAAGGAGCCGCAGCGGGAAAAGGGAACTTCCAGTTCACGGCACAAATCATCAAAAGAGGCATTTCCACGAACCGTCAATTCCGCCTTCAGGGAACCGGTTTTGTTGTCATATCCCGCATAGACGATGGCAGAGTTTGCCCGGGTAATGCCTGTACAGATATCCAATTCCTTTTCAATCAGCACGACAGACAAATTCCAGCGCATCAGATTCCGGGCCGCAAAGCAGCCCAGAATCCCGCCCCCAATAACCGCAACATCTGCGCTTTTCATAGGGGGATAATCTGTCCGGGGTTATCCACGGTATAGCCGCCGAGGGACAGGATTTTTCCCCGGAACGCATCGCTCTTCAGGATGCGCAAAAGCGCCTGAACCATAGGGGTATCCCAAGCATGGTCAGGGACAATGAGATCATACTCCTCAATACAGATGGGGATAAAGTCCAGATCATAGAGCTTTGCCGCGGAGTAGATGCCCATACCGACATCAGCACTGCCGCTGGCGATCTGGGCAGCAACAGAAGTGTGGGTCAGTTCTTCCCAATCGTAGCCGTAGACAGAAGCAGTATCCACATTCTCCCGCATACACAAATAGTCCGCAAGGATCCGGGTGCCGGATCCCTTCTGGCGATTTACATAACGCACGCCATCCTTTGCAATATCCGTGAATTTCCGAATCTGGAGGGGATTGCCCTTTGCCACCATCAATCCCTGCTGACGACCGACACAGGAAACCAGCTTCACACCGCCTTTGGGGAAATACTTGCGAATAAATGCCTTGTTATAGCTGCCGTCAGCCGTATCCAGCAGGTGGCAGCCAGCCATGTGCGCCTCACCACGGCGGATTGCCATTATACCGCCCATGGAACCCACATGGGAGGAGCTGATGTACAAGGCAGAGTCCTCCAAATGGAGCATATCTGCCAGCTCGTCCAGCAGCGGATCATGGCTGCCGATAACCACCAGCGTATTGTGCAGCTTTTCTAAGGGGCTCAGCAGGCGGACACTCACTTCCTCTCCCGCCTCGTAGCCCTCCAGTCCCTGGGGTACTTCCAGAATGCCATCGGCCTTCATAAAAGAAGAAACCACGCCGCTGCCCCGGCTCAGGGGGCTGGCCATCAGCCTGCCGCCTACGCAGCCCATGCGAACACGGACAAACTCCTGATATTTCAGACCGCTGACAACAGGCCGGGTAAGGGTTGCGTTCACATATGTGTCAGTGGCTGCCGGTGCTTTCAGCCAGTGGTCAATCAGGGGCTTCAGCAGCTGCTCAATGACGATGATGCCGGACACCGGATAACCGGGCACTCCAAGAATGACCTTCTCTCCCCGGCAGCCCAGAATGGCAGGCTTGCCGGGCTTGATGGCGATGCCATGGTACAGCACCTCACCCAGTTCCCGGATGACCCGAGCCGAGAAATCCTCCCGTCCGGCAGAAGAACCGGCATTGAGAATTACCATATCGCACTCGTCTGCCGCTTTGGCAACCATTTCTTTGATCTGGTCAAATTTATCCGGAACAATGGGATAGACCACCGCCTCTGCGCCCCAGGAACGCACCATTGCGGAAAAAATGGAGCCATTGAATTCCAGAATATCCCCGGGCTTCGGGTCTGTACAGGGCGGGATAATCTCGTCCCCTGTGGGGATGATGCCCACCACAGGTTTGCGAATCACTTCAATTTCCAGCACACCGCCGGCAATCATCGCACCAATGGCAGCCGGGGAAACGGTCATATGGCTGGGCAAAATCATTTCCCCGGCGCATACATCCTCGCCGATCTGGCGGATATGCTGCCACGGGGCTGCGGCTGCGTGAATGGTGATGGAACCATCTCCATTCTTCACAATGTCCTCCACCATGATGACTGCATCTTTGTCCTCCGGAATCGGGTCGCCGGTGTCCAGCACAAGAAACTGGTCCGGCTTTAGAGTAACAGGGGTCGTTTCCGTCGCGCCGAAGGTTTCTTTTGCGGAAACCGCCACACCATCCATGGCACTGGCGGCATAGTGCGGGGCGCAGATGTGGGCATAGACTGCCTTTGCCGTCACCCTACCGCAGCTTTCAAAGACAGGAATGGTTTCTGTCTTTGACCCAAAACCGCCGCTTACCAGCCGCTCCAGATATTCCTTCCGTGCCTGCGCAAGCGGCACATTGGTCAAATATTCAAATCCCATAAAATTACACTCCTGAAGTAATCGTTACCTGAATTTCCGCTCCCTGGGGTAAGCCTTCACAATCCCGACTGATGCAGAAATAGCCGTCGGTCCCTGCCAGAGTGGTGATAAGGCCGGATTTTCCCCGAATGGGTTGGGCATAAAGCTCGCCGCCTGTTCCTGTCAGCCGGCAGCAGTGATACTGGGCTCTGCCATGGTTGGCACTGATGCTCTCTGTAACCCTGGCAGTAACGGTATAGGCAGTCGTGTCCCGATCCATCAGCCGTCCCAGCAGGGGCTGCACAAAAAGTTTTGTGATAAAGTAGGCAGCCACCGGATGCCCGGGCAGACCCACAATGGGCTTTTTCCCGGCTTTTCCCAGAATGGTTGGTTTTCCGGGCTTAATGGCAATGCCGTGAAGCAGAAGCTGGCCTGCGGATTCAATGATGCGGCAGGCGGCATCCTTCACTCCGACACTGCTGCCTCCGGACAGCAGCACGGCATCACATTCCGCAATGGCCTGATTGACCTTTTGAGAAAGCAGTGCCTCATCATCCACCACAATCCCATAGTTGACAACATGGCACCCAAATGTGGAGAGCATTGCCTCCAGCATGGGACTGTTCACGTCCCGCACCTGTCCGGGGCCGGGCTGCGCCTCCGGAGGAACCAGCTCGTCACCGGTAGAAATGACGCCCACGGTCACTTTTTTCACCGCCGGCACCTGCACCCGGCCAATGGCAGCCAGCGCACCAATGTCGGCAGAAGACAGGGAGCGGCCTTTGTGCAGAATCACCTTTCCGGGATACACATCATCCCCCCGGAAAATCAGATTCATGCCCGGCGCCGCAGGTTTGGCAACACCGATGGTGCCGTCACCGTAGTCCTCCGTGTATTCCACCATCACCACACCGTCAGTACCCCTGGGCACTGCGCCGCCGGTGGGAACGGCTACACATTCCCCCTCATTCAGCAGATAGTCGGCGCCTTCGCCCATCAGCACCGTGGCCTGCAGGGGCAGGATCGCCGGGATGGCATCGCTGCAGCCGAAGGTGTCACTGGCGCGAACCGCAAAGCCATCCACTGTGGAGCGGTCAAAATCCGGCACATATTCCCGCGCCGCAATATCCTCCGCCAGAACTCTGCCCACAGCCTCAGACAGAGCTACAAATTCTGCCTGTTCAAGCGGGGAAAACTCCGATTCTATCAGCGCAAGAACTTCTTCCGGCGTTTTTACATACAGCATACTAGACCTCCATAATGATCTTACCCAGGTCCCGGTAGTCATTGCCGGAGAAGTGGGTCACCTCCCTGCGGAACACAGGTGAGGACAGGATTGCAAGCATTTTGACTACAGCCGGATTTTCCAGCGATTCCTTCTGCAAAACAAGATCAAACCGTTCCTCCAGCAGTGGGATGAAGTCAAGCCCCTCCAGCTGATGCGTTATCCGCTCCGTGCCAATGGCAAGATCCGCATCCCCTGCGGCAATGGCAGATGCCATCGTAAGGTGAGAACTCATAATCTTGTCGTAGCCCTTTAGCTGTCCGGAGGGGATTTCCAGTTTTTTTAGCTGGGTATCCAGCAGGATCCTGGATGAGGAACCAACCCGGCGGTTGAGGATGGAGATGTCAGCCCGGCGCAGATCCTCCCACCCAGTTATGTGCTTGGGATTGCTTTTGAGAACATAAAAGCCCTGGGTGCGGTAGGACAGGTTCACCAGCACTGCGGACACCCCGGGCATCAGGCTTCGCACAAAGGAGGCATTGCACTCTTTTCCATCATACAGATGGCAGGCCGCAGCGTCCACCTTTCCCTGATACAGTGCCAGCAGACCTTCAAAGCTAGACAGATATGTACGACCGGCGTTGATATTCTCCTGATGAAGATAATTTGCCAAAATGTCCAGCACAACATCCTGCCCGGAGATGATCATCTCCGGCGCCTTTTCCTCAGCAGGTGTCAGCAACGTGGAGTGGGTATCGATGCGCTGCACCGGGGGAGTGGAATGCTCGTGCCGGGAGCGGGCAATATAGGCATCCACATCCTCCTGCGTAAAACGAACCTTTCGCCCGATTTTATAGGAATGGATTTCTCCCTTGCGAATCAGGTCGTAAATGGTGGACTTGCTGACATGGAGAATGTCTGCAACCTCCTGAGTAGACAGGGACTGATTCTGCGCCATACTGCCGCCTCCTTGCAATCGTTTTTTATTGATTATACTTCACCTTTCCAAATTGTACAAGTGCTTGGTGCAATATTTCAAGTATTTTATGCGATTTCACGCCATTTTGTGCGTCATCTCGTCGAAGTACTAAAATCTCTTCGCATAAAATGATACAGTTTCATGCGGTTTCACACAAAAATGCACATCCGCTCTTGATACCCCTGTTATTTCCACTATAATAAACATATACAAAACATATACAAATTGTAAGCCCAATTTCAAATTTTTATGGAGGTATTGCATATGGCTGGCGCATACTACGAAAAAATTGCCCGCATCAATCTGACCACCGGCGAGATCAAAGTGGAACCTCTGGATCTGGAACTTGCCCACAAGTTCATTGGCGGCCGTGGTCTTGGCACCAAGATGCTCTATGACGAGGGCATTGCCACCGTCGATCCCCTGTCCCCGGAAAACAAGCTGATCTATATAACCGGTCCTATGACCGGCGCTGCCGCCCCTTCCACAGGCCGCTACATGGTCTGCACAAAGTCCCCCCTTACCGGCATGATTGCCTGCTCCAACTCCGGCGGTATCTGGGGTGCCAAGCTGAAGTACGCCGGTTGGGATGCCATCATTGTGGAGGGTGAAGCTCCCGACTGGACCTACATCAACATTGACGACGATAAGATTGAGCTGCTGGATGCCCGGGAATATGTGGGTGTCATGAGCGAAGCCATTGACGAGCAGCTCAAGGCAAAGCACGGTGCTGACGTTTCCGTTCTGAACATCGGCCCCGCCGGTGAGAAGAAGGTGCTGCTTGCCGCCATTATGAACGATAAGGACCGTGCCGCCGGTCGTTCCGGTGTCGGTGCTGTCATGGGCAGCAAGAAGCTGAAAGCCATCGTGGTCAAGGCAACCCGCAAAAAACTGGACAACATTGCAGACCTTGATGCCCTGAAGGTGGCAGCCAAAAACGCTATGAATGTTCTGAAGGCCAACCCCGTTACCGGTTCCGGCCTGCGGCAACTGGGTACCGCTGTTCTCGTGAACATTGTCAACAACATCGGTGCTTTCCCCACCAATAACTGGCAGAGAAGCTATTACGACAAGGCTGACGATATCTCCGGCGAAACTCTGGCTGAGAAATACCTGGTCAAGCCCGGTGCCTGCCATCTCTGCCCCATCGGCTGCGGCCGCGTGATCAATGTCAATGGCAAGGTCGTCGGCGGTCCTGAATACGAGCCCCTGTGGGCCTATGGCGGCAACTGCGGCAACAATGATCTGAACGTCATCGATGAGTGCAATATGCTCTGCAACGAGTATGGTCTGGATGCTATTTCCGTCCCCTGCACCATCGCCGCTGCCATGGAGCTGTACCAGAGAGGCTACATCAAGGAGGAAGAGTGCGCCGGTGTACCTCTGGAATGGGGTTCCACCAGGGCATTGGTGGAGTGGACCAAGCGTATGGGCAATCCTGAAACCGAGCTTGACTGGCTGATGAGCTCCGGCTCCGCCCGCCTGTGCGAGGCATACGGCCATCCCGAGTATTCCATGAGCGTCAAAAAACAGGAGATCCCCGCCTACGACGCCCGCGCCATTCAGGGTATCGGCATCACCTATGCCACCGCTAACTGCGGCGCGGCTCATGTCCGCGGCTATATGATCAGCCCCGAGGTTCTGGGTCTGCCCCAGCAGCTGGATCGTACCGTTACCAACGAAAAGGCAGCTTGGGCCAAGACCTTCCAGGACCTGACAGCTGTCATCGACTCCATGGGTCACTGTCTGTTTACCTCCTTCGCCATGGGCGCCAAGGAGTACACCGACCTGCTGAACGCCGCCACCGGCACCAACTGGACCATCGAACAGGTTCTGGAGATTGGCGACCGTATCTACAACATCGAGAGAATGTTCAACAAGGCTGCCGGTATGAAGCCTGAGGACGATCGTCTGCCCAAGCGGCTGCTGGAAGAGCCCATTGTAAACGGCCCCTCCACCGGTATGACCTCCAAGCTGCCTCTGACTCTGCCCGAATACTACGAAGCTCGTGGCTGGGTCAACGCATTCCCCACCGATGAAACCCTGAAGAAACTGGGTCTGGACGAGTGTGTTGGCAAGTGATACAATATAATTAATGGGGAGGGGGCAAGTCCCCTCCCCGATTTCTTTTGCAAAGGAGAATTTTCATGATTGAAGTTCGCGTTTTTGCAACCTTGCGCCAAGGCAGGGATAAAGTCACGCTGCTATCGCCGGAGGGTATCGCCTGTGCTGGGGATATCCTTGACCGGATGAACATTCCCCAAGAAGAAGTGTCTATTCTGCTCATCAACGGTTTTCATCACAAGCCGGAATCGGAAGTGAAGGACGGGGATATCGTGGCTCTGTTTCCCCCCGTGGGAGGCGGCTGAACGATGGATCCCAGATATGCGCGCAATGTCCCCGCCCTGAGCGAAGCGGAATGCGAGCTGCTTCGGCGCAAACGTGTTCTGGTGGTTGGCTGCGGCGGTCTGGGCGGGCATCTCATCGATATGCTTGCCCGCATTGGCATAGGCTCTCTGCGGGTGGTGGACGGTGATGCATTTGAGCCCTCCAATCTGAACCGTCAGCTGTTGTCCGAAGTTTCCTTGCTGGGCGTTGGGAAAGCACAGACCGCCGCGGAAAGAGTCCGGCGTGTGAATCCCGATGTTGCGGTTCATGCCGTGGGGGAATTTCTTACGGAAGAAAACGCAGCCGTCCTTCTTACAGACTGTGATGCGGTTCTGGACGGCCTGGACAATATCCAGTCACGGCAAATCCTCGCGAATGCCTGTGAACGTGCTGGAATTCCCCTGATCTACGGTGCCGTCAACGGCTGGGTCGCCCAGGCCGCAATCTCCTGCCCCGGCGATCATTTGATAGACTTACTGTACCCCGACGGGGCTGCACTCAAAAATAAGAGCGTTCTGAGCTTCACTCCCGCCCTGTGCGCCTCTATGCAGGTTTCCCTGTGCGTAAAGTTTCTCACCGACCGCCCCGTCAGAACCGGAACACTGTACTTTTTTGACTTACTGAATCAGGAATTCGAGGTCATCCCCATGACATAAGCGCCAGACAGAACACTGCTTCCAGGATTCTATGGTTGGTTGCAGCGTTCATCTAACACTTCTGCATACGGATTTCCTTCCCGGATTCGTGTGTTCTGCAGATCTCCTTTGGAATCACGATCCTCCCCAGATTGTCCCTTTATGTCAAGCAGGTGCAAAAAAATTTCGCAAACTATCCGGAAAGCCTTTAATATCAATGGTTCTGGGCTATCCGGACGGTGCTACGATGCACCTGCGAGGTTTCGATAGATTATGTTATTTTAGGAGCAAATTCGACAGTTTTGCCCCGAAATAAAACATCGGAGTCACTTTGTAACTCCGATGTTTTCATCGGTGTCGATTTTTGCTTCGTTGAACTTCCAGACAATTTCGATTGTTTCGGTGTCATAAACAAGTACATGTTCAACTGCATCATAAAGATGCTCTCTGAGTTTGTCATCGGGCAAGCCGGTCATCCGGCTTGCTGCTTCATGCTGTTCTTCTGCATCGAGACTTTGCTGATGGAAGACCTCAAGCTGGGTTTCACAGGATTCAAGCTGCTCTTTCAGGGCGGCTTGTTTTTGTGCAAGGGCGTCTTTGCCGGATAGATACTCTTCCGGAGTCAGCTTCCCTTCACGGTAGTTTTCATAGATCGTAAACTTCTCACGATCACAGGCATCATACTGAGCTTTCAGCAAGACGAGCTGTCTTTCCAGACTTTCACCTTTGCTTTTCGTTGTTTTTCTGACGGCTGCGGATTCAATACTGACGATCTCGATCTGTCTTTTCAGTGCTTCAAAGACGATTTCTTCAAGTGCGCTTTTCCGCCAGCGGACGTTTTCACACGGACTGCCATCGTGATACCGATGGGACGGACAAGCAAATACAGTTCCATTGGCTTTCTCAAGTTTTCCGCCGCAATGGGCGCAGAAGTAAACTCGGTCTGACTGGTCATGGGAACTTCGGACAAACTTTCTACGCCTCTGGATTGCCTCTTGTGCCTGTTCGTATTCATCCTTTGTCACAATCGCCTCATGCGCATTTTCGCGGATATACCATTCTTCTTTGGGAACGCGCCGCTGGTTTTTGTCACGGATGAATCTGCTTTCGCGGGTATGGTTAACCATTGTTCCGGTGTACTTCACACTCTCTATCATAGTCAGGAGACCACGATGTGTCCACTGGGGCTTCTTGGAAGACGCCTTTCTGGACACGGCTTTATGCTGGGCGGGCGTTGGAATGCCCTCTGTGTTCAGCTCCTTTGCAATCTGTGTGCAGGACTTGCCTCCAATCACTTCCATGAAAATACGGCGGACTATCGGGGCTGTTTCCACGTCGATGATAAGGTGATGCTTGTCAGCAGGATCGGCTTTATACCCGTATGGGACGGTGTTCACAAACTTTGCCTTCTCCTGTTTCATTCCCATTGCAGACTTGACCTTCTTGGACAGGTCTTTGCTGTAATAGTCATAGATAAGGTTCTTGAAGGCAATATCCATACCGATAGTCTTGCCTTCATGTTTCGCGCTGTCATAATGGTCATTGATAGACTTAAAGCGGATGCCGAGAAACGGGAAAATATGCTCCAAATAGTCACCAACTTCAAGATAGTCTCGCCCAAAACGGGAAAGGTCTTTCACTACAATGCAGCTAATTTCTCCATGCTTTGCATACTCTATCATCTTTGCAAAGTCAGGGCGATCAAAGTTTGTACCGGAGAAGCCATCATCACAGAACTCTATACGAGGCAGATCGCAGAGAAGCGGATTCTGATCCAGATGACGATTGATGAGCATACGCTGTGATGCGATGCTGTTGCTCTCGTCCTTGATTTTGTTTGTGCGCTTGTCAACGTCTTCAAGCGACAAGCGCAGATAAATTGCGATTTGCTGCTTCATCAAGCAACCTCCTTCCTGATTTTCTCGCAAGTCTTCGTAAGTGCTGCAAACTCATCCATATAGCTGAGTTTGATTTCCAATGTGCCGTTCTCATGAATTTTCATGGTCTCGATGAAAGCGTCCGTCATTTCTTCGGAGATTTCCGTCGCATCGTGGAAACGGCGGATCAGCTGCTTCCACTTCATTTCGCCGGTAATCTGTTCCTCTGTCTGATTCTTTGGCGCTTCCAGCTCGGATAGGTTTCTCTCAATCGCTCGGATGTCCTCCATGACAATCTCTTTATGGTGGCTGTACTCGGCGTCAGAGAGCAATCCCTCCTTGAGATCAACATACATACCGCTAAGGAGAGACTGCTTTTGCGCAAGTTTTTGACGCAGTGTCCGTATCTCCTGAACGGTATTGTCTTGCTTGATCATGGCTTTTTTCATTGCCAGCAGAGAATGAAGCGTCTTCTCCATATCGAGGAATACTTCCATCTGAGACTTGATGAAGGAAAAAACTGCATCGTCAAGATCCTGCTTCCGTATTTTCACGTCAGAACAGCCTCTTGTTCCATGCTCGGCGTAGGTCGGGCATT
>OLSK01000184.1_pt1 | contig 59672 bp, 48 predicted proteins | sample 1672781 | NCBI WGS metagenome assembly OLSK01 (sample SAMEA3136723, study PRJEB25190) | human gut metagenome | biome: human gut; feature: human-associated habitat; material: faeces | place: Austria | collected 2013 | reverse complement strand
GTACGGATTTGAGTGCGGTGAACAAGGCATTTGGCCGCCGGTTCAACATTGTTTCTTTCCGCTGGCTTTCCCCTGAAGAGGTATGATGCGTGGAGGAAAGGAGAGGGGGAAAGGTAACAGCGTTTGTCCGGAGGGATTCCGCGGCACGCATCGGGTTCCTTGCATGTCCCCAAGTTTTCTTGTCCGTAAATTGTGATTCCGGGAAGGAATAATGCCCTTTAACGGGAAAGTTCGTGACGGCTGCGGAAGCACAGTCCGACGAAAAACGTTGCCAAGGTGCCGATGGTGACGCGCCAGGGGAAGGCTATTTCCGGGATATGCTGTTCCCAGGAAGCCGGGAGAGGAATGAGGCCGGTCAGAACGGCTATGACGATGAAGCCTGCCGCCATGGCAAGGATGTTGCCGGTGTCGTTGCCCCTGGTGCGGGTCAGCATTCCCAGCAGGAAGATGCCAAGCAGGGATCCGTACGTGTAGCCGAAGATGCCGAGAGCAATTTGGATGATGCGCACTTCCGGATGATGCACTACGTACCAGGCCGTGACGGAGCCCACCATAATGAGCAGCAGGGAAAATCCCACCGTACCCCACCGCACGCACCGGAGCAGCTGGCGTTCCGTGGCGTCCGGCTTGAAGATGCCCTGGTACCAGTCCTTCGTGGCGGTGGTTGCCAGGGAGTTGAGGGCTGTGGACAGGGAGCCCATGGCGGTTGCAAGCAATCCGGCAATGAGAAGTCCGCGGACTCCGCCGGGGAGTTCATGAATGATGAAGTAGGGGAATACGTGCAATTTGGGCGTGTCTGCGGGCAGGGCTGCCGGATTGTACTGGTAAAAGACGTACAGGAGAATGCCCGTGAACAGGAAGAGTATGACGATGGGGAAGTCCATCAGGCCGGATACGATGACTGCGCGTGTTCCGGCCTTGCTGTTTTTGGCAGCCAGCATGCGCTGGACCATGTCCTGGTCCGTCCCGTGTGTAGCCATCGTGATGAACGTAGCGCCCAGAAACGCTGCCCATACCGTATATTCCTGTCCCAGAATGTGGGAACACTGTTCCAGGAAGCTGAGTCCTTTTTCCGTTCCCCAGGAAAAGAATTTCCAGTCATCCCCTCCGTTCATGACGGCGGAAATGGAGTCCCAGCCGCCGGGAATGTGGGAGAACAGTATCCAAAGGGCGGAGAGCATGGAGACGCCGAGTACCGCCGCCTGCAGCACGTCCGTCCAGACGACGGCTTTCAGACCGCCTATGGCCGTATAAATGGTGGTGGCCATGCTGATGATGACCAGCGCGGCGATGTAAAGCAGGACTATCTGTTCGGAATCTGCCGGAGTATTGGTGATAAACTGATAAGCAATGACAAGCAGAATGCCTGCAAAGTAGAGCCTGGTTCCGCTGGCCAGAACCCGGCTGATCAGGAAGACCATGGAGGCAGTGCGCCGGGTCAGCAGTCCGAACCGTTTTTCCAGATATTCATAAATGGAGACTACCTTATAGTCATAATAAGGTTTGAGGAAGAGCTTGCCGACGATAATGCGGCCCAGAATCGTGCCTATGCATAGCTGGGCATAGGTAAAGTTGCGGGTATGGTAGCCTTCCCCCGGCGCTCCCAGGAAGGTGGCCGCGCTGATTTCCGCAGCCAGGATGGAGGCCAGGATGGCCCACCAGGGCAGGGAACGGTTTCCCAGCGCATAATCTGTCAGGGTGTTTTGTTTGCGGCCCGCGTAGATGCCAATACCGAAGATCGCCAGAAAGTAGATGGCTATGACGAGGGAGTCCGTAAACATGCCGGGAGAGGGAGGACTTTTCCGGTATTTCAGCTCCGGAAAAGTCCTTGCGGGTCAGGGATGGGATCAGGAGCGGCTTTTATATTCCAGCGCCGCAGAGACCAGGCCGGAGAAGAGCGGATGGGCCCGATTGGGCGCTGACTGGAATTCCGGATGATACTGGCAGGCGATGAAGAAGGGATGAGTGGGGAGTTCCACTACCTCCACCAGTCCATGCTCATCGTTGATGGCGCTGATGACCAGGCCGGCTTTTTCCAGGTCTTCACGGTAGGCGGGGTTGAATTCGTAACGGTGGCGGTGGCGTTCATTGACGTTGTCCTTGCCGTAAAGCTTGTGGGCCAGGGTTCCCGGCGTAATCAGTGCCTTGTAGGCGCCCAGGCGCATGGTGGCTCCCATGTTTTCAATGCCTTTCTGTTCTTCCTGGAGGCAGATGACAGGGTGGGACGTAGCTTTGTCGAATTCCGTGGAGTTGGCGTCGTCCATGCCGCAAATATGGCGCGCATATTCGATGACGGCCACCTGCATGCCCAGGCAGATGCCCATGAAGGGAATGCCCTTGGTGCGCGCATATTGTACGGCTTGTATTTTTCCTTCAATACCCCGGTCGCCGAAGCCGCCGGGCACCAAAAGGCCATCCACGGAACCGATCAGGGCTTCCGCTCCCTTTTCTTCCAGTTCTTCCGCATCCACCCGCAGGATTTCCACGCGGGCGTCATTTTCCGCGCCGGCATGGGTAAAGGATTCATAAATGGACTTATAGGCATCCTGAAGGGCGATGTATTTGCCGACAACGGCGATTCTTACGGAATGGCTGGGGCTGACGACCCTGCCTACGTAGCGCTGCCAGTCCGCGAGATTCGGGGGAGGGACGTCCAGTCCCAGGCGTTTTGTCACGATGCGGTCGATCTTGTCCTGGCTGAGGTCCAGGGGGCATTCGTAAATGGTGTTTTTCACGTCACGAAACGCAATGACATTTTTGGCCTCTACGTTGCAGAACATGGCGATTTTGCGGCGTTCGTCCTCGCTCATGTCGTATTCCGTCCGGCAGATGATGACGTCGGGCTGAATGCCGATTTCCCGGAGTTTTGCAACGGATTGCTGCGTAGGCTTGGTTTTCATCTCCCCGGCCGCCTTGATGTAGGGGAGCAGGGTGACGTGGATGAAACAGACGTTGTCCCGGCCCACTTCCAGGGCAAATTGGCGAAGGGCTTCCAAGAAGATGTGGCCTTCCATGTCTCCTACTGTGCCTCCGATTTCCGTGATGATGATGTCCACGTCGGATTTTTCCGTTACTTCATAGAGCCTGTTCTTGATTTCATCCGTAACGTGGGGGATGTATTGGACCGTCTTGCCCAGGTAGTCTCCGCGGCGTTCCTTTCTCAATACGTTTTCAAAGACTTGCCCGGAGGTAAGGTTGTTGAGGCGGGAAAGGCTGCAATGGACGAAACGTTCATAGTGCCCCAGGTCCAGGTCCGTTTCCGCACCGTCATTCAGAACGTACACTTCTCCATGCTGGAACGGGCTCATGGTGCCCGGGTCCACGTTGAGGTAGGGATCGAATTTCTGCAGGGTCACTTTCAGTCCGCAACGTTCCAGTAGAGTGCCGATGGATGCGGCTGCCAAGCCCTTGCCCAGAGATGATACGACGCCGCCTGTGACGAAGATGTATTTCATGATAATGTCTGTTCCTAGTGTGTGTTTAATAAAATCTGTTCGACCTGGGCCGCCTGTTCCGGCGTATCCACTCCCACGCTGACATGGTCCGTCAGGATGACTCTGATTTTGGCCCCGTTTTCCAGTGCGCGCAATTGTTCCAGGGATTCCGTGAGTTCCAGGGGGGTAGGTTTCCAGCGGACATAGTTTTCAAGGAAGTCCCGGCGGTAGGCATAAATGCCAAGATGCCTGAGGGGCGGGGAAATACGTGAATTGCGGGCGAAGGGGATGACGGACCGGGAAAAATAAAGCGCATCTCCGCTGCCGGCAAGAACCACTTTTACAATATTGGGATTGTCCAGGTCTTCTTCTCTGTCAATGGGGCAGGCGACAGTGGCCATGGGAAGGGCGGGATCTGCCGCCAGCACACCGGCCAGACGGTCAATCAGGGCCGGATCGATGAGAGGCTCATCCCCCTGGATGTTGACGATATGGGTGGCAGAGGGAAATACCTGGACAGCTTCCGCCAAGCGGTCGCTACCGCTGGGATGGTCCGGAGAAGTCATGATGGCTTTTGCCCCGAACGCCAGCGCGGCCTCAAGAATGCGTCCGTCATCCGTGGCGATAGCCATATCGTCCAGCCGGCTGCACTGGGAGACCCGTTCCCATACGTGTTGGACAAGTGGTTTTCCGGCAATGGGATGAAGGGGTTTGCCCGGGAATCTGGAGGAACCCCAGCGCGCAGGGATAAGGCCAATGATATGGTGGAGAGGGGCGGATGCCATGGAGAGGTTAAACGTTTCGGGACCTTATCAATTCCCCTCCGAATAGTCCAGCCTCAAGCAGTGGAAGAAGACGGTTTTTCCGAAAAGTGCATCGGAATATTCAGCAGGGAATCCCGGAAGAGCTGGGAAGTCCAGGTTTTTCTTCCTTCTGCTGTATCATGAGAGGAACATATTCCCTGCGCATATGGATGGAAACGTACAATCCCTCCCTTTTGGCACAGCAAAACAAGACCTTGATGATTCCCAGTGAAATGATGTCCTCAGCAATGTAAGTATTTTCCCCGTAAAGGAAAAAGAAACCCAGAGGACGGATGAAGTAAAGGGTTGTAACAAATAGAATACCCAAGCTGTATTTGCTGTAGCGATAAATGCGGCCGACCTGCCATGCATAGACCATGCCGATGACGGATATGATGGAATATAGTGTGAGACCTACATATCCAATTGCCTGAATAGTAGATATCGGGCCGCTATGCCATGTTCCGTTCCAGGCGAAAGATATCTGGTTGGTATTGGTGAGATGGTATGCTTCTTCGTAAATGTTTGCTTTGAGGATATTGATGTCACGGGCGAATCCATCGCCGAATATTTTGTCTTGAATGAATATTTCCCTGTCATCCAAGGCCCATTTCCACATTTCCACTCTCCATTGGATGGAAGCCATCGCATCCTCTCTGGCCTGGGAGCTGACTTCGAGAAATGGGAGGACGGATAATATTCGTTGTACCCCAAAAGGAAGTTCAAGCAAGGTTTTTGATGAGGAAAGAAGCATAAGCATGGCTAACCCGAGAATGGGGGCTACAATGCTGACAAACCATCGTTTGTAAAGTAAGGAGACGATAAAGAAGAGCAACAGGATAATGGCAATGGAGGAACGGAATCCACTAATTAAAATTCCTGCGCATGCCGAGGCCGCCAACAACCCCCACCAGGGACGTTTGATCATCTGCCATACAGAGTATTTTAAAATAAGCACTTGAAGTACTAGTACGGAGATGGCGAGGTAAGAGAAGTTTCGTGTATCTCCGGCCGTCCCTGCTTCTGCTCCTGCAGACTCGGGAGAGAGTAATGTCCTTGCCGTTTGGGCCAGTGTAAAGAGAAGAATCAGGGCAATAGACCATTGGAGCACCTTTCCTAACTCCTGGCTGGTTGTTTTTAATGAAGACAGACATAAATAGGCCAGCAACGCCTGCAGGAACATGATATATCCCTTGCCTCCATAATAATCTTCCAGAATGTTTATTCCCAGCCCAAAGGGATGAGTCAGAAAAACATAGGCAACATGGATGAAAAGAAGGAAAATAAAGGTATCCAGCAGAGGAATGGAATTCCAGGTCAAGCTGGAGCGCCTGAGCATGACATTCCATAAATAAAAAGGCAGGGCGAGAGTATAGGCGAATAAGGGAGCATAGGAACTAATTGATGAAAAAGGGATAAAAAGAGGCGGTACAAGTATCCAGAGATACCATACTTTTTCTTTCATCAAGTAGAGTCCTGCCAGGGCAAACGGGGCTATGGCAACGGCAATGGAAACTAGATCACCGTCTGCAGATATGAGGCCTCCGATGATGGCGAGGAGAATGGCAATAACTGAAATCAGTGTAATCTTGAATAAATCGCCATTCATAACGCGGTCTGAAATTCTGTACGGAACAAACCGGTAACAGAAAAGAAGGATGGATGGTGGAGTATAGGGGATTCGAACCCCTGACCTTCTCATTGCGAACGAGACGCTCTACCAACTGAGCTAATACCCCTTTAGGAATTACCGGAGGCAAGCTACTCGACATCCTTGTGGAGATCAAGCATAATTGAATAAAGGAGGATAATTTTTTCACGATGTCTCTTCTGAAAGGATCGTGCAGAATTTTTTAATGTAATACCGGAGATAGAGCCTGAAATGTCAGTTCCTTTAATAGGTCTCGGTATGAATTTTATCAGTCGGCATTCGTGGGTTTACTGAGGAAGTTTCTTATTAATAAATAATAGCTTCATATTGATGATAAATGTTTTTAGGTGTGTCATGCCTGTAAAATGCGTGTTCAAAATAGGGAGGATATCCTCCCATTATAAGCTTGACTTGAGAGTTTAAAAATTGAAGCATCCTTGGCGGATGATGCAAGTTACGTGAAAGAATCCTTAATTAGAATAATTTGATTTTTATTTGGAAAATTAATATTTTTCCTAAAATGGATGTTCTTTGCATAAAACAAGAATATTGCGTTTTTCTTCTGTAATGCAATTGTTTGTATTATTACGGAGGGGCTTTCAAATAATTTTGGACTCTCAATTCATGATCGTTTTAAATATATTACTCATAACTCTGATATGAAGGCACCGATGATTGACTCCAAAGATCACCATGAAGGCTTTTCAATGGGAAATTATCTTGGGCGGGAGAAATGGCTTGATATTGCCAAGCTTCTGGCGGCCATACTTATAGTATTCTGGCATGTCCCGAATTTTACAATCAACAGCATCAGCCATTCTCTAACGGGAGGGAGCAATGTAGCGTTTTTCATGATCCTCTCCGGGTATTTCATGGGAAAGAACATTTCCTGGGACAGGTGTTTGTCGCGGTTTATTTCTCTGCTGGTTCCATTTCTCTTTTGGAACTTTATCATTTCATTTGAATACCACAGTGTTCCTTATATGCATGTTTCCGAGTATTTATGCCGCCTGGTGGGTTATCAGAGTTTGTTTGTTCCTGATTTCAATCCTTTGGGAGTCCAGGTCAGTATCGGACAGCCTTTTTCTACGCCCACCTGGTTTTTGAGAGATTTATTGCTTTGTTTTCTTGCTACCCCCATCTTGATCAAATTCAGGACATTTTTAATTCCTTTCATCGTGCTGGCCTTTTGCATGAACTGGCCAATAGTGATCAATTCCATCAACGCGACATTATCCCCATTTGTATTAGCTGAGTTTTCACTTGGCCTCTACTTGAGCAAATATGACATTGGAAAAGTTAAAGAAATGAAAAATCACTCATACAAATCTGGCTTTTGCTTACAGGATTATTCTTTGCCACCGGCCTTAATAATTACTTTTTTTGTGTTCAATCCCATACAGATTGGTCCATTTTCCAGCGATGGAGCGATCTGGGCGTTTTTAAAATAGACTGGTATTTTGTAGGTTATACTCCGGCATTGCTGCTGGCAGGATCATTTTTTATTTTATTCATGGGTTTTCTATTGAACAAACACTGCAACAAGAGTGGTTTTCTGACCAAATTGTCGGGAGCCTCATTTTTAATATTTATTCTGCATTATCCCATATTTAATCTCACTCCAGATTGGATTTGGAAAAAATCGTTCATATTGTGCATTGTCGGAATAATGGCCGTCATTGGAGTAATTTCATGCTTCTATCTTCTCATCTCCAAATATGCTCCGAGGTTGTTGCCTTATTTGGCCAATGTCCGGAACTTCCCTAAAAGACAGTCATGACGATCATAAAAAAAATTGCCCTTTGTCTGTTGATAGGAGTGGCTTGCGTAGTGTGCGCATATCTTGCCCTTTTTGCAAGGCGTGCAGAAATCGTATTTTTGGAAGAGGAGTATCCGGAAATGGGAGCGAAACGACTTGAGAAGCATGCAAGAGACAAACATATACTGGATGAATCGCCTGATGGAGCGATTATTGTGTGTGGTGACTCCCTGATGGATTTCTGGCTAAAAGATTCACCAGAGTCCTGGAAGCGTTTTATGGAACCTCTGGGATGCATCAATGTTGCGACGGCAGGGGATACCATTGGAAATTTGCGATGGCGTATTCATGATGGATTGTTTGATCTTGCCAGGCCTTCCGTAATTGTCCTTTGCATCGGCACCAACAATATTTCCATCAATACTCCGGATTGGCTGGTAATGAGAGGACTCAGAATCCTTGTGCATGAATTGAAAGAGAAGTACGACGAGTCTATCCGCCTTGTTCTGATACCCCCTCTCAATGCCAGGGAAGAAACCTCGATGTGGAGGTTCCGGGAAAAAATGTTAAGCGAACCATGGGGGAGGAATATTTATGTTTGTCCCTTGTTCAAGGAATTGCAGGAGCCTGGGCAAACAAGAGCTGCAGATAGGTACATGGCCGACAATGTCCATTTGTCTCCTGCCGGTTATGAGCGTATTGCCGCTCCTTTATCACGGTTTGTCGAAAGTGTGAAAAATCAGGAGAACCCTAAGTAAAGCGTTGCTCTTCTTCCCCTGTGGATGGCATGCAGATAAAAGCAGAAGCTCATAACTCAGAGAATCTTTTATTTCAAGCATCTACCAGTTTTTTCCTCCTCTGTATTAGGAAAACTTGATAATAGGAATGAGGATGCTTTCCAGGAAGACCATCCTTCACCTCATTTTGCCGGGGAGAGTTTCCCCATGATGACAGGATCATGCCGGCAATGGATGCAACAGGAAAATAACGTCTCCTTCCAAATGGAAAAGGAGAAAGAGGCGGGGCGGAATCATCCGGTTTTTCCGGAATTCCGGCGTGGCTTTAATGCCTCTGCTTGTTTTTGATACGGTTTTTAAGATGGGCTTCTTCAAAGAGACCATCCATGTACAGTCCTGTGGCCTGCACCCTTCGGAGACTTTGGGCTGCGTTTTTCAGGGCGGGCAGAGCTTCCTCATAGGATGGAACGCGCCCTTTTTTCAAGGGGGAGGCTTCCATGATGTGCCATCCCCATTTGCTTTTGACGAGCACAGGCGTGTTGTCAGGCAGCGAGGCAATGTCCAGATCCAAGGTTTCCGCAGTACGGGCCGGGTTGATCCAGCCCAGGGAGCCTCCGGCGGAAGCCGTCCGTTCATCCTCGCTGGTACTTTTGGCAAGCCGTTCGAAGGATTCTCCGGTCCGCAGGCGCGCCAACAGGGCTTCCGCCGCCTGCTTGACCTGATTGTCGTCCTTGTGTAGGGTGGAGAGGAAAATGTGCCTGGTCTGCCGCAAATCCGGAGTTTTAAGCCTGTCCTTGATCAGATTGTAGTAGATTTTCAGTTCTTCATCGGTAGGATCCGCAACCTTGATGGTTGCGCGGTAAAGCTGTTCCGTCTGCTTGAGGCGGGCGGCAATTTTCTGCCGGAGCTGCTCTTCCGTGAGTTTCTGGCCGTGGAGCATTTCCAGATATTTTTCCCTGTCGCCGTCAAAACGGGACTGGATTTGCTTTTCCGCCTGGGCGGCTTCCGCATTGCGGTTGGGGAGCTGCAAGTCGTTGACCCGGGTTTTCAAGCGCAGGAGGGAGGAGCTGATGAGGTCATATCTGGCACGGGGGGCCAGCTCCTTCTGCACGTCCAGTTCATGGGTGAGCGTCATGCCGTCTCCCATGTCCAGCACGGCGGGCTGGCGCAGAATGCCCAGCTCCGCAATTCTCCTGTTCAGCTGGTTGGCGGTAAGCGGTTCTCCGTAAACTTCCGCGATGCGTTCGGAATTGTCTCCGGGCGGCCCAGGCATGGGTTTCAGGTAGGCATCCATCCTGCCCGCCAGGAAGCCGTGCCAAATGAACAAGTCCCCCACCAGATAGAGCAGGAACGCTCCATAGATCACGAGCTTGAACGTGAATTTTCCGGTGGGGGACATAAGGGGCAAGGTACGAGGAGGCTTAGTTTCCACCACCGGAATCCGCCAGGCGGGCCGACTCGGGGGGCAGGAAGTTGCGGAACCTCTTCTTTTCAATACTCTTCATGTAAGCTTCTTCCGGGGAAACGATGCCCTGCTGGAGCTTTTGCCAGATGGCGTCGTCCATGAATTGCATCCCCATGGATTTGCCGCCCACGATGACATCCGGAATCTTTTGCGTGGCGCCTTCGCGGATGATGGCGCCCACGGCGGGAGTGGCAAAGAGGATTTCATTGACGGCCACGCGTCCCGGCTTGTCGCAGCGCTTCATCAGGAGCTGGGCCACGACGCCGCGGAGGGAACCCGCGAGCATGGTGCGCACCTGTGACTGCTGGTCGGAGGGGAAGACGTCAATAATACGGTCAATGGTTTTACTGGCGTTGTTCGTGTGCAGGGTTCCGAAGACCAGAAGGCCGGTTTCCGCGGCGGTGAGAGCCAGGGAGATGGTTTCCAGGTCGCGCATTTCACCCACGAGCACGATGTCGGAGTCTTCGCGGAGGGAAGCCCGCAAACCGTCCGCGAAGGAAGGCGTCTGCAGGGGAACTTCCCTCTGGGTGACGATGGATTTTTTATTGGGGTGGACGAATTCAATAGGTTCCTCCACCGTGATGATATGCCGTGCCTGGTTGCTGTTGATGTAGTCGATGATGGCGGCCAGCGTGGTGGATTTACCGGAACCGGTGGGGCCGGTAACCAGCACCAGGCCGGACCTCATGTGGGCGAATTCCTTGACCACCGTCGGAACGCCCAGCTCTTCCAGCGTAGCGATTTTTGTGGGAATGAGACGGAAGACGGCGCCCAGTCCATGCTGCTGCTTGAAGTAGTTGCAGCGGAAGCGGGAAGTTTCGTCCATTTCATAGGCAAAGTCCAGATCGCCTTCTTCCAGGTATTTCTGGAATGCCTGCGGGTCGCAGATTTCCGAGAGCAGGGTCTTGAATGCCTGGCCCTCCAGATTTTCGTCAGAAATGGCGGAAATGGTGCCGTTGACACGGATTTTTGGGGGCTGGCCTTCGCTGAGGTGAAGGTCGGAGCCTCCGGATTCTACGAGATATTTGAAGTATTGGTCGATAACAGCCATAACAGGAATGTGTCAAAGTTAAAGGTTACTTGATGCCCAGGAAGGCTTTCATGATGGTTTTGTCTTCCGAGCGGAAGAGACAGTCGTCTGCGGTGATGAGCCCCGCCTGGTAAAGGGCCCTGAGTGAGTCGTCCATCAGAATCATGCCCTGGGCCTTTCCTGTCTGGATGCAGCCGGGAATCATGAAGGTTTTGCCTTCGCGGATGCAGTTGGCAATGGCGGGCGTGTTGACGAGCATTTCAATGGCGAGGGCGCGGCCGTTGCCGTCCGCCCTGGGAACGAGCTGCTGGGAAATGATGCCGCGCAGGGATTCACTGACCATGATGCGGATCTGGTCGCGCTGTTCCACCGGGAAGACGTCCAGCACGCGGTCCACCGTGCGGGCTGCGGACCCCGTGTGCAGCGTGCCGAGCACCAGGTGGCCCGTTTCTGCGGCGGTGAGGGCCAGGGAAATGGTTTCCAGGTCGCGCATTTCACCCACCATGATGACGTCCGGGTCTTCACGGAGCGCGCCGCGCAGAGCCCGTGCGAAGGATTCCGTGTGTTTGTGCACTTCACGCTGGTTGACGTGGCAGTTTTTGGAGGGAATGATGTATTCGATGGGGTCTTCAAGCGTGATGATGTGGTCGTGGCGGTCCTGGTTGATGAAGTCCACGATGGAGGCCAGCGTTGTTGATTTACCGGAACCCACGGAGCCCGTCACCAGAATGAGGCCGTTGGTGTAGCGGGTCAGAGGCACCACATAGTCCGTCGGCAGCCCGATTTCTTCCATGGTGCGGACTTTCGTGTTGATGATACGGAAGCAGATGTCGTAGCCCAGGCGCTGCTTGACGACGGAGGCGCGATAGCGGCCGAAGTCGTTGGCATACGCAAAGTCCACGTCGCCGCGCTGCTGGAGGCGGTTCCATTCGGGCTCCTCCAGGAATCCCCGGGCCAGGATTTCCGTGTCCTTGGGGGTGAGGTTGGGGGCTTCTTCCCAGATGGGCAGAAGCTGGCCGAACCGGCGCCATGTGGGGCGGCTGTTGACGGCAAGGTGGATATCGGAACAGTCAAAGTCCTGTCCAAGCTTAAGATATCCGTCGACGTGGGGCAAAATGTATTCGCTCATGTTTTGAATGCAGCAAACTGATAAAGCTACATACTAGCGGAAAGGGGCCTTTTTTGACCAGCAAAAAATAAAAAGTCCTCCACTTTCGGAACCGCCGTAAAAATGGCGTTTTTCCTTTGCCGGGCAGGGAGCCGTCAATGGCTCCGGAATTTGAACAGGCTGAGGATTTTTTTGTTGGCCAGGTCAAACCCCAGCTTTTTCAGGGAAGGGAAGGCCAGGGTAATCAGGATTTCAATAATGAACCTGAACATGGAGGAATTGACCAGTCCTCCGGGCAGGCCGGACAGGCGCGGACGCGCCGGGGCCGGATGGCTCTTTTTTCCCGTGAGCATTTTGATGAGCAGAATGCCTCCCACTGTGCCGACGATGGAGCCGATCACAGGAATGGACATGGCTCTTTTTTTCAGCTGCCGGAGATGGTCCGCCTGATGCTGCACCTTCTGGGTGAAAGCGTCGGTCTCATTGACGATGTCCAGCCGGGAAGTGGCTACCTGCATCAGGAGTTCGAGCTTTTTTTGAGAGCCATTTGCAGACATGATAAATCCGTTTTAAGTTCTTCCGCCGTAGCGGGGGCGATGGGAGTGACGCGAATGCGGCTGAACATGGCCAGCGCAATGGCGGCAACCAGAATGTGGAACCCGGCCGTCACGGCAAGCCCTGCGATGATGTTCCAATAATAGGCCATGATCATGGTCAGCAGGCACCATACGAAGAGGTAGCCGAAGAGGGCCATGAAGGCGGCCAGCAGGAGCAGGGCCATTTTTTGGCCCAGCCGTTTGGACGCTTCTTCCAGCTCCAGCTTGAGCAGGCCGTACAACGCTTCTAAATGGGAGAGTGCGGCCGCACCGGCTTCCCTGAGAGAACGCGCCATAGCCATCCCTTCCTCTTTTTCCTCCATGACCGGGGTGACGAAGGTGCGTTTGAATTTGTCGATCAGACCCATGGCGCGAATTGGACGGAAGGGGAAGCGCCATGCGTGCGGGACGCATGGCGCGGGACAGATTAACGGCGGCGGATGAGGAGTCCGATCAGGAGACCCACGCCCATGGCGATGAGCATGGACTGGGTGGGCTTTTCCTTCACGTATTCTTCACTGGCTTCATGAAGATGCTTGGCCTTGTCGCGGATGACCACTCCCTTTTCCTGGGCGTAATCGCGGATGGTGCCCGCTTGTTCCGTGGCTGCCTTGCGGATTTGGTTTACTTTGGCCGCGGCGAAAGCCCGGGCCTGGTGAAATCTGGTAACGGCCATGTCGCGGGCGGAGGGGCAGGAGCAGCTGGCATCCGTTGCTGTTACGGTCGGTTCAAGTTCGGTTTGATTGTCTTGCATGATTGATTAGAGTGTTAAGGTTGAATTCCTGTTGAAAACATGTCGGCTTACATGTGTTCGCCTCTCACATTAGGGATTTTTAGCATTCTTCCCACTAATGGCAAGTGTGTAAAACGGCTTCATGCCGAATTGTGGGCCGCCGTCAGCGTCGGCTGCCGGAAAAACCTCCGCGCGGATCGGCCTTGATCTGTGGCTCGTTCGGATTCCGGTAGCGGAGAATGCCGTAATCTCTCAGGTTGCGGATGAATTCCTGGGCGTTGGCGCGGAAGCGGGCGTCATAAAGCAGCAGGCCCAGGAAGCCCTGGTTCTTGCGTGCATCCGCCGTAACGGAGGCAATGTGGTCGGAAGCCTTGCGCAGGGCGGTGAGCGTGGAGGGAATTTCCTTGATGGCCGGGTCCAGTCCCTCCAGCCTGCTTTCCACTCCGTCAATGATCTTGCGGGCATTCCGGATGGTTTCCTTCATGGCAGCCACGGATGTTCTGGTTTCTTCCATCAGGCCGGGGAGCTCCTTCCCCGTTTTGTCCATGTTCATCAGTACGCCCTTGACGTATTGGAGGTTCTCCTGGTCCAAAAGGTTTTCATTGATGATCTTGGTGGTCTGCGACAGGCCCTTGGCCGCCTCGCTGATGTTGAGAAGGGCTTCGTCAATATTGCCGGAATTCTTTTCTATCCGTTTCAGGATGGCCAGGATTTCCTCGCTGGCCACCACGGCATTGTTCTTGAGCTTGCTGATGTCGCTTTCCGCCTGCCCCATGATGGTTTCATGAGGCTGGATGTACTGGTCCGTGGGTGGGGAAGGGGGAACGATTTCAATGTACTTGTCTCCCAGAATATTCTGCATGTCTATGCGGAAGACGGAACCCACCTGGATTTTTACGCCGCGCTGGATGCTGGCTTCCAGCATCACTTCATTGCCGGAAGGCAGAAGTTCCGGGGCCTTGGTGACTTTTCCCACGGAAACGCCGCCCAGCCGTATCTGGGAGTCTTTGATGAGACCCGCCGAATCCTTGAAAATGATGTTGATGGGGTAAGTTTGTTCCTTGGTGGTTTTCAACCCTCCAAAGCCCAGAATGACCCCCAGGATCATGAGTATTCCGGCAATCAGGAAAATGCCTACCCATGTTTCCGGTTTAAGTTTTTGCTTCATGTTGTGATGGCGGTTTTTCTATTGGTTTCTTTCCCGTTCCGCGCGTTCCAGCAGAACCCGTTGAAAATTTTCATGCGTTCCCGCCAGGGAGGCCCAGTCTTCCCCGGAATCCCCGTACAGGAACTTTTTCAGGACCGGATCTTCGGAATGCAGCAGTTCCTCCGGCGTGCCTGTCCAGTAAACCGTTCCCTCCCGGAGATAGACGATTTTGTCCGCAATGCGGATCACGCTGGGCATGTCATGGGAGACGATGACGGTGGTAATGCCCTTGTCCTTGCAGATCTGGCGGATCAGGAAGCTGATGCTGTCCGTGACGATGGGGTCCAGACCTGCCGTAGGTTCGTCGTACAGCAGGCATTCCGGCGTCATGACGATGGCCCTGGCTACAGCCACGCGCTTGATCATGCCTCCGGAAAGGTTCGCGGGCATTTTTTCTTCCTGTCCTGAGAGTCCGACGGATTCAAGCGCCGCGGAAATCCGGGAATCCAGCTCTTCTTCATTTTTCAGCCCTGCTTCCTGCAGGGGAAAAGCTACGTTTTCCCCCACGCTGAGGGAGTCGAACAGGGCCCCCTGCTGGAACATGAATCCAATCTTGCTCCGGATTTCCCTTTTTACTTTTTCCGGAACATTGCTGATGCGCCTTCCGTCTATGTCCACATAGCCGTCCAGAGGGTCCATCAGGCCGTCCAAATGCTTTAAAATGACACTTTTCCCGGCGCCGGAACCGCCGATCAGCGCCAGAAGCTCCCCCTTGTCCACGTCAAAGCTCACGCCTTTCAGCACCTCCTGGGCGCCGAAGCTTTGTTTGAGCTGGCTTACGCGGATGAACGGCTGCATGGCTTTGGAATAAGGGTTATCTCATGAATCCCATGGGGAAGATGGAGTTGAGAATCATGGTCAGGATGAAGTTGGCAATGAGGAGCGCCACGGAGGCATACACCATGGCCTGCATGGTGGACTTGCCCACTCCCACGGCCCCGTTTCTGGTATTCAGGCCCTCCCGGCAGGAAATGAGGGAAATGATGAGCCCGAAGACCAGCGCCTTGACCAGCGCCACGATGATGTCCCCCATGGCTACGAATTTGCTCATGAAGTGCATCCAGTACGCCTGGTCCACGTTGAAGGCCGTAATGCTGACGATGAAGGCGGAGACGATGCCTACCAGCACGGCTTCCATCATCAGGATGGGCATGGAAATGAGCATGGCCTGGATGCGGGGCTTTACCAGGTAATCCACGGGGTCCACGTTCATGGACTTAAGGGCGTCCACCTGTTCCGTCACTTTCATGGTGCCGATTTCCGCGGCCATGGCCGATCCCACGCGCCCCGCAAGCATCAGCCCGGTGATAACGGGCCCCAGCTCCCGGAACATGCCCACCGCGACGACGGCTCCCCCCATGGTTTCCATCCTCACCGTCTGAAGCTGGAACAGCGTCTGCGCCTCCAGCACGGCTCCCGTGAAGGCTCCGGTAATGATAACGACGGGCTGTGACTGCACGCCTATTTTTGCAATTTGTTCCACAAGGACGCGCATCCGGAACTTTCCGGTCCACATGCAGGCGCATACTTGGTACATCAGCAGTCCGATTGATCCCAGACGATCAATCAGGCCAATGGCGGTGCGGCCAATCATGGTGGCTACATAGAACTGCATGGACCCTACTAATCACTTATTCCGTGCGAAGAGCAAGCGCAATGTACGCCACAGGGTTAAAAGGGAATAGGCGTGTCCTAGTCCGCCATCTGATGGATTGCAGGTACTTCCGGCGTGCCGGGAATGGAGCGCAGGAAGAGCCCGGGCGGTAGTTTTCTCCGGTCCCATTCCGTAGTACGGGCCAGCCTCTGCAACCTGCGTATTTCCAGTTCCCGGTCCGGCATGAGAGCCGCCAGGTGCGTGGCGGACACATGCTCCCTGTGCAGGCGCATGAGCAGGCCGTCGCGGAGGACCGCCTCCGGTGATGCGGTGGCGAATTCAGGGAACAGGGCAGCCAGTTCGGATTCATACAGGTCTTTCAGCGGCATGAAATCCGCCGTGCAGGCCGCCCGGATGGCGCGGAGGTCCGTCGTGATGTCCGTTCCGTTCAGGGATGAGAGCAGGAGCACCCCCTCTTCATCCGCCAGAGCGCGGATGCGGCACGCGGAAAGACAGCCTTCTTCTGCGGAACCGGACTGCACTTCACTTATGGAGGGCAGGCTGATGGTGCGGATTCCCAGTCCGGCGGCCAGATATTCCGCACGGGCAATGTCCTTTTCCGGCGTGCCGGACAAGCGGGGGATGAATCCCGTGACGGGGAGAGCGGGGAGTGATTTTTTCAACACATGGGCCAGCAGGCTTGAAGAAGCGCTCTCCAGCAGGTTCAGGCATGCGGAGCCGCAGCCGGCCTTCAGGATGAAATCCGCCGTTCCCTTGCGGAGCGCATGCCGGGTTTGCCGGTCCGGGGCAGGGAGGGGGGCGGTTCCGTCCGCTGGCGTTTCTCCCGGGATAACTGCCGCGTCCTGTTCAAAGAGCCGCAGCCTGGCGGCCAGCTCTCCCGTGCCGGACCACAGGGATGAAGCTCCGGGTAGCAGAAACGGACCTTCCCCTCCCGCCAGGCGGACGGTTGCTACCGGGAGGGCTGTTTCCAGCGCCAGACGGCGGCTTTCCTCTTCGTCCTGTTCCAGTTGTCCCTCATGCCAGGGAGCCGCAGGCATGCGCAGAAGCAAGCACGGCTTGAAAAATGGGCGTTCATTCTGTTCCCCCACGGGACGGACGGCAAATTCCCCGGATTCCTTTCCCCGGAACAGGCCTAAGGCCGGAGCTGAGTTTTTCTCCTGGCATTCACCCGGGATGACGGCTTTCTGGGGAAGGAGCCGGCCTGAGCGGAGCAGATAAAGGCGGATTCCTCCGGCATCCGGAGCGCCAAGCAGAAGGGGAACTTCCGCTATTTCACGGGCCAGATATTCAAGGGCGGCCTGGTGCTGCGTCCGGAAGCCGCTGCGCAGGGTCAGTTCCCCCGTGTTCATGCCCCCCAGGGCCAGAGGCGGGCAAATGACGATTTCCGCTCCCCGGTCCAGGCAGGTCCGGTACAGTTCCACGATGGCCCGGAGATTTCTGGGAAATTGGCCGGGAATGGTTTCCGGCTGGATCAGTCCTGTTCGCAACATGGTCCGGCAGGCTAGCCCATTCCGCGGTTCCGGACAAGCCGGGATGCCGTGAATTCCCCATAAAGGGGAATATTCCTGTGGAGTTTTTACAGCAAGGAGCTTGTCATGTCCGCGCTTCATGGTATGATCCGTCCCGATTGCCTGCCGTCCGTTGGCGGGGGCATCAGTCGCAACTATTTATGAGGGAACAGTCAACACAGGGGCAGGAACCCGCTGCGCAGAACATCGTGCATTTATGGCGCGAATACCTTCGCCCTTACAAGTTAACCCTGGCGGGAGCCGTGCTCGGGGGCGTTATCGCCGCCCTTTCCAGCGGCTTCGGCATTCCGGCGATCCTGCAGTCGGTATTCTCCGTGATCTTTGACGGGGAACCGCTCCCCGTCTATGCGGAACGCATCATGCTATTGTTCGTGCGGCCTGAGGAACTGCCGTGGCTGACCGTCTGGGTGGCGGCGGCCCTGCTGCCCCTTGTCGTGGTGGTCCGCGGCCTGTCTTCCTTCGTCAATGTCTATTTGCTGTCCAAAATAGGGCTGGGCGTGCTGGAAACCATCCGGCTCAAGGTGTACAGGAAATTTCAGGACCTCTCCCTTTCCTTCCATGACCGCTGCCAGCGGGGGGACCTGCTGAGCCGCCTGATGCAGGATACCCAGTTTCTCCAGGGCGGCCTGGTCCAGATTGCCAATGATCTGATCATCCAGCCCCTCACCCTGTTCGGTGCTCTGGGATTTCTGGTTTACAAGGCGTCCGTCAGCCAGCAGTTTCTGATTCTGCTGGCCAACATGCTCCTGGTGGGGGCCTGCGTGATCCCCATCCGCTATATCGGCAAAAAGATGCTTGTCCGCGCACGCACGGTGCAGGCCAGCCAGGGAGATCTTTCCTCCACGCTCCAGGAAAATTTTTCTTCCCAGCGGGACATCCGCGCCTTTGAACTGGAACAGCAGCAGACCAACCTCTTTAAAAACAGAATACGCCGTTACATCCAGGCTTCCATCAGCGTGGTCCGGTGGCAGAGCCTGCTGACGCCCCTGATTGAATTCGTCAGCGCCGTTGCCATGGCCGCCACCCTCTTTGTCGCCAACATGAACGGGATGAGCATGGGGGACTTCGCCTCCCTGGCTACGGCCATGTACCTTTGCTATGAGCCGGTCAAAAGGCTGGGAGCGGTCCACAACAAGGCGGAAACCCTCAAAGCCGGGCTGGAGCGCATTAATGAAGTGCTGCATGCCGCGGACGACGTTCCCGAACCGAAAACTCCGAAAAGTCCGGAAGAATGGAAGGGGGAAGTCGAATTCAACAATGTCTGTTTCAGTTATCAGGAAGATGCCCCCGTCATGCGGAATATTGACGTCCGCATTCCGGCGGGGCAGGTGGTTGCCCTCGTCGGCCCCAGCGGGGCGGGGAAAACGACTTTCATCAACTTGCTGTGCCGTTTTTACGACGTGCTCTCAGGCAGCGTGAAGGTGGATGGAGTGGACGTGCGGGAAATGAGCAAAAGGGACTTGCTGTCCCACATTGCGCTGGTGTCCCAGTATCCCGTCCTGTTCCGCGGGTCCGTGGCGGACAACATCCGCATAGGCCGCCCGGAGGCTTCGGACAAAGAAGTGGAACAGGCAGGGAGGATGTCCGCCGTGGACAGTTTTGTGAATGAGACCGGGGAAGGCTACGGCCGCCTGATCGGCGAGATGGGGGAAGGGCTCTCCGGCGGACAGCGTCAACGCGTGTCCCTGGCCAGGGCTTTTCTGAAAGACGCTCCCATTCTGGTGCTGGATGAAGCCACGGCGTCCCTGGACATGAAGAGCGAGGAACTGATCCAGAAGGAAATCGAGAAGCTGGCTTCAGGAAGGACCACCTTCATCATCGCCCACCGGTTCAGCACCATCCGCATGGCGGACCGCATTCTGGTTCTGGAAGGAGGGCGCATTGCCGCGGACGGCACGCATGAGGAACTCATGGAAAAATCCCCCCTGTACCGGGATCTTTACACCAAGCAGCAAATGATTGCGGAAGAGGAAGGAGGTGCGTCATGTTAAGGCAGTTTTTCGAGTACGCGCGGTATTTGAAGCCGGTGGTGAAGCTGTTCATCGCCGCGCTGGCAGCCGGGGCCGTTGCCGCCGCCGCCAGCGGATTCGGCTTTCCCGTGATGATTGCCAAGGTATTCCCCGTGGTATTCGACAATACGCAAATTCCGCCGGAAGTGCATGACATCATTGCCCGGACGGTGGCTCCGGAACACATGCATGTCGCCGTGCTTGTCGCGGTATGTTCCCTGTTGCCGCTGATATTTGCCATCAGGGGAATAGGCACCTTCTTCAACGTGTACTGGATCAGCATCGTCAGCATGAAGGTGCTGGAGGAAATCCGGCTGGACGCCTTTTCCAGGCTGCAAACCCTTCCCCTGTCGTTCATCGACCGCCAGAAGCGCGGAGACCTTATCAGCCGCCTGCTGAATGACGCCGCCGGCGTGCAGAGCGGCCTGGTTGTGGCGGCCAATGACATCATCAAGCAGCCCCTTACACTGCTGGCCGCGCTGGGATTTCTCGTTTACCAGGTCTTTGTCAATCCGCATACGGCCATCGTGCTGCTGAATCTCGGGCTGATTGCCCTGGCGGTGTGGCCCATCCGCTTTTTCGGCCGCCGCATCATGAAGAAAGCCAAGCTGGCGCAGGAGGAACTGGGGAACATCACCGCCGCCGCGCAGGAAAACCTGGCGGCCCAGCGTGAAATCCGCTCCTACGGCATGCAGGAACAGCAGGTGGGATTATTCCTGGGGCTGATCCAGCGGTTTTTTCAAATCAACCTCAGGACGGTAAAATACAGGCATTTCCTGGTGCCGGTCCTGGAAATCGTGACGGCTTTGGGCCTGGGCATCCTGCTGGTGAAGGGAAATGAAATGGGCATGACCAAAGCCGAATTTACGGCCCTGGCCGCGGCTCTGTTCATGTGCTATGACCCGCTCAAGCGCCTGGGCGTCACCCTCACCAACCTGAAAAGCGCGTATGCCTCCCTGGAGCGCATCAACTACATTCTGAAAGAGCCGGACACCATGCCGGAGCCTTCCGATCCCGTTCCGCTGGGGCGTGCGGCGGGCAGGCTGGACTACGATCATGTTTCCTTCTCCTACGACGGAGCCCGCCATGTGCTGAACGGCATTGATATCCACATCCGCCCCGGTGAGGTGGTGGGGCTCGTGGGGCCCAGCGGAGCGGGGAAAACCACCTTCGCCAGCCTTCTGCCCAGGTTTTACGACGTCAGTTCCGGCGCCGTGCTTGTGGACGGCGTGGACGTGAGGGCCGCAACCCTGCACGACGTGCGCAAAAACATCGCCTTCGTCTCCCAGCATCCCGTGCTGTTCCACGGCACCATCATGGAAAATATCCGGCTGGGGCGCCAGGACGCCACGGATGAGGAAGTCATCGCCGCCGCCCGTTCCGCTTCCGCGGACGAGTTCATCATGGGCATGCCGGAGGGCTACCAGACCGTGCTTGGCGACGGCGGAAGCGGCCTGTCCGGAGGCCAGCGCCAGCGCGTGGCGATTGCCCGCGCGTTTTTGAAAGACGCTCCCATCCTGATTCTTGACGAAGCCACCGCCTCCCTTGACGCGGAAAGCGAGGCACAGATACAGCATGAACTGGACCGGCTGGTGGAAGGCAGAACGGCGCTGATTGTGGCCCACCGCTTCAGCTCCATCCGGGTGGCGACGCGCATTCTGGTATTTGAGGATGGCCGCATCGTAGGGGACGGCACCCATGAGCAATTGTATGCCTCCTGCCCCCTGTACCGGGAGCTGTACGACCGCCAGTCCCTGTAAAAGGGATGCGGCGGAAGGGCCGGGATTCCCTCCCGGCGGGCGGCCGGAGGAAAGATGGCTGTTTTTTCTCAAGGCATGGAGGAAAGAGCTATTGTCAAACAGGATGCATGATGTAGTATTCCGCCAGCATGAATACATTGGACGAATCCCTGACGAATGCCGTGAAAGAGGGTAGGCTTTTGGAATCTTCCCTGACCAACATCCGCCTTCTTCTGGCGGGAACGAAGTCTCCCGTGGCGCGCCAGGCCGTGGAGGAACTGGCCGCCGCCGGACAATGGCAGGAACTGAATGACCGTTTTTACAAAACCCTGGCTTTCGGCACGGGGGGGCTCCGTGGACGCACCATCGGCAATGTGGTCACGGCTGCGGAAGAAGGGAAGGGCGGCGTGAACGGCCGTCCGGAATATCCCTGCGTGGGAACGGCCTGCATGAACTACTTCAACGTGGGGCGTGCGATGCGCGGCCTGATCATCTATGTGAAAAAACACGTGGAGGCTACGGACCCGGGAAGAAAGCCCCGGCTGGTCATCGGGCACGATACGCGCCATTTCTCCCGTGACTTTGCCGAATTCTGTGCCGGAATCGGCACGGACCTGGGCTGCGACGTCTATCTGTTCGACAGCCCCCGCGCCACGCCGGAAATCTCCTTTGCCATCCGTGAATTGAATGCGGACTCCGGCGTCGTGCTGACCGCCAGCCACAATCCTTCCCACGACAACGGCTTCAAGGCCTATTTCAGCGACGGCGCCCAGCTTGTTCCCCCGCATGACAAGGCGGTGATTGCGGAAGTGAACGCCCTGACCTCGGAAGAATACGAACCCCTGCCAGAAAACCGGAGAGGAGAACTCCACGTGCTGGACTCCTCCTTTGACCGCATTTACATGGACAGGCTGAAATCCGTGCTTCTGCGTCCGGAACTCTTCTCCAAAGGAGGCGCCAAAATCGTTTACTCCAACCTGCACGGCACGGGCGGCCACATCATCGTTCCGCTGCTGAAGGAACTGGGCTGCAACGTGCAGACCGTGGCGGTGCAGGACGTACAGGACGGCCGCTTCCCGACCGTGGCTTCCCCGAATCCGGAAAATCCGCCGGCACTGGCCATGGCCATTGAACAGGCGGACGCTTCCGGAGCGGACATCGTCATCGCCACGGACCCGGATGCGGACCGCATGGGCGTGGCCGTGCGCGGGGAAGACGGAAAAATGCACCTTCTGACGGGCAACCAGATCGGCTCCCTGCTGGCGTGGTACCGTTGCATGAGCATGTCGGAACTCGGCATCATCAATGACTCCAACCGTTCCCGCGCCGTCATGGTGAAAACATTCGTCACCACCGGGCTGCAGGACGCCATCGGCCACCACTTCGGGTATGAAGTGGTTAACGTGCTCACGGGATTCAAATACATTGCCCAGAAGCTTGGAAAATACGAGGAAGCCATCCCGGCGGAAAAACGCAGGGACTACCGCAGGATGAGCGAGGAGCAGACGCGGGCCCTGCGCCTGCAATACAGCCGCTATTTCGTGTTCGGCGGGGAGGAAAGCTACGGCTACCTGGCCCAGGACTTCGTGCGCGACAAGGATGCCAACTCCGCCGCCATCATCTTTGCGGAGCTGGCCGCTTATGCGGAAAGTGCCGGAAAAAGCCTGCTGGAACTCCTGCATGAGCTCTTTGAAAAATTCGGCGTCTATCTGGAAATGGGCAAATCCCTGGTCATGGAAGGTGCGGACGGCGCCGCTAAAATTGCGGCCCTCTCCGCATCCTATTCCGCCAATCCTCCCGCGGAACTGGACGGCGTCGCCGTCAGCGGCATCCGCGACTTTTCCAAGGGAGACATGGTGGACGTGGAAGGCGATCCCATCCCCGCGGAAAAGATGATCTTTGTGGACCTGGCGGACGGCCGCAGCTTTGCGGTGCGCCCCTCCGGCACGGAACCCAAGATCAAATACTACCTCTTCGGCCACGGCAGGCCGGGCGAGCCCGTGAAGGAGGCGCTGCCCAAGGTCCAGGCCTCTCTGGACTCCCTGTGGGCGGCCGTGGAAAAGGATGCCCGCACCCGTTCCGACAGCTAAATATTGTTAACAAATTCGCCCCGGCTACTACGCAATGTGGACGGGGCGAATTTATTTTCTTGCCAAAGGAGGCGGATTTGAGCAGTTTATAGTCCTTATGACATTTGCGGTTCAAAAACCCCTTTGCCTGGTTTCCGCTCTGTTTGCCGGGCTTATACTCTCCTCCTGCTCCTCCTCCCAACGCCAAGTCGAAGCCCCTGCGCGCCTCCCCGCCTACAGCTTCGTTCCCGGGAAGACGGCCGTTCTTCACAACGGGAAAGCCATTCCTCCCAGGAATGCCCCCGTCCAGGTGAAACGGGCTATCGCAGCCGCCAATTCCCTGGTCAACAAACCCTACCGGATGGGCGGCGGCCACAGGAAGCACTATGATACTCATTACGACTGCTCCGGAAGCACCTCTTTTGTCCTGAAAGAAGCCGGCCTCCTGACTTCCACCCGCCATTCCAAGCTGTTTCTGAATTACGGGCAGAAAGGGACCGGGGACTGGATCTCCGTTTATGCCAAGGACGGGCACGTTTTCCTGGTCATCTGCGGCCTCCGGTTTGACACTTCCGGCAGTGGCAGGCGCGGCGAAGGCCCCCGCTGGAGAGTGGACGGCCGGAACACCAGGAACTTTCTGGTGCGCCATCCCACGGGACTTTAACCTGTCCTCTGCGGTTTCAGGCCGTGTTTTTTGTGTATGTTCGCACGGGCTTTCTTGATCAATGAAGCCTGATGTGCTATCAGGTGTGAGGACGTTGATAGTTCCTTGACTTTCATGGCTAAGACAAAAATTCACGTAGGGCTTGAAATAGGCACGAGCAAAACCTGCATGGTCGTGGGCGAAGTGAAGCCGGACGCGACCGTGACGATCATCGGCGTGGGTGAAGTTCCTAGCGAGGGGGTGGTGCGCGGAGAAATAGAAGACACCTCCAAGGTCATCCAGTGCGTTTACGACGCCTGGAACATGGCCCAGGACCATGCGGACGTGGACATCATGACCGTTTACCTCTCCGTGACGGGCGCCCACATCGTGGGACAGAACAACCGCGGCACCTTCCGCCTGCCTCCGGATGAAAGCATCATTTCCCAGGAGCACATGGACGAGGTGACGGAAATCGCCCGCGACGTGGCCCTGGGGCCGGAACAATTCGTCCTGCACCGCGTGCCGGGCCTCTTCTCCGTGGACGGGCAGGAAAACCTGACCAATCCCGCCGGGCTGACCGGCAGAACGCTGGACATTGACTGCCACATCATCCACGGCATCAAATCCCGCATCACCAACTCCTTCCGCTGCGTCAGGGAAGTGCCCCTGGACATTGCGGACGTGGTCTTTGCGCCCATCGCCACGGCCCAGTTCGTGCTCAACAGGCAGGTGAAGCAGGCGGGTGCGCTCCTGATAGACATGGGTGCGGGCACCACGGACTACGTTCTGTATCTGGACGGCCAGCTCGTGGCCTCCGGCTGCGTGCCGCTGGGCGGGGACCATATCTCCAACGACATCACCCTGATGACCGGCATCCCCCTGCCGCAGGCGGAACTGCTGAAAAAAACGGAGGGTGACGCCAACAGCTTCTCCGGGAAAACCAATGAAATGGTACGCGTGCGCGGGGAAGGCGGCATGAAGGACGCCGCGGTTGAACGCAACGTGCTCAATGAAATCATCCGTTCCCGTCTGCTGGAAATCTTCAATCTGGTCAAATCCTCCCTGCCCAAGGACACCTTCAAGGGCAACCGCTGCCACGGAGTCTATCTGTGCGGAGGCGCCAGCCTGATGCGCGGCGTGGGGGAACTCGCCTCCCACGTATTCGGCGTGGCGATCAGCCGCCCCACGCTGTCCAAAAACGGAGTCCCCTCCTACCTGGATGACCCGCGGTACTGCACGGCCATCGGCCTGATCCGCTACGCCCAGATTCTGGACGCGGAACTGCCGCCGCAGCGGAGCTGGCTGGGCCGCCTCTTCGGCCTCTTCTCCAAGGAACGTTCCTGACACCCCCCATCCCCCCTATCACCATGCTGGACTTTTCTACACGGGAACCGGCCGCGCGGTCCGGAAAAACCTGCCTCTTCGGCACAGGTTCCGCAGGCACCAAGGTCATGGAGGAAGTGCTGGCCCTGGCGCCGCAGACCTCCTCCGTATGCGCCATGAATCTGGACGCGCGCCTGCTGAACGCCTCCTCCGTCCCCTGCAAGATTCATCTGGGCGCCAGAATCACCCGGGGGCTGGGATCGGGCGGGGACGCCTCCGTGGGCGCCCAGGCGGCGCGGGAAAGTGAATCCGCCATCCTGCGGGTCCTGGAAGGCTGTGACCTGGCCGTCATCGCCGCCGGGCTTGGCGGCGGTACGGGGTCCGGCGTGGCTCCGGAAGTCGCGCGGCTTGCCAAGGAACAGGGCGCCTATGTCGTCAGCGTCGTTATCCGTCCTTTCGGCTTTGAGGGGGAACGCCGTTCCGCCCTTGCGGATGAAGCGCTGGCCCGGTTGGCCCTGTACTCGGACATGGTGCTGCGCTTTGACAACGACGCCATGGAAAGCCTGATTGATTCCGACAAGGGAGTGCTGGAAGCCTTCTCCGTCGTCAATGCCCTCATGGCGCGCGCCGTGCTGATCGTTCCCTCCCTTCTCGACTCCTCCGGGAGCCTGCTCCAGGTCGGTCTGGACGACCTGCTGCGCGTGGCCGGAGCGGGGAAGGGCATCTGTTCCTTCGGCGTGGGGGAATCTTCCGTGAACGCCCCTGTGGAGGAAATACTGGCGCAGGTGAAAAATTCCCCCCTCTTTCTGGAAAAGCGCCTGAGTGCGGTGGACGATGTTCTGGTGCTGGTCCGCGGCGGAGCTTCCCTGACCCTCCAGCGTCTGGAAATGCTGGTGAACGGCATGGCGGAAATGCTGGGCGGTTCCGTGCGCCTCCATATCGGCGCGAGCGTGGCGGACGGCATGGATGACCGTCTGGCATTGACTGTACTGGGTGTCGTGCCGGCGGAAAAAACGGCGTCCCGTCCCGTCCCGTCCCTGAAACCGGAAACGGGGGCGCCTGCGGAACCGGAGCTGGTGCCGGAAGAAAGTCTTTTTGTCGGAGCCGGGAAAACCATCCAGCCCTCTCCCCCGGCGGCAATGCCGGAACCCGAACCGGAGCGGCCCGTTCCCTCCGTCAAGAGCAATGAACACGAGCTGGAAGAGGAACTGGTCCCGGTAAGGCCGGTCCTCCCGGTGCCGGATATTGTCCAGTCGCTCCCGGAAAGCTCCCTTGAGGAGGAAAAAGGCGGGACGGATGAAAAACCGGAGGAAGAACCGGAACCCGCTCCCGACATCAAGGAGCTGGAAGAAGGCACTCCCCCCGCGGAGGGCGAGGAAGAACGCGCCGGGCACGGCTTGTTCGCCCGGGTGCGCCCCCTCATTCTGGACGGGGAAGACCTGGACCTTCCCCCGGCGCTGAGAAAAAGGAAACCGGACCAGAACTGATGCCTTCTCCCCGCGCGTCCAGGCTGTGGTTTTGGGCGATAATTCTCGCCTCCCTCCTGTATGTGGCTCTGCTCAGTTGGTGGAGCCCGTTCACGTCCGATACGTACCACCATGCCCTGACCGGCATGGAACACCGTTTTTCATTCACCCTGGTCTGGGAGCGCTGTGTGGACTCCTACATGACCTGGAATCCCAGGATAGGGGAATATCTGGCATTTGCGGTGGCGACGGCCGGCAAATGGTTCTTTATCCTGCTCAATCCTCTGGTGCAGGTCGGTCTGGCGCTGATGATGTTCTACCTGGCCGCCGGGCGAAGGGTAAATCCCCGCTCCTGGCCGGACGTGCGGCTGTTCGGACTGGGCCTGCTCCTGCTGTTCACCTGTACGGCCCGTCCCGGCGTCACCATTTACTGGCTCTCCGGGGCAACCAACTATTCCTGGGCCGCCGCCCTGTGGCTGGGATTCCTGTGCCTGTACCGCGGTCTGGCGGAAACGGAAAACGAAGCGCCGTCCGGTTGGCGCAGGTGGGTGTCCGTGCTGGTTCTGGGATTCCTGGCGGGCATGACCAATGAAAACAACATCCCCGGAACGTGGCTCCTGCTGGGAATCTTGTTCTTCTTCGTCCGCGTGGTCCGGCGGAAAAAACTGCCGCTATGGTTTTACGGCGGTCTTGCGGCACACGTGGCGGGCTCGTGCTGCATGCTGTTCGCCCCTGGAGTCTCGGCCCGGATGAACTCCGCCGCGCCCGGCTGCGCCGTGCCTCTCTCCGGTATTCCGGACAGGCTGGAATCCGTTCCCGTCCTGCTCGCCAGAATGCATGAATACCTGGCGCTTCCCCTCTTGCTGGGCCTGGCTGCGGCCTGGGTACTGTGGAAACATTCTGGCAGGGACCGGAAGGCGTTTCTTCCGTGGAAAACGGAAATGGGAACGGCAGCGGCCTGTGTAGTGACGGCATATGCCATGGCGCTCTCCTTCTGTGCCGCCGTGATTCCGGCGGACCACGCCATGTTCTCTGCAACCGTGTTGTTCGGTACGGGCGTCATGACGCTGATCCATGTCTGGTACGGTCTTCCCGGCGCTGTTCCCCGTCCGCGGATATTCATTGTCTTCTTTCTGGTCTTCTCCGGAGCATGCATTGCCTCCACGCTGTACGACCACCTGCTGATGTACCGTCAGCACCGGGAGCGCGTCAGCATGATTCTGGAACAAAAGAAAGCCGGAATCCGGGACCTTTCCGTTCCGCCCTTCGTCCGTCCGTCGCCCTGGTGTTCCTTCATCTTCTGGGTGGACCTGTCCGAATCGCCGGAGGACTATGTTAACCGCGGCGCGGCCGCCTACTATGGAATCCGGAGCATCAGGACAAAATAAAAGGGAATAACTTCCCGCCTGTCCTCCTTTCTCCCGGCTATTTTTTCCCTGCGGCAGGGTACGGGTTGTGGAGCGCAAAAATGCGTGGGCCGCCCGAATGGAAACGGCCTGAAACTGGGAGGAAAAGAAAAAATGAAATACGGAAGCTGAAGGGAAAATATCCCGTGGGTGGAAGCGCGGATGCGAAAAAAGTCAAATTGAGAGGCTGGTGGAGAGGCAAGGAAAGGCGGATTTACATCCGGCAGGAAAAAAGACTTCATGGAAGCGGCGATTGCTTTTTGGCGGGAAACAGGTAGGCCGTGGAAGAACAAAACCTTCAGCCGGAATTCGGCCATGAGGAAACAAACGGTTGAATGGGCTGGACAGCAAGGCGGAATACTTGGACGGAATCTTTGTGCAGAAACCATCGCGAACATAATCACGTCAGGGAAATACGGTTTTCTTCTTTCTGCTCTCCGCTCTGATGGATATTCCAACGCCTCCCCGAATGGTTTAGTCGCACCTCGTGTGAGGTGCGACGTCCCGCCGCATCCTGGTACACGGCAGTCATGACGTTTCAATCCACGCACCTCGTGTGAGGTGCAACCCATGACGAGCAGATACCTCTCAAAGATTTGCCGGTTTCAATCCACGCACCTCGTGTGAGGTGCGACTCCCGGACGGGGACTCCGCCTGGACGCCCATCAGTGTTTCAATCCACGCACCTCGTGTGAGGTGCGACATTTTCCGGCATATCTGAATAAATGTTCCACGTGGTTTCAATCCACGCACCTCGTGTGAGGTGCGACATATTCTTCCTCATAATGCAGGCAAGTTTCTTCAGTTTCAATCCACGCACCTCGTGTGAGGTGCGACCTGAAACAGAAAATCTATGAAGCCAGAAACCTGATGTTTCAATCCACGCACCTCGTGTGAGGTGCGACTGCATGAAGCTCCCGGACCTGGACCCGTGCATCATGGTTTCAATCCACGCACCTCGTGTGAGGTGCGACCCCGCGCGTGGCCCAGGTCCCCGTGATGCCCCAGGTTTCAATCCACGCACCTCGTGTGAGGTGCGACTCGGACGGCGATATTTACATTCAACAGGGCAAATGGTTTCAATCCACGCACCTCGTGTGAGGTGCGACCGCCTCCCAGGTGGCGGCGGAACTGGAAACCCTGGTTTCAATCCACGCACCTCGTGTGAGGTGCGACGGAGGCCGGGAGGCATGCTTTACAAGGCAATGCGGTTTCAATCCACGCACCTCGTGTGAGGTGCGACGTAAGGGGATCCGTCCACCGCATCGGCCATGATGGTTTCAATCCACGCACCTCGTGTGAGGTGCGACTCATTGGCTTGTCGCCCATGTACAGGGCCGCACGGTTTCAATCCACGCACCTCGTGTGAGGTGCGACCCCTGCCTTCTTCGGCGACCAGCCACGGCGCGCTGTTTCAATCCACGCACCTCGTGTGAGGTGCGACCATCTGGTCCATGCAGGTGGATGTCACCTGTCTGGTTTCAATCCACGCACCTCGTGTGAGGTGCGACTGCAAGAAGCCGCCAATGAGTGAATCACAAATAGTTTCAATCCACGCACCTCGTGTGAGGTGCGACGACTTGCCGATCACCATCGAACAAGGGGAACAGGAGTTTCAATCCACGCACCTCGTGTGAGGTGCGACGTTGACAGCCCATCAGGCCGCTCAAAAATGGGGGGGTTCAATCCACGCACCTCGTGTGAGGTGCGACGAGTTGAGGACGTGGACCGTGATGAAGCAGAGGCGGTTTCAATCCACGCACCTCGTGTGAGGTGCGACGCCAATTTCAAGCGCGCCGTCTTCATGGGCGATGTTTCAATCCACGCACCTCGTGTGAGGTGCGACTGCCCGTTGGGCCATCCGCTCATTGCCAAGAACAGTTTCAATCCACGCACCTCGTGTGAGGTGCGACCTCATGTCTTACGATAGTACAGATAAATTTAGAGGTTTCAATCCACGCACCTCGTGTGAGGTGCGACGGGCAATGATGTCCGTCGCTTCCGACAACATAGGGTTTCAATCCACGCACCTCGTGTGAGGTGCGACCGTCACCGACCGCAAAACCGCCTGAACCAAACATGTTTCAATCCACGCACCTCGTGTGAGGTGCGACTTCCGCTACTTTACTGCAGACCGCAGAGACCACCGTTTCAATCCACGCACCTCGTGTGAGGTGCGACGACCATGACGCCGGACCCGTTGACGACAGGGGCGGTTTCAATCCACGCACCTCGTGTGAGGTGCGACATTCGTCGCCAACATGCGTTCCCTCATGTTGGAAGTTTCAATCCACGCACCTCGTGTGAGGTGCGACTAGATCAGTGGCTGAAAACGCTCAACAAGGACAGTTTCAATCCACGCACCTCGTGTGAGGTGCGACCAAATTCGACATCCAGCTTGTCAAGCAGGGAGTCGTTTCAATCCACGCACCTCGTGTGAGGTGCGACTGCCAACCAGCCTTTCTCCATCGCGGCGTTCCTCGTTTCAATCCACGCACCTCGTGTGAGGTGCGACTGGCCCCCTCCGTATCTTTCTGCAAGCGCACCTGGTTTCAATCCACGCACCTCGTGTGAGGTGCGACACTATGACCGCACAAGAATTCATTGACTGGGTGCAGTTTCAATCCACGCACCTCGTGTGAGGTGCGACCGTGTTTTCCCCGGTTCCTACGCCGATAAATACGTTTCAATCCACGCACCTCGTGTGAGGTGCGACTTAAATCATTCACTCAAAATAGAATATCTCCAGAGTTTCAATCCACGCACCTCGTGTGAGGTGCGACCACGAATGGACTCTACTGGGAATCAGTACCATAGTTTCAATCCACGCACCTCGTGTGAGGTGCGACCGCTATCTCGCATCTCATTCACGGGGTGTCCGATGTTTCAATCCACGCACCTCGTGTGAGGTGCGACTGTATTGCACATTATGCGGATGCGATCTCTCCGTGTTTCAATCCACGCACCTCGTGTGAGGTGCGACCCACTCCTCCCAATGACCCATGGCAAAAATAGGAGTTTCAATCCACGCACCTCGTGTGAGGTGCGACTGCAGTGAATGACGGAGACCACAGCGGACCACGCGAGTTTCAATCCACGCACCTCGTGTGAGGTGCGACGGCAGGGGAGGTATCCGGCTGATGTTCAGGTGGGCAGAGGATGTTTTGCGCCAACCTGTTTATCAGAGGGATATTTCCAACCCGCCGTTTATTGTTTCCATGATGTCAATATGCAGTCCTCAATAACTTGCAGCAATCGCCGGTGTCCCGGGAATTTTCTGTGAGCTTGAGGTTGGCGCTGTCCGGCAGAAGGGAGGTGGGCATGTTCCTTCCTTCTGCCCTGGCATTCCAAGGTGGAAGGGAGTTTATCCGGAAAGCTTAAGCGCGTCCAGTTTCCTTTCCGGTAAACAGGGAAGGAATGTTCTTTCCTTTAATCCATCGGAATCCGGTAGGAAGGGAGTTTCTTGAATTCGTCGCTTTGGGGGCCCTTGTCCGTGGTGCCGTTGTTGGGGGCGGCGTAGGTGTCCAGCGTCATGGAGTCCGGATGGATGGTCAGGATGTAGTAGGCCGTGATGCCGGAACGGTATTGGAGGGTCTTGACCCGGGATTTTGTGGGCAGCAGCAGCGGCAGAGGCAGCACCTTGTTCCCGGCGGGGGCGCAGATGAGGGAGGTCAGCCTGTGCTTCATGTCCGGGGAGGTGATCGTGTAGAGGTCGTGGGCGTGCAGGTGACCCGTGACGACAAAACGCACGCCGGCTTCCCGGAGGTTGCGGTAAAAGATGTTCTGCTGGTCGGCGGCGCTGTCGTTGTAGCGGCCCCACAGGCATTCCCGGAATTGCATGGGCGTTTGCAGGGTCCGGTGGGTGAACACCAGGCAATGGCGGGGGGCGGAGTTCGCCTTGCTTCTGTTTTTCTTGATCCACGCGCTGAAGTCCACCAGCTGGGCCGGCGTCAGGTCGATGTCCATGAAGTACAGGGAGGCATTCTTGTGGCGGATGCCGTAGTTGAGCTTTCTGGTCGCCAGTCCTTTGGCTCCCTGTTTGCGGGTGGGCATGAAGAGTTCGCGGAATTGAACGGCGCGCTCGGGAATGGCTTCGTGGTTGCCGCGCAGGGCGTAGAAGGGAATACCCTTTTCCTCCAACATTTTGTTGAGTTCCTTACGTTTGGCAAGCCCCTTCACGGGCGCGCTTCCCTGAATGTCCGCCATGTCGCCCACCTGGATGACCATGTCCACCTGGTGCTTCAGGATTTCTCCGTAAAGGGTCTTGATGAAATTGACGGCCACGCCTTCGCTTCCTTCCATGCGCGGGGGCGCGTCGTGCGTATCTCCGATGATGGCGATTTTCCAGGGTTCTTCCGCCCACGCAATTTGAAGCAGAAAGATGAAGAACAGAGCAATGAATTTCATGGCTTCCCCATTATTGACAGGGATGTTCCTTCATGCCAGAAAAAAAATCCCGGATGAGTCCTGCGAGTTCCATTCCCGTTCCTTTTGGAAAAGGAGGCGGCAAATCCCGTTTTCTTCCCCATCCGGCATGGGAAGAGGGGAGGGGGCCGCATTCCGGATATCATCCTGTGGAACGCCTCGGCCATGGAGGGGGCTGAAAGAACAATGGACTTTTGCGGCTCCTCTGCCTGAACCAGTCGTCATACCGGGGCCACGGTCCCCAGGAGCCGGGGCTGGCGCGGCGGGTTCCGGGAGAGGGCAGGAAGCCCGGTCTTTTTCCCGGCTCGGAATGAAGTCCCCGGCAGCACTGCAAAGACTCGGTCATGAAAACAGTACGTCATGGAAAAGGGAATAAAAAGGACCGTCCCTGCCGTGAGGCGGAACGGTCCTGAAAAGAGGAAGAAACCGGGAGACGGAGGGAGTTACTGGACTTGCAGGTTTTTCGCCTGTTCTTCCGTGAGCTCGATACAGTGCCAGGGCAGGCCGCGCTTGTTGAGCTCCTCCATGAACGGATCCGGGTCGTTCTGCTCCATGTTGAAGACTCCGGCGCCGGACCATTTGCCCGTGAGTATCATTTCCGCGCCGATCATGGCGGGAACTCCCGTGGTGTAGGAGATGGCCTGGGAGCCTACTTCCTCAAAGCATTTTTCGTGGTCGCAAATGTTGTAGATGTACACGGCCTTGAATTTGCCGTCCTTGACGCCGGTGATGACGTTGCCGATGCAGGTTTTTCCCTTGGTCGTCTTGCCAAGGTCTCCGGGGTCCGGCAGCACGGCTTTCAGGAATTGCAGCGGAATGATTTCCACGCCGTTGTACGTGACCGGGTCAATGCGGGTCATGCCCACGTTCTGCAGCACTTCCAGGTGCTTGAGGTAGTTCGGGGAGAAGGACATCCAGAATTGCGCCCGGCGGATGGTCGGGATGTGCTTGACCAGGCTTTCCATTTCTTCATGGTACATGCGGTAGATTTCATAGGTGCCCACTTCCTGCGGGCAGTTGAAGCTCTGGTGCATGCTCATGGCGGGCGTTTCCCGGAAGGCTCCGTTTTCCCAGTGGCGGCAGGGGGCCGTCACCTCGCGGATGTTGATTTCCGGATTGAAATTGGTGGCGAAGGCTTTGCCGTGGTCGCCTCCGTTGACGTCGATGATGTCAAGCGTGTGGATTTCATCAAAATGGTGCTTGAGCGCCCAGGCCGTGAAGACGTTGGTCACGCCCGGATCAAATCCGGAACCGAGCAGGGCGAAGAGCCCGGCCTTGCGGAATTTGTCCTGGTAGGCCCACTGCCAGGAGTATTCGAACTTGGCGACGTCCCGGGGCTCGTAATTGGCGGTGTCCAGATAGTTGACGCCCGTTTCCAGGCAGGCATCCATTAGCGCCAGGTCCTGGTAGGGGAGTGCCACGTTGATGAGCAATTGCGGTTTTACCTCGCGGATCAGGGCCACGGTGGCGTCCACGTCGTCGGCATTCACGGCGTGCGTGGTGATGCTGATGCCCGTTCTGGCGCGCACGTCTTCCGCAATGGCGTCGCATTTGCTTTTCGTACGGGATGCCAGATGAATGTTTTGAAAGATGTCCGGCAGTTGCGCGCATTTATTGGCTACCACATGGCCTACGCCGCCTGCTCCGATGATTAAAACCGTATTCATAACAGGTCCAGTACATAAGGGAAAAGAGGCCGAAAGGCAATCCCGGAATTGGTGCAATAGTGTCACTCCTTCCATGTTGCCGGGAGAGCCGGTTCCAACGAAAGCCGTGTTTTGTCTTACAAGGTGGCGGATGTGGCATTTTGGATATTTTCCAAAAATGATTGGGATGAAGATTGACAGACGGCAGGCGCCGTCTTAATGTGAAATCCTAGCTATGATCAGACAAATTCTGCCGATAATTGCCGCCGCCTGCATGGCGCCCTGCTTTGCCGCGGAGGGGTGGCTGACCGATATGGACGCCGCCAGGAAGGAAGCCGCCGAACAGGAGAAGAATCTGATGATCGAGTTCACCGGCTCCGACTGGTGCGCTCCCTGCATGCAGCTCCGCGCCAATGTGCTCACCAAGCCGGATTTCCAGCAGGAGGCCAGGAAAAACTTCGTGCTGCTGGAGCTGGATTATCCGCGCAGGAAGGAACAGTCCGCTGAAGTGAAGGCGGCCAACCGGAAGCTTGCCGAACAGTACGGCGTGACGAGTTTTCCGACTATAGTGTTTGCGGATGCTTCCGGCAAGCCCTTCGGCGGCTTTGTGGGCGGAAGGCCCAGGGAAGACGTGATGAAAGCCATGCAGGACGCCCTGAAGAACAAGGAAGCCCTTCAGGCGGCGGAAGCCAACGTTGCGAAGGCTTCCACGGATGAAGCCAAGGTTGCCGCGCTGATGGAAGTGCTCAAGCTGGCTCCCAAGGATTATGTGGACAATTTCTACGGTGACGTGAAGGCGGAAATCAAGAAGCTGGACAAGGACGACAAGTCCGGTCTGAAGGCTGCGGACATCCGTGCCGCCCGGCTCCAGAAGGAACGGAAGGAAGTGCAGGATTACCTGGCCGGCAAGATAACGGCCAAGACCCCCTCTGCCGAGGCTCTCCAAGCGGTCCGGGCTTATCCCAACCGCGACAAGCTTCTTCCGGAACCCCGGCAGGATTTAATGATGGCGGAGTTCCGCGCCTACCTGGATTCCACCGGCGACGTGGACGGCGCCGTATTGATGTTGGACAAGGTGGTGGAGCTGGCTCCCGATACGGAAACCGGACGGTACGCTTCTCTCTTCAAAATCGGAATCCTTGCCAACAAGGACCGTGTCAAGGCCCGGGTTGACGCGGCTCGGAAGAAGCAGGACAAGTAATTGTTTTCTTTTCCCGCTCCGGAAGACTGCCCCGCAACGCCTGAGCTGCTGCGGGTTTTTGCTGTGGGATGCGGTGTGGCATGCCTCCCGATTCTTTCTTGCGGAAAATGAGGGAAATAGCCTGTGGCTGGGGGCCCGCATTGTCCTGAAAACAGGAGATACGTCGGAAAGGTATGGCATTGGATTGCTCGGAGGCTGTTCCGGAGAAAAGGGAAGGATGGCGTTTAATGGCCGTATTTGGCCCGTCTGTCATTTTAACCGGATATGATGCGCCATTTTGGATGTTTTCTAAAAATGATTGAACGGGAGATTGACGGCGCGTGTCCGACCCTTCAATATTAATTGTAGCTATGATTAGACAAATTCTGCCAATAGTTGTTGCCGCCTGCATCGCACCCTGCTTTGCCGCGGAGGGGTGGTTGACCGATATGGACGCCGCCAAGAAGGAAGCTGCCGAACAGAAGAAGGACCTGATGATCGAGTTCACCGGCTCCGACTGGTGCCCGCCCTGCATGCAGCTCCGCGCCAATGTGTTCAGCAAGCCTGATTTCCAGAAGGAAGCCCAGAAGAACTTTGTGCTGCTGGAGCTGGATTACCCGCGCAGCAAGGAACAGTCCGCTGAAGTGAAGGCGGCCAACCAGAAGCTTGCCGAACAGTACGGCGTGACGGGTTTTCCGACCGTGGTGTTTGCGGATGCTTCCGGCAAGCCCTTCGGCGGCTTTGTGGGCGGAAGGCCCAGGGAAGACGTGATGAAAGCCATGCAGGACGCCCTGAAGAACAAGGAAGCCCTTCAGGCGGCGGAAGCCAACGTTGCGAAGGCTTCCACGGATGAAGCCAAGGTTGCCGCGCTGATGGAAGTGCTCAAGCTGGCTCCCAAGGATTATGTGGACAATTTCTACGGTGACGTGAAGGCGGAAATCAAGAAGCTGGACAAGGACGACAAGTCCGGTCTGAAGGCTGCGGACGCCCACGCCGACCAGCTCAAGAAGGAACAGAAGGAAGTGCAGGATTACCTGGCCGGCAAGATGACGGCCAATACCACGCCTGCCGAAGCCCTTCAGGTGGTCAAGTCCTATCCCAACCGTGACAAGCTCCTTCCGGAAACCCAGCAGGAATTGCTGATGATGGAATTCGGCACTTTCCTGAATTCCACCGGTGACGTGGACGGCGCCGTGTTGATCCTGGACAAGGTCGCGGAATTGAAGCCGGGTACGGAAGCGGGCCAGCAGGCTCCCCGCATCAAGGCTGGAATTCTTGCCAACAAGGACCGGATCAAGGCCCAGATTGAAGCTGCCAAAAAGGCTCAGAACAAGTAAGCTGACACTGCTTTTTTCCTCCTGATACGGAGGACTGCCCCGCAACGGCCCGCATGGTCCTTGCGGGGTTTTTCATGCCTGCGGAAGCCGCTTTGCGGGAACAAGGCGGAAGAAATCGGTCATGTTGCGGGAATATTGCCCCTTCCATTGCTTTGACCGTTCCTCGCAGGAGACGGAAGGCGGCCCCATGAGTCTCCGGGAAGAATAAAAGCCGGCCCCGGATGATACCGGGACCGGCCTGCTGCCTTGTCTGTTTTCTGATGAAAAAGAGCGGTTATTGAAGCTTGATGACGGTATCCCACTTGTCCCAGGACATGCCTGCGGGGAGCGTGATTTTGTACTGGCCGCCTTCCTTCTCCAGCCTGGCTTCCTTTCCGTTGAACGTACCGTCCACGATTACGGTCGCCCTGGTGAATTTGTCGCCGGTGTCCTTGATGAACAAGGGTTCGGAACCTTTCAGTTCTTTTCCTTTCTGCGCAATCAGGGGGCTGACGTGGAGGTAAACGGTTTTTTTGCCGTTGCGGTTCGTTTTGTAGCAGCTTCCGCCCCAAGGCATATCCTTGTAGGGGCCGCCGCGAGTGCCGTAGATAGCCTCACGGTAGGGGGCGATCCACTTGCCCATGGCCAGGAAGGTGTCGGCCTGTTCGGGGACGAAGGTGCCCAGCGGCGTCGGCCCGATGTTGTAGAGCAGGTTTCCGTCCTTGACTGTGTTGTTGATCAGGAATTTGATGGATTCTTCCACGGGCTTGACTTTGGCCTTGGAGGTGTAGGACCAGTTGCCCGTCCAGCGGGTGCCGGGAATGTCGGCCACGGTCATGCAGCTTTCCCACGGAGTTTTGTCGTTGAACGGCCCCAGCTTGCATTCCGGAGTCAGGAAATCGCCTTTCAGGTTTTCCGCCAGGGGGCCCTTGTTGCCGCCCCTGGTGCCGTTCATGCGGTTGTTGATCAGAATGTCGGGCTGGTATTGCTTGATGCGGCGGATCATGGTGCGGGGGTCCCACTGGTTGAGGGAGCTGCTGCCCAGGCTGTCAAACCAGATGATGTCCACCTGCCCGTAGCGGGTGAGCAGTTCGCTGATTTGGCCGAAGTAATATTCCAGATAGCGGTAGTGCTGGTTGGTCAGGTAGTAGGGATTGTACCAGTCCCGCCCGGAGTAGTAGAAGCCCAGTTTAAGCCCGGCCGCGTGTACCGCCGCCGCAAACTGGCCCACGATGTCCTTGCCGTAGGGGGTATTGGCGATGGTGAACGTATCGTAGGCGGAGGGGAAGTTGCTGAAACTGTCGTGGTGCTTGCTCGTCAGCACCGCATATTTCATGCCGCTTTTCCTGGCGACGGACATCCATTTTTTGGGGTCGTATTGTTTGGGGTTGAAACGGCGGTAGGTGGAATCGTATTCGAAATCCATGACGTTCTTCTTGCCGCTGTTGCTGTCAAAGGGGCGAGCGGCATTGCGTTCCCAGCTGATTTCCCGTTCCAGCAGGGAGGAAGGGTTCCAGTGGATGAACATGCCGAATTTGGCGTCGCGGAACCACTGGAGCTGTTCGTCATTGGCCTTGAAGTCGAAGAGCCGGTTAATGGCTTCATTGACCAGGTCGCGGTCCCTGACCGGGGAGAAGATGTTCTTCTCCGGAGTGAAGACCACCAGGCCCTCGGCCATGGGCTGGAGCCGGAAATTGGGCACGGGGGCTTTTTCCTTGTCTCCCTGCCAGAGGTTGAGTTTCAGCGCCCTGGCTGCGTTGCCTATTTCGTAGGCTTTCTGGCCTCCCGCTTCCTCCATGATTTCGTCCGGAAGTTCCTTCTTGAAAACGGCTTGAACAAAAGGCTGGTTTATATAGATTTTCCCGTTTTCCCGGAAGGGCCGGATATCTTCCGGGAGGGGTACCCGTTCGTTGTTGACCATGGCGTAGGGGGAGCCGTGGAGCTTGCCGGTTTCCACGGTGAAATAGACGGCGCCCCTGAGTTTTTCCGACAGTTCCTTCTGAAGGGCGTCCACGTTTTCCTGGTAGGTGTTGGCGGGATCGAAGCGGTTATTAATGCTTTCCGCCTGCTTTTCCGTGATCACCGGGCCTATCCACGGACTGGCAATGGCGTCTTTCGTGCCGCTGCCCACGATGATGCGGAAGTACTGGCCCGCGTCCTTGTCCGTCAGCGTGTAGGATTCCTTGTCCTTTCCCTGCTGGACAAGAACGGGTTTGCCGTTTCTCGAATCGCTTTTTTCCCAGCGGATGACGGGGCTGGCAGGTTCGTCGTCCGGGGTGCTGTAGCGGCTTTCCAGCGTGGTTCCCGTTATTTCTTCCCCATCGATCCAGGCCCTGAGCCAGGGAGCCGTGTCCGCCGCCGCTGCCGCCATGGAGGCGCCTGCAAGCAGGGCCAGGAGGCAAAACAGATGATGTTTGAATTGAAACATGGGAAAATGGTAGGGAAGCGTTCGGGGGAAAGCCAGTTTGGAGTGCTGGCGACTAGGAAAAGACCAGAATCACGGCAGTCCGCAAAGTGAATTTCTTTCAGGTGAAATCTTGCGCGGAAAGCGGAAACCTGACAGAATCCGGCCATGCGCCTGTTCATGATTTTCTGCGTGATGTTCCTGCTTGCAGGATGCGACACGCGTACCAGCGTGGAACGGGCGCAGGAAGACGGAATCCTGATTGTGGGCAATAACACGGAGCCCCAGAGTTTTGACCCGCACGTAGCCACCTCCGTTTCCGACTTCAAGATCATCAACGCCGTGATGGAGGGGCTGCTGCGCGGGGATTCCCGGAAGGATTCCGTTTTTCATCCCGCCGTGGCGGAATCGTGGACGCACAATCCGGAAGCGGACGTATGGCGGTTTTCCCTGCGGAAGGATGCCGTGTGGAGCGACGGGACTCCGCTGACGGCCCATGATTTCGTGTATGCCTACCACCGCCTGCTGCATCCGGAGTTCGGAGGCAGGTATGCGGACATGCTTTATCCTCTGAAGAATGCGGAGGCGTACAACAGGAATTTCCGCAGTCTGATTTTATTCGGTCCCGGCTCCGCATTTGCCGTGGAATACGGGCTGGATGCGGCCCTGCTGGACCGCGTGGACTGGAAGAAGCTGGACGGCATGGATGCCCCGGAATTGGAAGAACTGGTCCGGGAGCCGTCCCTGATGGAATGGCCCGCCGGAATGCCGCCGGATGCCGCAAAACGGATGGCGGCCATCATGCTGGAAGACCTCCGCGCCGGACGCCCTGATTTGTGGGATGCCGCGCATGTGGGCGCGCGCGCCGTGGACGACCATACCCTGGAGCTGGCGATGCGTTCCCCGATGCCCCAGCTTCCCCTGCTGCTTCTGCACTGCACCTGGTTTCCGGTCCCCCGCCATGCGGTGGAGGCCCATGGAGGCATGCTGAGCCGGGCGGGGGCATGGACTAGGCCCGGAGCGGCCGTGGGCAACGGTCCCTTCGTGATGGCGGAGCACCGTTTCAATGATTATGTGGAGGTGAGGCGGAATCCCCGGTACCGGAATGCCGCGGCGGTCCGCCTGAACGGCGTCCGCTTTCTTCCCACCGTGAACGGATTTACGGAAACCCGCATGTTCTTCAACGGCAAGATGCACGTGACCAACAACGTGCCGCCGGAGATGACGGCGTACGCACGGGAGCGCGGCGGGGCGGACTTTTGCCAGGACGATTATTACGTGACTATTTTTTACCGGCTGAATACCGGGCACGGGCCGTTGAAGGACGCCCGCGTGCGGAAGGCCCTCTCCATGGCCGTGGACAGGGAGGCCTTGGTGCGGGACGTGGTGTGCGGGGGAGGCCAGCCGTGCTTCGGCTTCACGCCGGACGGCGCGGGGTACGGCACGCCGCACGGCGTGGAATTCAATCCGGAAAAGGCGCGCGCCCTGCTGGAGGAGGCCGGGTTTCCCGGCGGGGAGGGATTTCCCCGGCTGGAATTGATGACTACTTCCCGCGAGGTGCAGAAGACGATGGCGGAGGCCATCCAGGGCATGTGGAAAAAGCACCTGGGGATTCATGTGGAGATACGTTCCTGTGAATGGACCGCCTACAAATTCGCCCAGAATTCCATGCAGTATGATTTGAGTTCCTCCTCCTGGTCCGGGGATTACCTGGACCCGTCCAGTTTTCTGGATTTGTGGAGCGCCGCTTCCGGCAACAACAACACGGGCTGGTCACATCCGGAATATGAACGCCTGCTGGCGGAAAGCCGGGCCACGGGGGACCAGACAAAGCGCATGGCACTTTTGGCCCGCGCGGAAGTTCTGATGCTGTCGGAATCCCCGGTGATTCCGCTGTACTGGGCCAGGCGCTCCTACCTGAAGAGGCCGGAGGTGCAGGGCTGGCATCCCCTCCTGCTGGACAACCATTTGTTTGAAGATATCAGCCTGCGCGCCCCGCAGGCCGCAGGAAAGGGGGAACGGCCGTGACCAGGATGATCCTGAAACGCATGGGGCAGGGGATTCTGGTCATTTTTGTGCTGGAAACGGTGACGTTCTTACTGATCCGCATGCTCCCCGGCCATCCCTTCATGGGGGAAAAGAAGCTGCCCGAACACGTTCTGCACCAGTTGCAGGCCAGTTACGGGCTGGACCAGAGCGCCCTTGTCCAGTACGGGCGCTATTGGTGGAACATGCTGGCCCACGGCGACCTGGGGCCTTCCCTGGTGAAGGAGGGCATTAGCGTGGCGGACATGATCGGGCAGTCCTTCCCGGTTTCCCTCCAGCTGGGCGTCCTCGGCATGGTGATTTCCATCATGGTGGGGATTCCCGCCGGGATTCTGGGGGCCCTGTATAAAAACCGCTGGATTGACTGGTGGGTGATGCTGGTGTCCATGGCGGGCATCTGCATTCCCGCCTTCGTCGTGGCTCCGCTGCTGGGCGTGGGACTGGGCATGCACGTGCCCGGCCTGAGCGTGGCGGGGTGGGACTCCCCCGGCTGCGTGCTGCTGCCTGCCCTGACGCTGGGGCTCGTGAACGCCGCCTACCTGGCCCGGCTGACGCGCGGCGGCATGCTTGAAGTTCTGGGGCAGGATTTTGTCAGGACGGCCCGCGCCAAGGGGGCGGGGCCTTTCCGGGTGGTCTGGAAGCACGCCCTGCGCGGCGGACTGATTCCGGCCATTTCCTACCTGGGGCCGGCTTTTGCCGCCATGATTACCGGCTCCTTCGTGGTGGAAACCTGCTTCCAGGTGCCCGGCATGGGCCAGCACTTCGTGAACGCCACCACGGACCGGGACTATTTCCTCATCCAGGGGCTGGTATTGTTTTACGGCATTCTGATCGTCGCGGCCAATCTGGCCGTGGACCTGGTGCAGATGGCCGTCAACCCGAGACTGAGAGCGGAGTCATGAAGAAAGAGAGCCTGAACGCGCCGGAGGAACAGGGTTCTTCCCTGTGGAAGGACGCTTTTCTGCGGCTTTCCCGGAACCGTGCAGCCATGTGCTCCCTGCTGGCCCTGGTCCTGATGGTGGCCTCCTGTTTTCTGGGGCCCCTGCTGCCGTGGCTGCCGCATCCCAACGTGCAGGACCTGGCGCGCATCGCGGAAGCCCCTTCCTGGGACCACTGGTTCGGCACGGACCAGCTTGGGCGGGACCTTCTGGCACGCGTGCTGTACGGCGGCCGCATTTCCCTGCTGGTGGGCGTGGTCGCTACGGGCGTGTCCCTGGTCATCGGCGTGGCGTATGGCCTGGTTTCCGGTTATGCCGGGGGCAGGCTGGATGCCCTGATGATGCGCCTGGTGGACGTTCTCTTCGCCCTGCCGTTCATTGTGCTGGTGATCATTTTCTCCCTCTCCGTGGAGGAACCTTCCCGGCAGCTCACGCAGTGGATCTCCGGCATTACCGGGTGGTCCGTGGAAATGGTGAGCCCCATCACCGGGCTGATTCCGCTCTTCATTGCCATCGGTGCGCTGGGATGGCTTACGCTGGCGCGCATCGTGCGCACGCAGACCCTGGAATTGAAGGGGCGGGAATTCGTGGAGGCGGCCCGTTCCCTGGGCATAGGGCATGTGAAAATCCTCTTCCGCCACATAGCCCCGAACCTGTTCGGCTCCGTGATCGTGTACACGACGCTGGCCGTGCCGGGAATCATGCTGCTGGAAGCCGTCCTTTCCTTCCTGGGGCTGGGCGTAAAGGCCCCCAATTCCTCCTGGGGCACGCTCATCAAGGAGGGGGCGGACCGCATGGAAGTGAGCCCGGAACTGCTCCTGTTCCCGGCCCTGCTGTTTTCCGTGACCCTGCTGGCGCTGAATTTTCTGGGGGACGGCCTGCGGGACGCGCTGGACCCGAAGTCCTCCAAGGATTGATTTTTTATAGAGAGAATGAAAGTTGCTTTGACGATTGCGATGCTGGTCGTTTCCAACGTCTTCATGACGTGGGCATGGTACGGCCATTTGAAAAAGGGTTCCCCGGTGGACGACAAGCCCCTGCTGCTCATTATCCTGATGAGCTGGGGGCTGGCGTTCTTTGAGTACTGCTTCATGATCCCCGCCAACCGTATCGGCAATGCGGGCGGCCTGAATGTGGCGCAGCTTAAAATCATGCAGGAGGTGATCACGCTGTGCGTTTTTGTGCCGTTCGCCCTGTTCTACATCGGGGAGAAATGGAAGTGGGACTACCTCTGGGCTTTCCTGTGCGTGCTGGGCGCTGTTTTCTTCGTCAACAGGGAGCGTTTGCTGGGGTGACAGACTTTTTCCCTTCGTATTTCATGTCCAAAGTGGTCTTACCCTTTGTATATGAAAATTAAAATAATAACTATTCTTGCGGCAACGGCCGCCGTCGTCCTGGCCGCGGGCTGCCACCATCATGACCGCGACTATTACCGGCCCGGTCCCTCCCACCATTACAATCACAACAACCACGACAACGGCTGGCACAACAACCAGAACAGGCCCGGCCCCAGGCCGCGGCCGCATTACGCCGCCGTCCAGCGTACCACTTATCCCTACCTGTACCGCACTATCTGAGGCAGCCGCCTTTTGCCCGGAGATTCCGGAGCGCCGCATCCCGTAAACAGGGCGCCTGCCGGTCTCTCCGCGGCGGATAAGTACACGGCAATACTCTTTCGGCTGCATCCGTATGGCCATCCAGGCGGACGGCAGGACGGGAGGGAGCGGATTTGTTCCGGCGCATGGCTGCGGTTCCGGCCGGGCGTTTGCCGGGTCTAATGCCTCGCGCACAGGATATAAGCTTGAAAAGACGCGGGGCCCCCGGCACTCTATGCGCCAGATCAATGACTATAGATGAGCAATTAGATATATTGATGGGCGGTACCGCCGTCGTGATCAGCCGTGAAGAGTTGAAGGAACGCCTCAAGCTGGGGCGCCCCCTGCGCGTGAAGCTGGGCGTGGACCCCACTGCGCCGGACATTCACCTCGGTCATACGGTGGCTATTGAAAAGCTGCGCCAGTTCCAGGAACTGGGGCATCAGGCCGTCTTGCTCATCGGGGACTTTACCGCCACCATCGGAGACCCCAGCGGCCGTTCCGTAACGCGCCCCCCCCTGTCCCGCGGGCAGGTGCTGGCAAATGCGGAGACGTACACCAAGCAGGCTTTCAAGATTCTGGACCGGGACAAGACGGAGATCGTGTACAACGGGGACTGGTTCCGCAAGATGACTTATGAAGAGGTGCTGAAGCTCAACGCCCGCGTCACCATGCAGCAGATGCTGGCGCGCGAGGATTTCAAGGCCCGTGTGGAAAGCGGCAAGGAAGTGCGCCTGCACGAAATCCAGTACCCGATCATGCAGGGCTGGGATTCCGTGGAAATCCGCGCGGACGTGGAGCTGGGAGGCACGGACCAGTTGTTCAACATTCTGGTGGGGCGCGATTTGCAGAAAGAGCAGGGCATGCTGCCCCAGATCGCCATGACGATGCCCCTGCTGGAGGGGCTGGACGGCGTGCGCAAGATGTCCAAATCCTACGGGAACTACGTGGGCGTGGACGAAGCGCCGGAAATGATGTTCGGCAAGATGATGAGCGCCAGCGACGAGCTGATGGACCGCTACTACCTCGTTCTTCTGGGGGAAAAGCGGGACATGGAACTGCACCCCATGGAAGCCAAAAAGCTGCTGGCCTGGAAGATCACGGCCCGCTACCATGACGCCGCGGCCGCGGACGCCGCGCGCGCGGACTGGGAAACCCGTTTTTCCAAAAGGGACCTCGCCGCCGCGGACCTCCCGGAAGTGGAGCTTTCCTCCCTCCCCGGCGGAATGAACGCGCTGGCGCTGGTGGGCTTCATCTTTGAAACGGTATTCCAGTTGAAGAAATCCAACGGCGTGCTGCGCAAGGAGCATTTCACCCCCGGCGCCATCCAGTTGAACGACGTCAAGGTGACGGACCCCTCTTCCGCGCTTGAACTGTCGCCCGGCAGCATTCTGCGCCTGAGCAAGAAGCACGCCGTGCGTTTTAAGTAAGGGAAGATCCTTCTTTCTTCATCATCCTTGATCCTTTTTTCCATGCCGGGATTCCTTTCCAAATTGGACCGCTTCACCGTCGGCCTGGTGGTCAGCGTGAGCGCGGGGATTCTGATTCCCTGTTCCGGCGTGTGGGATACCGTCTTCAGCCGCTTGAGCGATGCAGCCATCATCCTGCTCTTTTTCCTGTACGGGGCCAAGCTTTCCCGCCGCTCCGTGTGGGAGGGGCTGATGCACTGGCGGCTCCAGAGCCTGGTGGCCGCCAGTACCTTCGTCATCTTTCCTTTGCTGGGCATCCTGAGCATTCCCATGTGGAATGCCGTGCTGGGGCCCGACCTGTGCATGGGGATGCTCTACGTGTGCATGCTGCCTTCCACGGTCCAGTCCAGCATTGCGTTCACGTCCATGGCAGGCGGGAATGTGGCGGCTGCCATTTGCTCCGCTTCCGTTTCCAGCCTGCTGGGGGTGTTTCTGACCCCTCTTCTCGTGGGGCTGGTGTGGTCGCGGGGAGGGGCGGACGGCGTGGATTTTTCCACCTTCCTGAACATTTGCTACATTATCCTGGTGCCGTTCGTGGCCGGGCAGATCGCCCAGCGCTGGATAGGCAAATGGGTGGTGGCGCACAGGAACGTCACCTCCTGGACGGACCACAGCACGATCTGGCTGGTCATTTACACGGCATTCAGCCACGCCATGGTCAACGGCGTCTGGAAGAACCTGCCCTGGCTTTCCCTGGTGGAAGTGCTGGGGTTCTGCGCCCTTCTGCTGGCCGTCGTCCTCTGGCTGACGGCTTTTCTTTCCCGCAGGCTCCGTTTTTCACGGGAAGACCGGATTGCGATCATCTTCTGCGGTTCCAAAAAAAGCCTGGCTACCGGCATCCCGATGATGAACGTGATTTTTGCCGGCTCCCCCATCGGCCTGCTGGTCATCCCGATCATGATTTTCCACCAGCTCCAGTTGATGGTCTGTTCCATCCTGGCCCGGAGGTGGGGCAGGGACCTGGAGGAGAAGAAGGACGGTTCCCTGTAGGCATGGAGAGCCGGGTTGCCGGTTATAGGGATGCGGGAAGCCTTTTTTCAGGCAGGAAAAAGCTGTTTCAGGCTGTTTTCCGGCAACCCTGCCCATGGAAAATCCGCCCGGCATGGTCCCTGGCTCCCGGAACATGGACGGGAAAAATTTCTCTGGCCCCATATTGGCCGGGAAGCCTGCCGGAAGCGTGAACCTCCCGGTTCCCGGCGTTTCCGTCCCGAGAGGGAATTTATGTCAATTCCCGGCCAGGCGAAGAATGCCGTCATTCTGGATGTCCCTGCCCGGAACGATGGCGTGACTTCCCCGTTCCGGGATTTTTGCCGTTACGGACCTGTTGCGGAATTTGTCCATGAAGCGGTGGAAGGATTCCATGTCCTCCGGGACGATCCTGATTTCCGTATACGCGGGATCGGCCTGCACTTCCGTAATATCCACCCGGAAGGAGCCCACTCCGTTGCCGTCCGGAGTGTAGAATTCCAGGGATTCTTCCTGGGAATGGGGGTGCATGAAGAACAGGAAGAACATGATGCCCAGCGCCATCAGGGTGACGGCGGTCACCGGAAGATTCTTTCTGAATGGTCTGATATGCATGTATTCTTCTCCTTTCTTTGGCAAGGTTATGGATTTTGAAGGGGCATGTCAACTCCTCCGGCCGGTTGTCATGACGCGGGGAGGAAGGCGGGGCTTCTTGTTCCGCCGGGCGCCGCTGCCGGAGGCGTGCCCTGAAAAAGGGTTGCGTCCGCGGGGCATTGTGGTAGCGTTTGCGCATAGACGGAGTCCTATGACCTTCCCCGTAAATATATTGTCCGCATTGGTCGGACTGAGTCTCGCCGGGGGCGTTCATGCGCGCGTCTGGACGAACGACCGCGGCGCGACGGTCACAGCCGCGTTGGTGGCCGTCCGCGATGCGGAGGTGGACTTGAAGCTGAATGACGGCCGGGTGGTTGCCGTGCCCAGGAACATCTTTTCCGGGGCCGACCAGGAATATATCCAGGAGTGGGTGAAGTCCGGAGGAACCCTGCCGGATACGGATGTCGGGAACGCTCCCGAGACCGGAAAGGGGGGGATGTCCTATACGCGTCTGGAACCGAATTGGAATGCGGACTGGCCCCGGAAGGCCGGACTGGCCGGCTTTCTGCTGGTGAAAACCGTTCAGGAAACGGACGACCTGAGCATTTACGAGACGGACCACTTCATCATTGAATCCCCCGGACGGCTGGCCAAGCCGGAACAGGAGGCCGTTGCCCGGCGGTTTGAATCCATTCTGCGCACTTTGGCGGCGATTCCCCTGAATCTGACGGTGGCGCGCAAGCCGTCCCGCAAGTATCTGGTCAGGGTGTGTTTCAGCGAGGAAGAGATGGAAAAGGTCCCCGGCCTCCGGAACGGCAGGCTCAAATTCTCCCCCACCAGCTTTACGGCCCTGCTTCTGCGGGACAAAAAGGGCAATCCGGTCAAACCGGACGCGGTGGACCCCCGTTTTGCCGTTACCCACTGGGTGATGCAGTCCCTGGATGTGGAGCACTGGCTGGTGGACGGTTTTTCCGCCTATATGGCGTTTCTCCCCAGGGAAAAGGATGAAACCGTCTTCCGGAAAATTCCCGGAAGGCTGGCGGCCATGCTGCCGCGCAGCCTGCGCGCGGGCCGGGATTCCCTCCCGGCGCTGGAAGACCTGCTGGCGCGGGACTCTTCCCATTCCGCCTCCGGGCATGACCAGATTCTGAAGGGAAAAGGCACGGAATATTGGGCCGATCTGCTGTGGACCGTTTACTGGTGCCATCTGGAAGGAGAGGGCAGGGCCGACCGGCTCAGGCGCTACCTCATGGCCTGGGATGCGGAAGAACAGGAAAAGGCCCGTGCCATTCTGCTGGACGGCAAAAGTCCGTCGGAGGTGCAGAAGGACATGGCGGAAGCCTGGAAGAAGTTTGGTATGAAGTTGAAGTTTGCGCCGCCGTCTCCCGGGGAGGGGAAGGCGCAGGACTAACGTGCGGGACTTCCCGGCCCGTTGAGGTGGGGCGGGAAGAAAATACCTGCGAAAAACGGGCGGGGCGCCGTTCCGCTTAAATGGTTCCGTTAAGCTTTCTGCCTATCCAGAACAGGGAGAGCAGAACGAGCAGGGCTGCCAGCGTGTAGGGATGGCACCAGATCAGGATGCGCTTTTCCATGGGAGGCGGCACGGGCAGGTCCTTGATTTCCCGGATAAGCTGCTGGATTTCCTCCGCCTTCACCATGCGTCCGCGCGTGATGGAAGTCATTTCCTCCATCAAGGCGGTGTTGATGGGCTGGCCGATTTTTTCCAGCGTTTCATTCATGGTGATGATGGGCAGGATGACGGCCTTGTCCGGCTGGTCGGATGACGAAGCCGTCAGTGTCCATTTGCCGGGACGGTTGATCTTGACGGAGGCGGAGAAGGAACCCCAGGTGTGGTCCATGTTTTCCATCTGGATCCGGCTCGTCGTGCCTTCCGGGGCGGTGATGTCCAGGAACACCTCTCCGTCCTGAAGGGGGGCGCCCTGCTTGTCGGAGACCATGGCGGTGACGGTCAGGGTATCTCCCAGCCGCGGGCGTTCCGGATTGGGAATCAGCCTGATCCGTTCCCCTGCCGCCATGTTGCGCTGGTAGCTCATCCAGCGCGCCACCTGGCTCCAGAACCGGTAATGGTACTTGTCCTCCACCCCGCGCCGCCAGCGCCAGGCGGAATCCGTGCCCATGAACAGCACTTTCCCGTTCCCGTAGGACTGGGTGACGATGAGGGGAATGCGCCCGTAGGCGTTCTTGTCCGCCGCGTGCACGGCCAGTACGGTGGTGCCCGCCTTGGGGCGTTCCACGGGGGCGTACCAGTTGAAGCCCGGCAGGTTGCGCCAGACTTCCTCGTTTTCACTCTCCGTGTCCGCCAGCATGGTCAGCAGGGAGCCGCGGCCTTCCGGCGTGAGAATGAGCGGGGACGGGGCCGCCTGGGTGGTGCCTTCCGGCTTGTTTGTGAGGAAGGTGACGGGAATCAGGTCCGCCAGCTCCGATTGAAGAAGTTCCATTTGCCTGCCCTGGTAGCCGGGCAGGAAGACGATGCCGCTGGCCTGCTGTTCCACCATGCCCTTGAGCAGTTTGGCCTGTTCCGCCGTCAGCCCTTTGGCCCCCATGCCCACGTCGCCGATGAAGATGACGTCGTATTGGGCCAGTTCCTCCATTTTCTCCGGGAATTTGACCAAGTACCCGGGGCCTTCTCCCATCTCCTTCAGTCCGGGGTGGAACAGAAGGGTGTGGACGTCCACGCCCGGATCGCGGTACAGGGCGTTGCGGATGAAGCGGTACTCCCAGCGCGGCAGCGTGTCGATCACCAGCACCTTGATGGATTCCCTGCGCCCGGCGATGCTGAAGGAGGAGGCGTTGTTGGTGCGCACCCGTTCCTGCGGCTGGATGGGAAGCTTGAGTTCCAGCGTTTCGGAACCTTCCTTTTCTATCTTCCACAGCACGGCGTCGGACACTTCCCCCTGGGCCGGGATGGTGACCGTCCGGGTGACGACCTTTCCCGTGTCTTTGGAAGACAAAGTAAGGGTTGCCCTGACTTCCCTGCCCAGGGTGCTTTTAATGGTGAAGGGGATCTGCACCGTCTCCCCGATGATGCCGTAAGTGGGGGCTTTCACGTCCTGGAGGGCCAGGTCCGGCAGGGGAACGGGACTGCCGGCGGGGATGATGAACAGGGGGATGCCGCGCGAACGCATCCTCTGGGCCTGCGTCAGCACGGAGGAGGAGGCATTGTGGCCGCCATCCGTGAACATGACGACCGCGCGGAGATTGTCGGAAGACTGCATGGCTTCCTCCAGCGGTTTGGCCAGGTCCGTGCATGCCAGCGCGTAATCCGGGGAATCCGGGGCGGGCTGGACGCTGAACGGGGCGTTCTCCACCACATGGGTTTCTTTCAGGGAATCCGTGCTGTGGCCTTTGAGCAGTTCCCGGACATAGGACGCGCGGGTGACAACGTGCTGGGGGGTGATTTCCACGTCCTGGGTTTCCATGGAGCCCGAACGGTCTTCCAGGATGGAGACCTTGGGCTTTTCCTTGGGCTCTGAAATGATGACCCATTCCGGCTGGAACAGCAGGAAGCATACGGCTCCCAGGATGATCAGGCGCAGTATTTCCAGTTTGAACGTCAGTGGGCGGGGATTGCGCTTGCAGGAAATGCGGCTCATCCATATTCCGGCCGCCATGACCAGCACGGCCGCGGCGACGCTCAGGACGGTGGGTTGAAGGCTCAGGTTCATAGGCGGTTGGCGGGGGTGGGGCGTTTGGCCGTGCGCTTGGGCAGGCAAAGGAGAGCTTCCAGAAGCAGGCAGCCCAGGGCAATCAGCAGGAACAGCTTCCAGGCTTCCTGCACCAGGGAGGGATTTTCAACGCCGCCCTGCATGGCGCTGATGGCGGCGTCCGGCAGGAGGGTGTGAATTTTTTCATCCGTAATCTGGTCGGGATTGTCTTCCGACCACGGCCGGTTGACGGCGTAAGTCTGCGCACCGAGGCGGTAAACGCCGGCTGTGTCCACGGGAGAACCGGAGGGATGGGAGCCCTGCGCGTCGTCCATGCGCATGGGAACATCCGTGGCGGACTGGGGCAGGGCGGGATCATTCACGCGCAGGGAAATGGCGGAGGAAAAGCGTTCCGCGCCGCGGTCAGCCATGCGCTGGAGAAGGGGGAGCAGCAGGTGGCCGTCCGCCAGGTTGGACCAGGAATATTTCGGCAGGGTGGTCAGGAACAGGGCGGAACCCGCTCCGGCCCTGACCTGGCCCAGGGCACAGGTGCCGTCATCCCAGGAAGCCAGCACGCGGTATTTGCCAGCCAGGGGTTTCCGGCGGATGGCGCGGAGGCGGTTGGCGGGGATGGGTGTCTGGTCCGTACCGTCCCGGAGGAAACCGCGCTGGCGGTCCCAGGACTCCACGCGGAAATACTCGTCGGCCGGGGCCGTTTCCATCGCCCCCCAGGAAACTCCCAGGAACTGGTGGCGCGTGCCGTGGGCCGTATCGTCCGGGAGGAAGAGAACCAGGCCGCCTTCTTCAATGAAAGTCTTGAGCTTCTCTTCCATGTCCGCCCGCGGGGCGGGGCCGTGCCAGATCACCAGGGCTTGGGAGGAAAGGTTGAGCTGCCCGGAACGCACGGTGTTCGGCATGGTGGCCTTCCTTCCGGGAAGTCCCGGAGGGGCGGCCATTAGGGAGAGGATTTTGCCCGCTTCCCCGGCAGGTCCGTTGATCAGGATGTTTGCCAGGGGCTTGGGAGCGAAGGTGAAGAAGGAAATGTCGTCCTTGGAAAAATCGTCGTGGGGCAGGGAAACGTAGCCGAAGCCGGATTCCTTGTCCTGCGGCAGGGGGATTTCCTTGCGGACGGTGGTTGTTTCCCCGGCCAGCTGGAGGGTGGAGGAAGCCACGGCGTTATTCACGGAAATGTTCACCGGCACTTCCTCCGGCTGGTTGGGATCGAAACCCTGCCGTAAAACCTCCATGTCCAGCACCAGCCTGCCGTTATTGATCTGGGCCTGCGTGATTCTGATGCCGCGGTTGGTTTCCGGCCTGTCTCTCAGGGCCATGATGCGGACGGCAGGGGGAATGGAAAGAGCCGCCAGCCTTTGGCGTACGCTGGACCATACCGGAGAATTCGGCCGCCAGGAGGACGACTGCATGTCTGAGGCGATCCAGATTTCCGTCTTTCCGGAGGCGGATTCCTCCAGATAGGGAATGGCCTTCTGAAGCAGGGAGGGAATGTCCGCTCCGCTGTCCGTCACTTTGCTGACGGTCAGGTCCGCCAGGGCTTCCGGTGCGGGAATCTGGGTAATGGTTTCAGTGGTAGAGTCAAGGAGGGACAGGCGGCAGCTTCCCAGTTGGTCAAAGGTGGACTTCACGAGGGGCGGGATCGTGTCGCGCAGGGAATTGGTTTTGTCCGGCCGTGCGTCCATGGAGGCGGAACGGTCCAGCACGAGCAGCACTTCATTCAATCCGGAACTTCCCCAGCCGAAGAAGCTGCCGAGCAGGGGGCGGGCAAATGCCGTCACAAGAGCCGCCACGGCCAGCACGCGCAGGGCCAGAATCAGGTAATGCAGCAGCTTCTTGGTTCCGCGGGTTTCCCTGGCCGCGCGGAGCAGGAATTCCATGGCCGCCCAGCGCACGGACCGGTGGCGCCAGCGGTTGACCAGATGGATGATGATGGGGATGGAGGCTGCGAAGAGAGCCCAGAGCAGCCACGGGTAGGTAAAGGACATAGGAGGATAGGGGAGTTACGGATTCGGGGGAGGGGTTCAGGTAGAAGGAGGTGCGGGCAGCAGCTGCCGGAGGATGTGCAGCGTCATTTCTCCGGTGCTTTTAAAGGAATCCGCCCCCAGAATCTCCATGTTGTCTCTGGAGGTATGCCACCAGTTGCCGTCCTGAAAATCGTCAATCAGGTTCAGCGTATCCATGCCCAGTTCCATGAAGGGAACGTGGTCGTCCACGATGCCGTAGGCGGAGACTCCCCATTCTACCGGGGAATAGCCCAGTTCGCGAATGGCGCGGGAATAAACCCGGTACATGGATTGGGGCGTCATGGCCGGAATCCTGATCTTTTTACCCTGCCGGCCCACCATGTCCAGATTCACCATCCACTCCGGCAGCGGCCTGGGCAGGGAGGCCGCGTAAAATTTGGAGCCGTACAGGCCGTCATCGTTGTCCATGTGCGGGGAAAAGCTTTCCTCTCCGTCGAAAAACACCAGTTCCAGCTGTCCGGCACGGGCCGGGTCCCTGGAAAGGATGCGCGCGGTTTCCAGAATGGCGGCCGCGGCGGAAGCCCCGTCATTGGCTCCGGTGAAGTCGGGAATGCCCGTTTTGGTATCAATATGGCAGGTCAGCAGACCGCGGACCGGAGTCTTGAAATCCGGATTTTTCCCGTAACGGGCCCGCAGATTGACGAATTGGGTTGGCCCTTGCGGCGTGGGCGCTTCAAAGGCCTGTTCCACGCATTCCCAGCCGTGCTTGGAAAGCTCCCCTTTCAAATAGTCCAGCTGCTTGCGGTAGCCGGGTGAAGACGGGCTTCTGTCCCCCATATCCGTAATCCGTGCGGCATGGTACATGCAATTGCTGCCGTGGAAATCGTCTGTCTCCTGCAACTGGGCTGGTACGGGCTCCGGATGGGCTTCCGGAGTTTTTGCAGGATTGCCGCACTGCACCAGCAGAGCCGTCAGGAAAAGGAGTCCAATGCGGGGCATCATGGGGAAAAAGGGTGCGGGGTTATCAGGAATCGGCCCATTCATCCTGGCCCAGAAGCTCCAGGATGCGGGTGAATTCGGACTTGCTGGAAAAAGTGATCTCAATGGAGCCTTTGCCTCCCTGTTCGGAAATGCTCACCGGCGTGCCGAACTGCTTGGCCAGCACTCCGGAAATTTTCTTGTACTGCGGTGAGGAGGGCTTCCTGGGAGGGGCCGGGTCAGGCGGGTTGAGAATCTTCTGAATGGCTTTTTCCGTCTGGCGGACGGTGTAGCCCTTGTTCACGATGTCGCGGCCAAGCTGGATTTGCTGGTCCTGATTCTTCAGGGAAAGGAGTACCTTGGCATGCCCCACGCTGATGAAGGAATTGCCCAGCATGTCCTGGACGGCCCGCGGCAGGTCCAGAAGGCGCATGCTGTTGGCCACGGCCGCGCGGGATTTGCCCACCCGTTTGGCGATGTCTCCCTGCTTCATCTTGAATTCCGCTTTCAGCCGCATATAGCCGGCGGCCTCTTCCAGAGGACTCAGGTTTTCGCGCTGGAGGTTTTCAATCAGCGCCAGTTCCAGCACGTCCTTGTCCGTGGCCTTCCGGATGATGGCGGGTACGGTGGAAAGCCCCAGGATGCCGGAAGCCCGCCAGCGCCGTTCCCCGGCAATCAGCTCGTACTTGTTGTCGTCCGTCTTGCGGACGATCAGGGGCTGGATGATTCCGTGTTCCTTGATGGAATCCACCAGTTCCGCCAACTGCTCAGGTGTAAAAATGGCGCGCGGCTGGAGCGAACTGGGAATGATGGAGGCATGGGACAACTGATGGACGACATCTCCCGCCTGGGGAGTTGCCAAGGATTCACGAGACAGATTTTGATTGATGAGGGCGTCAAAGCCTTTCCCCAGAGCCGGTTTTGCCATAACTGGAAAAAGACTATCATGATCCGTTACCGTTTTCAACAGGGGATTTGTCTTCCGTGGCAGGAAATTCGGGAGCCGGGCGTCCGGTGCCTGTTTGAGTGGCAGACATTTGGAAAGTTCAGGATTCGGAAAACGGTTTGGAATGGATGAAAAGGCATATCTTTTTCCGCTATGCCGGGAGGCGTAAACCCTGAATAAAATCATGAATCAACCGAGTGAAGAACAAAAGCAGGCCGCCCTGGAAGCGGGGAAGGAAGGAATGAAAAAAGCCTACGAACGCAGCCGGGAAATGTCCCATCTGTCCTGGTGGGAACGTCTTCTGTGGGTCATTCTGGCCGGTGCGGCCGCTGCGGCCTCCTGCCTCCTGTCCGGCTGCGGCCATTCCGTAAAATTGGGGCCGGAAGGAGCGGTCATCTGCAAGGATGGAAGCTGCCTGACGATGTCCCACGGCAGTCTGACTTTTACGCAGGCCGTTTCCGATAAAGACATCCCTCCCGTCGTGCAGGCGAAAAGCAAATAAGAAAACCGGCGGCGTTGTCCGGCGGAACATGTCATGAAGAATGCCATTGAACTGGCGGAGGCCTACTACCATGCCGCGGGCAGGACAGTCCGGAACATGGAAGAGGACGGTCTCCGCCAGGACGTCTATGTGCGCACGCCCGGCCTCGTGCTGTTGGCGCGCCGGGTGGATTCATCCGCTCCCGCGGCGCAAATCCTGAACGTGCGTTTCCGGTTTCCGCGCCGGCGGTGCGACGCCTGGCATCTTCACTTCCTGTCGGGAGACGCGAGCCTCCTTTTACAGCATGAACGGGAGATACTCTCCCTGCCGTGGATTTTGACCCAGCACGGCAAACGCGGAGACGGCCGTCTGGTAAAGCTGTCTTCCTCCCGCTTCTGCCGGCTTCTTAAAGCATGCGGAAATGCGGTTGGGTCTTGAGCGGGCTTTTTTCTAAAAAAACACCGCAAGAGTGGAAATGGAAAAGAATATCTATGTTGAATCCCGGCAAGCTGTAACTTGCCGGGATTTTTGCGTTGAGAGGACTGTGTCAAGCGGCCTTTCTTTTGGCCTGGAAGAGGAACTAGGCAGCGTGGCGGATTTTTAATCCATCCCCTCTGGTTCTTTTTTCCGCCGGATTCATAGATGTCTGGTCCTCATAGGCCCGTGTTCGCATCAAGCAGAGCTCGGGCCATGTACGCTTCGGTAAGCGGTTCCGCTCCGGTGAGCTTGGACGTACCCACGTTGGCAACGGCTACATTGGCGGACATGCGGGTGACATAGTCTTTCTGGTCATGCTGGCGAGTGTCAATGCCCGTGAAAAAAACTGGTTTGTCCGTACAGGGCGTATTGCCGTCAAGAAGCGCCATGCTTAGTCCCGAGGCCATTGCCAGGCCATTCAACGTCTTGTCTTCACGTGCACAGGGAACAAGAGGGCAGAGGCGTACCGCTTTGTCAAGCGCCCGTACAGCAGGAGAAGACATCAGGATGCACCCTCCTCCGAAGGGGCCGTCAAGAGTGCTGTGAGTACCATAATCCACTCCTTGCAGCATCAGGGTATTGAGAGTTGCAGGGTTGAGCACCAGTGTATCGGCATCAAGCTTCAGGACATAGGGGGCTTTTGTTTCCCGGAGGCTGCGTTTGTATTCGGCCAGCAGCCCCCGCAAACAGGCGCGGCCCCGCAAGTTGCCGCCTCTCTTCCAATGTGTAGCGCGGTACTGAATTTGCAGATGGTTCTCCAGGTCCTGCTGCATGGAAGGAGGCACGGGCTGCCGGGCATCGTCGAGAATGGTAATTGGGGATGCAGGCCACGCCCGGCGAGCGGCGGTTACGGCATAAGGCAATGTGTGGGCATTGCCCGCATAGGAGACAATATGGATATGGAGCAAATGGGCCATGAGAATGATTGGGTGATAACAGTTTCGTCGATGAACACCAGCATACCGGATGAAACGGGAATGTCTGATTCCACTTCGATACAAGATTGGGGTCATTCTGGAGCAATGTCATCCCGCCTGTTGCGTTAAGGCTGTGCGCCATCATTGGCAGGTATTACCTTGCATTTTTGCGGTGTTCGGATGGGTCTCCATGTACACAAAATGGTGGTACCCGTTTGGTTTGATATGTTGCCAAGCAGTTGGTTCGACACGTGTCCATCCGTAAAATCAAATAAGAGTGTTCAGACCAGCTTTTCAATAAAGCATTACTTTATTCAAGAAATGAAAAATGATTGGCTAAATAATTTGCTGTCAACAAGACAGTCTGGTTCATCCACTGGCCTGCAATAGTGGAGGAGAAGCACCCGGCTGTGGATAACATCAAGTGGCTTGTTTCCCTGGGCGAAAAAGCAAACCCCTCAAGTTGTGAACTTGAGGGGTTTATGATGGAGCCGCTTGTCGGATTTGAACCGACGACCGTCCGCTTACAAGGCGGGTGCTCTACCACTGAGCTAAAGCGGCGCAATGAATGGATGCGCACATGTCTACAGAAGAAGCCCCTTCCTGGCAAGCCGAAAATGGGCGGCACAGGGGGCCTTCCGTATTTTTAAACGTGTCAGGCGTCAAACAGGGAACCCTGTTCCAGCGGCGGTTCTGCGGATGAATCCGGGGAAGAGGGAGCGTCATCCTGCGGTTGGGGCTTTTCGGCTGGAGCGGATGCGCTTTCCGCAGATTCCGGCGCGCCGGCAGGTGTGGATGATTCCTCTTCCGTGGTTTCATTGCCGGCTTTGGCTGCAGGCATGATGCGGGAGACGCGTTCCACCGGATGCTTGGTGATGATGTTGCCCTGGGCGCCGCGGTTTTTGATCCGCAAGTCCGCGAAATGGAAGGGCCTGATCAGATTGCGGAGTTTGAGGACGGCTTTCAGATAAACGTTCACGCTGATTTGTTCACTGTCTTGCTCCGTTTCATGCACGGAAAAGTGGAAGATGCGCGTTCCCTTCGTCCCGCGTGTCAGGGGGTATTCCTTGTCTCTGGTGAAGCCTCCTATCCGGAAGCGCTTGGCGTAAACGGGGCCGTCCTTTCCATCCCGGTAAATCAGGTTGAAGACGGGGTCGTCATCCTTCTTGATGATGGAGATATAGAGAGGGTTTTTTCCGGCGAAGAATTTGTCCTGAATGCGCACGATTTTCAGCACGCCTGCATTGTCCACGATCAGGACGTCGTCCAGCGTGGAGCACTTGCACACGGGATTTCCCTTCTTGACGCCGAAACCGGCGAAGCCTTCTTCGTCAATATAGAGGGTTTCATTGGCCACGGCTACCTGGGCCCGGTCCACGGAACCAAAGGAGGAGATTTCCGTCTTCCGGGGATAGGAAGCTCCGTATTTTTTGCGGAGGGATTCAAACCAGCGGATGGTGAATCTGGTGAGCTGGTTGAGGTTTTTCTGAGTCTGGTCGATGTCCGCCTCCAGTTGCTGAATGTGCTGATCGGCCTTGAAGGCGTCGAATTTGGAGATGCGCTTGATTTTGATTTCCGTCAGCCGGATCAGGTCGTCCCTGGTAATGGGGCTGCGCAGTTTCCTGGCGAAGGGCTGGAGTTCCCTGTCAATGGTCTCCAGCACTTCCTCCCATGTTTCGCAGTCTTCAATGGTCAGATAGATGCGGTTTTCAATAAAAATCTTCTCCAGGCTGGCCTGGTGCCATGCCGCATTAAGTTCCTGAAGGCGTATTTCCTGTTCCTGCCGCAGCGTTTCCTTGGTGGCATCCGTGTTGTAGCGCAGGATATCGCTGATGCGCATGAACCGGGGCTTGTCTTCCACAATGACGCATGCGTTGGGGGAGACGCTGACTTCACACGCGGAGAAGGCGAACAGCGCCTTTTTGGTCTGTTCCGGATCCACTCCGGCGGGCAGGTGAACCAGAATATCCACGTGCTGGGCCGTATTGTCTTCAATGCGGGCTATCTTGATTTTCCCCTTTTCCGCGGCGGAAACGATGGTATCTATCAGGATTTCCGTGGTGACGCCGAACGGGATTTCCGTGATGCGGAGAAGTTTTTTTGATTCCGTGAGAATGCGCGCCCGTATCCGCACCCGGCCCGTGCCTCGCTCCCCGTCGCGGTAATTGGTGGCATCCATGATTCCCCCTGTGGGGAAATCCGGCAGAAGCTGGAATTCCTGCCCCCGCAGGTGGGCGATGGAAGCGTCAATCAATTCGTTGAAATTATGGGGAAGGATTTTGCTGGAAAGACCCACGGCAATGCCCTCCGCCCCCTGCGCAAGCAGAAGAGGAAATTTGACGGGCAGGCTCACGGGCTCCTTGTTCCTGCCGTCATAGGAAAGCTGCCATTCCGTGACTTTGGGGCTGAACACCACGTCGCGGGCAAAGGGCGTGAAGCGGGCTTCAATGTATCGGGAAGCCGCCGCAGGGTCTCCCGTTAGAATATTCCCCCAGTTCCCCTGGGTGTCGATGAGCAGGTTTTTCTGGCCCAGGCCTACCAGGGCGTCCGCGATGGACCTGTCCCCGTGCGGATGGAATTTCATCGTATCCCCGACGATATTGGCTACTTTATTGTAGCGCCCGTCATCCAGCCGGTCCATGGCATGCAGGATGCGGCGCTGAACGGGCTTGAACCCGTCATTGATTTTCGGCACGGCCCGTTCCAGAATAACGTAGGAGGCGTAATCCAGAAAGTAGTCGGCATACATGCCTTCCACGGACTGGCTCGCTGGTGCGATGTGGGCGGGTTGAGTCACGGCCAAAAATATTAAAGGATTTGTTCCGGCGGGGCAAGTGCGATCTCCGTAAAGAAAAATAACCGGCCTTCCTGAAAGAAGGGCCGGTTATCAGTAGTGTTAAATTGATGTAAAATTTCAGGCTGATTTGGATGTAATCCTGGCCCTGAGGTCGTCTGCCTCGGTACGGAGGGTTTCAAGCTTGGCGGTTTGAGCTTCAAGCTCTGCTATTTCTTCCAGAACGGCTGCCAGGCGGCGCAAATCCGCAGGCTGTGCGGAGGCAAGGGGCTGGCTTTTGGCAACGGGGGCGTTTTTGGTGCCGGGCTTGCGGCCTCTCTTGGCCTTGGAGGCTTTCATCCAGCTGGAGATAGTGACCGTGCTGATGCCGAATTGTGCAGCGGCTTCCTTCTGGGCGCCTCTTTTATTCTGCGTTTTCCGTTCGGCGATAAAATCAAGAACGGCCTGCTTTTCTTCAGGCGTATAACGCCTCCGGTTTTTTGTATCGTTGGAGTTCATGGTATGACGAGTGGCACATATTTAATAAATGCA
>OLSK01000183.1_pt1 | contig 59741 bp, 60 predicted proteins | sample 1672781 | NCBI WGS metagenome assembly OLSK01 (sample SAMEA3136723, study PRJEB25190) | human gut metagenome | biome: human gut; feature: human-associated habitat; material: faeces | place: Austria | collected 2013 | reverse complement strand
GTGAATTTCGGCTTATTTCCGAAGGAGTTGCTTCTGCTCCCGCCGTTTATTCGAGCGTCTGCAGCAAAACTGTTTGTAGATTTGTCCTACATTCTTATTTTGATTTAGAACATGCAATAAAAGTTTTTCTAACTTATTTCATCCTTTTCAAGGAGTCGATCATTTCACATCGCTTTATTTTCTCGGATTTTTGAACGGGTGTTTTAACTGTATCGTTAGGCGATCACTCTTATTGTCTTTTTCTTGCCTCAACGTACCAGCGTATCGTTCAGCGATATCTTTGATCATCGTGAGATCAAACTGTTCTTTTTCTTGCAATTCTTCTGTGATACCGTGAGAAAATAAGTTCGTTTCATAATGAGCGCTATGTTCACAGTGGATCAGTAATTCATCCTCTTTTTCTTTTAAGTGTAATGAAATTTTTCGTTGCATAGGGTCCTCGATAGCGTGAGTTTCCCGAAAAGAATGCTCTAGTACATGAATCAATAACTGTGTTAGATCATTGTCACTAACAGCCGGTTTTTCTGGAAGATCCGCTTTGAATTCTACTTGGATATTACGCTTAGAAGCAATATCTTGATAACGAGCTAGAATCAGATTTGTCAGTTGGTGTGCAGAGTAAGAGAAGATAAATTTAAAGTTCTGTGCCTCATTCAAGATGCCTCTAATTTCATTTTGTGCTTCTAAAGATTTATTTTCTAAAATTAGATCTTCAATGTTTTCCATATTTTGAATAAATTCGTGTCTTAATGAACTGATTTCTTGGATATGCTCTCGTAGTTGGTCATAGTGCTGTTCTAATAAATCGGACTTCACTTCAAGAAAGCCTACTGCCCTTTGGTGTTGGTCGAAACTGACGATATATTCGATGATATTATAAACAACGATCACAATCAAAATGAGCACGAATAAAATAGTTGACCAATTGATATCTGCTTGATAGATTCCTAATGCAGATTGGATATAAATCATGCAATGGAAAATCGCGATCAGGACGATCCATGGCGTACAAGCCACAAAAAAGCGATTGTTCTTATATGCCTCACCTATGGAAGCTAATGAGGTAACTAAGGTGCTAATAACACTTACAACGTTGACGATAGGCATCAGTTCCGGAAGTTCATTTGGTGTCATTAAAGAATAAACGAGCACACCTAGTTGTATCGAAATTTGAACGATACAAAATAAACCATATATTTTTTTATAATAGATCATTCGTGTCAGATAGTAAGAGATAATAAGTACTGATGTTAGAATAATAAAAACATGCGATAAAATCGAATGCACGATCGGTTCGAAGAGAACACCACTCAAGATGTCTTCTGAAACGGATTGGAATCCAAGAACTAATGCAAAACAACTAAGGATCAGTAAAGAAACATCGAGCTTTCTCTTCTTGTAGAGAATAAATGTCGAGTAGGACAAGGTTCCTATAGCTAAAAATACAGCAATGGTCATCGTGACTACTTGGGGAATGGACTGTGAGAAAATAAAGCTGATCATCGGTCCAGTTGTTCCGATATAGACTTTAGGAGGAAACCCAGCATAATTACGATAGGGAGAAGCAACTTCGATTTTTAATATTTTCCCAGCGTAGTCTGTAGGTAGATCGATCACAGCTAAAGAAAGTCCTGGGTTATTTTCTTCTAAAATATGAGAGCGATCATATAAGAGTTGTTTGTCTAGGTATACTCTGATCCATTGATGGTTTCCTTTGATCAATAGATTTGAATCATTTACTTGTTCTTTTAGGGTGGTTTCCATGACAAATGTTTCATTTCGATCGATTTTCGGAAGGTGTGTCACGTAGCGGCTATCAAAATGAAAATCAGGATCACTTTTCGAGTAATAACTCCAAGAATCAGTCAATTCTGTCACGTTGCCACGATCTGTAGGGGCAAAGATATAATAAAAAAAGTAAAAAATACTTAATAAAAATAACGAACATAATATAATCAAAAAAATCCATTTTATTTTTAGACTGGATTGTTCTTTTGTATTATTATTGTTATTGAAAATCTTCATAACATTAGCCTTTCTGTCATGTAGTTTTTTTCAGATTATATGTTTTTTCATTTATAGTCAATCAAAAATAGCAATAAATTTAGATAACTAGAGTTATTTTTTGGTTTTCGTTTCAATTTAAAGTTATTCTATTATTAATATGTTATGTTTAGGTTTGATAAAAATATTTAGTTATTATATTATTAGATTGGATAATTGAAGAAGGGGAGTGGGGAGCAGTGCCTCTATACAAAAAAATAACTTTTTTCAGCTCAGTATCTTTGGTTGTACTGTTAGCACTTACCTTAAGTATTATTTTACTTCCTAGGGTTTTTGGCTTGACGCCACAAATCATCGAAGATCACGGAATGAGCCCTTATTATAGTAAAGGTAGCCTGATTTATGTAAGACCAAAAAATCCTAATGAATTATTGGTCGGGGATGTCATCACTTATTATGAAAACTCTGGCGAACACATTATGACAAGAAGAGTTATTGCAGTAGAAGAAGAACATCAAAAATTTTATACGAAAGCGGACAATCAAAGTCAAACGGAATCTGGTGTCGTGTCAAAGAGAAACATTATTGGTGTACCAATCTTTCAAATTCCATACCTTGGAATCGTATTATCCAGAACAGCGTTTGTATGGATTCGCTGGTTGTTCTTTGGGATTGCGTTTAGTTTGTCAGCCATCACTGCTTGGAACACACTTGATACGTTTAAAAAAAGGAAAAGAAACCATTCATTTTTGTCTTCGCACAATGTCAACGACTAATAATTTTTCCGTAGCTTGTAGATTTATTTTATTCTTCGTATAATGGAAGGATAAGGAGGAAGATTATGCGTAATGAAATGATGCATCGTCCTGTAGTGAAAGAAGAGTTAGTTGACTTTATGCGGACGAAACAGAAAAAACTTGAAGGTGAGCTTGGCTTGATTGAAGAAGAGGCACATCTCGCAGAAGTTCCAATCATTCCACATGAGACAGTGGTTTTCATGCAATTTTTATTGGGCCAATTACAACCTAAAAAAATTTTAGAAATAGGCGCAGCTATTGGATTTTCGTCTAGTTTAATGGCACAAACGATTGAAAAAGATGGGCATGTCACCACGATCGATCGTTTTGACGTTATGATCAAGAAAGCAAAAGCGACTTATGAAAGACTAAATTTAACAGATAAAGTAACGTTATTAGAAGGACAAGCTGCTGATATTTTACCAACACTGACTGGTCCTTATGATTTCATTTTTATGGATAGCGCTAAATCAAAATATATTGAATTTTTACCCGAATGTTTACGTCTCTTAAAAAAAGGCGGAGTGTTGATGGTAGATGATATTTTTCAGGGAGGAACGATTCTTTTACCAGATGAAGAAATTCCCAGAGGAAAACGGGCGATCCATCGTAAATTGAATGAGTTCTTACGAGTGGTCATGGAGCATCCAGACCTTACTTCCACTTTAGTACCTTTGGGAGATGGAGTAATCCTTATCACTAAAGAAAAAGATCAGATTGTTTTATAGTAAGAGGAGATTGCCGTACATTTTCCTAAAAAAATAAACAATAGGTGAATCTGAACTTTGCGACAATAAGAACAAATGGATGAAAAAATAAAAGAAACTATTTGTTCTTATTGTTTACTATACCTGATAGGATAAGAGCTACTTATTTATTTAGTAGGTTCAAGAAAAAAATCAAACGATTTAGACGATTGGGCATTTTATCAATAAAATAACTATTTCGTATTGACAGAAACAAAATGATTCTATATAATTATTTTTGTTCCGAAAAAGCTTGTCATAGTAGCTCAGCTGGATAGAGCATCCGCCTTCTAAGCGGACGGTCGGGGGTTCGAATCCCTCCTGTGACGTAATCAAACCGCTAGAAACGTTTGTTTCTAGCGGTTTTTCTTTTGTTTTGTGCCAAATTTGTGGCAAAAAAATGAGTATATTTTTTGGTGGATCAATTTAGTTTTGATAGGCTGCTTATAGGAGTGACATTTACAAGGTCTTATTTTTAATACAAGAAATTTATTTATGCTTTACAGCTTTGTTACCCTTTGTCAATTACATGATTTCAAAAGTTATTCAATGTCAAAACATTCATATGACATTTTGAAATCGTAAAATTAAAATGTGTTGCAAGTATTAATTGGTTGAATTTAATATATTTATCTCTTCTTTCATTTCTCATTTGTCTATATGAGTATATGAAAAAAATTTAGTCAAACAACCAACAATGTAAAAGGTTTGATTTTTTATTTTTAGGCTGTTCAGCTATACTATTTTTATTCATCCCTTTTCTTTTGGGATGGTAGAAATATCTTCAAAGGGGGAAGTAGGATGTCAGTCATTTCACAAATTTTGATCACACTTGTTGCGATTGAATTCTTTTATATCATGTATCTTGAAACTTTTGTACCTAGCTCTAAAGCCACAGGCAGGGTCTTCAAAATGAGCCAAAAAGAATTGGCCAATCCAACGGTTCAAACGTTGTTCAAAAATCAAGGAATCTATAATGGGTTGATTGCTGTGGGGCTTTTATACGGAGCTTATTTTGCAACGGCTCAAAAGGAAATTTCACTTTTACTGCTAATCTACATTTTATTCGTCGCTGCGTATGGAAGTTTTACTAGTGATAAAATGATTTTCTTGAAGCAAGGCGGACTAGCAGTGATTGCACTTGTGACGCTAGTATTCTAAATAATGAAAATGCAGAAAATTTCATGAAAAAATGGACTAACTTTGTGAAAAATATTACTTTATGGTGGAATATATGCTATCCTAGTACTCGCGTGTTTGAAAAAAACAATAGTAAAAAGGAGTTTATAGGTTGTTCAAAAAGTATGTTTTTTTATTAAAAGAAGAGTTCACAGGATATGATTTTTCAAAGTTTCAAAAGGACTTGCTAGCAGGAATCACTGTGGCGGCGGTAGCCTTACCGCTTGCATTAGCTTTTGGTGTATCTAGTGGGGCGAATGCGGCTGCTGGTTTGATTACAGCAGTGATTGCTGGATTAGTTATTGGTAGTTTATCAGGCGGATTCTATCAGATCTCTGGTCCTACAGGTGCTATGGCTGCTATCTTGATGTCGATCGCGGCAACACAAGGAATGCAAGGTGTATTGCTTGCGACATTTTTAGCCGGTATCTTGTTGCTTCTTGCGGGTATTCTCCGATTAGGGACGTTGACTTCATTTATTCCAGCTCCCGTGATTACTGGGTTTACCTCGGGGATTGCGATCATCATTGCATTGGGGCAAGTGGATAATTTGTTTGGTGTTCACTCGGAGGGAGCAAATGTCATTGAAAAACTGTCTAGCTATCATACCTTAGGCTTTCCAGTGAATATCGCTTCATTCTTGATGGGATTCGTCGTAATTGTAGGAATGATCCTTTATCCTAAAAAATGGGCTGCGAAAGTGCCAAGTTCACTTTTAGCGATCATTCTCACTACTGTCGTGATGCTGCTGTTCAAGTTACCAATTGCAACAGTTGGGAAGATTCCCCAGACATTAATCAGCAGTGATCGCCTGATGATCGATGCTTTCAATCTTTCTGCATTAAAAGAAGTGATGGTACCTGCTATCAGTATTGCACTTTTAGGTATGGTCGAGAGTTTGCTTTGTGGAGCATCTGCTGGGCGTATGGCCAACAAACCTTTGGATAGTAATCAAGAACTTGTAGCACAAGGAATTGGGAATTTAGTATTACCTTTTTTTGGTGGGATTCCTGCAACAGCCGCGATTGCTAGAACGAGCGTGGCTATCAAATCTGGAGCACAAACTAGATTAGCTGGGATTATCCATGCGTTCGTTTTATTCTTATCAATGATCGTTTTTGCACCGATTATGTCAAATATCCCAATGCCTGCTTTAGCGGGTGTTTTGATCGTTACAGCTTGGCGGATGAATGAATGGAGTACGATAAAAACGTTAGTAGCCAATAAATACTGGTCAGGGATCTTGCTATTTGGACTAACCATGGTTTGTACAGTCATCTTTGATTTGAGTATTGCGATCGTCATCGGTATCATCGGTGGGTGTATTTTCTTTGTTGTCAAAAGTGCAGCTATCACGATTTCTGTTGAAACGATTGATTGGCAAAGAATGAATCTGCCAGAAACAAAGAAACTGGAAAATTGGACAGTTGTTTATATCAGCGGACCACTCTTTTTCATGTCAGCGGAAAAATTAAAAAACAAATTAGCGCAATTGAATCATAAAGATGGCCTGATTTTTTCAATGCGCGGAGTACCAAGCATTGATCTGACAGCAAAAGCAGTTTTTGAAGAGTTTCAAGAGAAGGCGGAAAGCAGAGGCCAAACGATCATTTATACTTCCTTACAACCAGAAGTTGAGAAACAGTTACAACATCTATGGAAAAAAGAGGGAACTGAACAACATCAGACTGTTGCCCATGCACTTTCAGCATTACACGAACAATATACTTAATTTAGGTCATAACAAAAGTATTTAACCCTGTGAAAAAAGAAGCACGAAATTTTTAAAATTTGGAAAACTTGACTTATTTCCCAGGAGTTGCTTATGATCCGCCGTTTATTCGCATTAAGAGCGTGAGGCAAAGTACTTTTTACTTTTGCCTCACGCTCTTAATTTTCTTTTTTCAGATATTCAGCCAGAGTAAGCCAGTCGTGATTGATCATCTCTGCTAAAGAACGATTATAGAAAATGGCAGCTGGATGGAATAGGGGGAAGACGTGATATGTTTTTTCACTCCATTTATAAGCATCCATTTTCTCGTTCAATCTCAAAATAGGGCCAGTATACAATTGACCATGATTTTTTGAAATTTTATATGACTGTCCTAGTAAGCGTTGTAGTCCGATATTTCCCAAAGTTGCAATCAATTGGGGTTGGACATGTTCAATTTCATAATCCAAGATCGGTGCGTGAGCGAATACCTCCGCTTTTGAGGGTGTTCGGTTCGGATAGACAGTTTCCGTTGCTTGTTTGCGTTTGTTCAAGCGGTGTACCGTACGGTAAGGCCGACTTCTGACTGCACTTGTGATATAAACATCCTCGCGTGTCAATCCAGCGAGGGAGAGTGCTTGCATCAATTCTTTGCCAGCTTGTCCGCTAAAAGGAATATGGTTTTCGATTTCTGTTTTTCCAGGAGCCTCTCCTACGAGCATCAGCTTCGGGAAAAGCGGTCCCTGTCCAGCCACAAATCCTTCTACTGGACGGTTTTGCATCCGGGTTTTTGCTTCTTGGACCAATTCATCTGGATAATGCAATTGAATCTCCTCCTTTATACGACTTATTATAAATAGAAAAGAATAAAATTGCGATTGAACCACATTATGTAAAAAAAAGGGAAAGTTACATGTAAACTAGAGTTGACGGATGCGCGTGTTTCTGGTAATCTAGTACTGTTGTAATTGTGGACTCCACAGCTACAACCGCACAGAACGAGTTTATTAAGTACAGTTTACTGTCACTCTGGATGGCGAGTCTAAGTCTATTATAAGGAGGTGCTTTATAGCATGTACGCAATTATTAAAACTGGTGGTAAACAAGTAAAAGTTGAAGTTGGACAAACAATCTACATTGAAAAACTTGACGTTGAAGCAGGCGAAAAAGTTGTTTTTGACGAAGTTATTTTAGTAGGTGGCGAATCTACAAAAGTAGGCGCTCCAACAATCTCAGGTGCAACTGTTGAAGGAACTGTTGAAAAACACGGCAAACAAAAGAAAGTCGTTACTTTCAAATACAAACCTAAAAAACATTCACACCGCAAACAAGGTCATCGTCAACCATACACAAAAGTGGTTATCGACGCAATCAACGCTTAATTAGCGCTTGAGAAAGAAGGCCTGAATAGAATGATCAAAGGAACATTTAAACGTAATGACGCTGGTCAAATCGTTTCATTTACTTTGACAGGGCATGCTGATGCAGGTCCTTATGGTAGTGATATCGTTTGTGCAGGAGTTTCCGCATTAGCTATCAGTACAGTAAACGGAATTGCCTCATTAGCTGGTTTTGAACCGATTGTCGAAATGAATGAAGAAGAAGGCGGCTATTTATATACCGAAGTAACTTCAGGAATGACACAAGAACAAAACAATATTGCCGAGATTCTATTAGAAAATCTCTTGTTGGGATTACAATCAATAGAAGCTGAAAATTCAGAATATATCCAAATTAAAACAATCAACGATAAATAGGAGGTGCAGACCATGTTGTTATCAATGAATCTACAATTATTTGCCCACAAAAAAGGTGGCGGTTCTACATCTAACGGCCGTGACTCAGAATCAAAACGTCTAGGTGCTAAACGTGCTGATGGACAAACAGTTACAGGTGGATCAATTCTTTACCGTCAACGCGGAACAAGAATCTATCCAGGTGTAAACGTGGGTATTGGTGGAGACGACACTTTATTTGCTAAAGTTGATGGCGTAGTACGTTTTGAACGTAAAGGCCGCGACAAAAAACAAGTGTCTGTTTATCCAGTAGCTCAAGAAGCTTAATAAACGACTAGCTCTATTCCTTGTATCGCAAGGAATAGAGCTTTTTTGTATGTTAAAGATATTTTTTGACCATATTTTTGACTATACTTTTTAAAAATCGAGATAGTTCGATTGTTTATGTAAGTGTCAATCCATACAAACAAAAATATCTCAAATATCGATTGCTTGAAAATTTTTGCTTTTCTTAAATTATAGAGCAATTAAAACCAACTAGGTCATGAAATCATTTTATTCCTTTTTTTGTTATACTATTTGTGGGAATTGCTCATTCTTTTACACGAGGAGGAAGGTTTTTGGAAAATTTATTTATGACGTTTCTTACTTATTCTTTTATAGGCTGGCTTTGGGAAAGTGTTTTTTGTTCGATCAAGGCAAGGCATTTTGTGTATCGTGGTTTTTTACTTGGTCCGTATTGTCCGGTTTACGGATTTGGTGTAGCAGCTGTACTGACGCTTGTGCCAAGTAATGCGGGAACATTGCTGAATCTTTACTTTAATGCAGTGGTGATCGTAACGATCGTGGAATTTGTTACAAGCTGGCTATTAGAAAAATTATTTGGTATGAAATTATGGGACTACACAAAAGTTCCCTTTAATATTGAGGGAAGAGTGGCGGTTCCTGTGTCATTATTTTGGGGGATAGGGTGTCTCTTGTTGATCAAATGGATCAATCCGATGATTCAAGACGTCATTGAGTTATTCATTAGGAATACAGAAAATATTGGGCCGTTGGTGGTTGCGTTTCTTTTCTTACTGGATGTACTCTCTACCTTTGTTTTTACATTTACGACCAAGAAAGAAGTGGCTTCTGTAATTGATGATTCTGATCCTGAAAATGCAGCGATAAAAGAATTCCGCTTAAAACACTTATTGATGAATCGTCGATCTTCTAGAAGTAGAGAAAGAGTCGCTCAGTTCCTTAGAAACCAGCCAATGAAAATAAAACATCACAATTTGAATCGTTTGATCAAAAATTATCCGAATATTCGATTTAAGAAATAATCAGTTTTTCATAATGATTTAATCGTTAATGAGACAACTTTCTAACAGGTACTTTGTTTAGGGAGTGTCTTTTTTTAGTAATTTGTTTTTTTATGAATTAGTTATAGATAATTTGTCATTTTAATAATCTGTTGATTTCAATTGTAAGAAAGATTAAAGTAATAACACGCACTAGTACTAAGGAGAGTGGAACAAAAGAATTTTTATATGAAAAATAGTAGAATCAATAAATGTTTTAATAAACACTGTTTTTTTACGAGGAATCCTATTATAATAGAGTTTTTAAAAGAGAGTATTATGGTAAATAGTTGACGAAATCTAATTAAATCAATAGTATTATGTTTTGAAACCAGTCTAAAAAAAGGAGCGAGAAAATTGGCAAAACGAATTGACCGAATTTATACGTATGTCAAAGAGAAAACCGCTCATCTTACACCTGCTGAATATGATCAAGGCGTAACAACACAAGAAATCGCTGAAGTTTTAGGAATTCAACGAACGAATAGCAGTAAAGATCTTAATCAGCTTGTACGTGAAGGAAAATTGTTGAAGACAGACGGACGACCTGTACGTTACATATATCAAATGCATGTCACTTATAATCAACCAGCTGTTAAACATGTGATCAGCTATAAAGAAACGACGAATGAAATTGAAAAACCAATGATTCAAATTGATACAAAGGATATCTTTGCTAAAATCATCGGTGCAAATGGCAGTATGAAAAATTCTGTCGAACAAGCAAAAGCGGCGATTTTATATCCTCCAAAGGGTTTGAATTGCTTGATTACAGGACCAACGGGATCAGGGAAGACCTACTTTGCACACGCAATGTTCCACTTTGCCAAGGCCAATAATGTGGTAGGGGAAGAAAATGAGCTAATCGTATTCAATTGTGCAGATTATGCAAATAATCCAGAACTGTTGATGAGTCATCTATTCGGCTATGTAAAAGGTGCTTTTACTGGGGCGGAAGAAGAAAAAATGGGGATCATCGATCAAGCAGATGGCGGAATGCTGTTTCTGGATGAGATCCACCGTTTGCCACCAGAAGGGCAAGAAATGATTTTTTATTTTATGGATCATGGCACGTATAGTCGTTTGGGTGAGACGACAAAATCTCATGAAGCGAATGTTCGGATCGTTGGGGCAACCACAGAAGATCCAGGTTCTTCTTTATTGGAAACTTTTGTTCGCCGTATCCCGATCAATATCAAGTTGCCGGCATTTGAAAAACGACCAGCAAACGAAAAAATCGATTTAGTAAAAATCATGATCGCTCATGAAGCCAATCGCACGCAAAGGAAAATCACGTTGACTGAAGATGTTGTCAAAGCTTTAGTAGGCAGTGTGACCTATGGAAATATTGGGCAGCTGAAATCGAATATCCAACTGGTTTGTGCAAGAGGCTTCCTTAATCATATGAATTCACCGGAAATCTCGATCACGATCGATGATTTGACGGAAGGAATCAGAAGTGGTTTGATCCAATTAGCGAGTAACAGAGAAGCAATGTCTGAATTATCAAAATTACTGGAACCTAAAATCACTGTTTTACCTAATGATATGATCATGAAGATCCAGTCCGATTCCTATGAGCTTCCTTATAATCTTTATGATATCATCGGCGATAAGGCTGCTCTTTTGAAGTCAGATGGATTAGACCAAGAAGCAATCAATCATTTTATTTCGACAGACATCAATATCCATTTGAAATCTTTCTACAAGGATCACGGGTTCTCCTTTAATGCGGATAACAAATTAGCAGAATTTGTCGATCCAAAAATCATTGAGGTAACAAACCAAATTTATGTGATGGTCAAAAAAGCATTACCTTATGAATTTCAACAGAATTTCATTTATGCCATGAGCTTGCATATTAGTTCGTTTTTAAAACGCATCAATATTGGCGAGGAACGTCATACGAATGACAATATACGTGAAATGGCGATTGATTTTCCGGAAGAATACACGATCGCACAAGAAGTAAGAAAATATATCGAAACCTATTTTCAAGTGAAAATTCCCGATAGTGAGGATTATTATTTGACGGTCCTGCTTGTGTCACTTCGAGCGAACCAAGCAAGTGGAAGAATCGGGGTCGTAGTGGCAGCTCACGGTACAAGCACAGCAAGCAGTATGGTACAAGTAGTCCAACAGTTATTAGATGCTGATAATGTACGAGCAGTCGACATGCCGTTGGATATGGATCCAAAAACTGCGCTTGCTAGGATCGAACGTAATGTTGAAGAAGTGGATGAAGGCAGTGGAACCATCTTATTAGTGGATATGGGCTCCTTAGCTTCGTTCAATACACAGATCCAAAGAGATACTGGGATTCCTGTTCGGACAGTGGATATGGTAACGACTTCCTTAGTTTTAGAAACGGTGCGGAAAGTATCTGTTTTGGGTACAGACTTGGATATGTTGTATGAATCGTTGAAAAATTTCCGCGGCTATGCAGAAATCTCAACAGAGGTTACAGATGATCTATCAGATATTCGCAAAAAAGCTGTTTTGGCTGTTTGCGCATCAGGAGAGGGTACGGCTCAACGAATCAAAGAATTGATCGAACGAGCTGTCAGCAAACGCCAAGAGACGGAGTTAACAGTTTTAGCTTTATCGATCATTGAATTAAAAGATGCATTACCTAAGATCCAAGAAAACTATCAGATCATTGCAACAACAGGGATCACTGATCCACATATTGCAGCTCCATTTATACCTTTAGAACACTTCATTGATCAAAATATCGAACTGATTTTAGATCAATTACTTCTGGAATCGGAATTAGAGGACATGGATGAAGTCTCATTAGATGAAGAAACATCAAAAAAATCTTGTTTGGAGTTCATTACACAAAACTTTACGTTTATCAATGGAGCAAAATTGATTGATCCGCTGTGGGAATTTGCCGGAGATATGGCACATGCCGTAGCGATAGATGAAACAGAATATGGTTTTAAGATCAATCTTGTTTTGCATACTGTAGGGATGATTGAGCGGATCATTTTGAATGAACCCTTGACCGTTGAGGCGGATGAGCTGAAAGGCATGCTTACAGATGAATATTATTTGTTAGTAGAAGAACAGTTGAACAATCTAGAATATCAAATAAAGGTCAAAACACCACCGGCGGAAATCTACTTTTTAGTAAAACTGATCCACAATCATTTGGAGAAAAATGAATACACTAATCTATAAATACACAAAAACGATACACTTTATTAGTGTATCGTTTTTGTGTATTGCTTAAGAAACCTTTAAAATCAACTAGTGTATTATAAAAAAGTTGGCACGCTTCTTGCTTTTAATAAAGTGTGCTAGGAGGTGGTTGTCACACAGAAATGATAGGGGTTTCTGTGAAGTAGTTTGAAAGAAGGAGATTTACTGATGGATATTCGGTTAGCACGTATAGATGATCGTTTGATCCATGGACAAGTTGCAACTGTCTGGTCAAAATTGACTGGCGTAGAGCGAATCATCGTTATTAGTGATTTAGTGGCCCAAGATAAATTGCGAAAGTTTCTATTAAAGGAAGCTGCACCGCCTGGGATCATGGCGAATGTGATTACTGTTCAAAAAATGATCCAAGTTTATCAAAGTGGTTTATTAGCGAAAGCTAAGGTCATGTTACTATTTACTAATCCCCAAGACGTTGAGACGATTGTCCGAAGCGGTGTACCGCTACATTCACTGAATATCGGTGGCATGAGTTTTTCTGATGGGAAAACAATGATCACAAATTTTGTTTCAGTTGATCAGCGAGATATTGAATCATTTCACTACTTGGATCGTCAAGGTGTGGAATTGGAGATTCGTAAAGTACCCGCAGATAGAAAGGTCCTTTTGATGGAATTACTAGCGAAAACCAAAAAGGCATAAAAGTTGTTGTTGGGAAATGGTCAAATTCATCTGTTGTAATAGGTAGCAATTATTTTTAATTTTTGATTTTGTTACAACAAAAAGAAACAGGAGGTATAAGTATGGTAGGGATTATCCTTGCAAGTCATGGACAATTTGCTGAAGGAATCTTGCAATCTGGTTCAATGATTTTTGGCGAACAAGAAAACGTCAAAGCAGTCATTTTAAAACCCAGTGAAGGTCCAGATGACTTGAGAGCCAAATTAGAAGAAGCTGTTGCTTCTTTTGATAATCAAGACGAAGTATTGTTCTTAGTTGATTTATGGGGCGGAACGCCATTCAACCAATCAAACACATTGTTTGAAGAACACAAAGACAAATGGGCAATCGTTAGTGGTTTGAACTTGCCTATGTTGATCGAAGCATACGCATCTCGCTTCTCAATGGAATCTGCACATGAAATTGCAGCGCATATCATTGAAACAGCAAAAGAGGGCGTGAAAGTAAAACCAGAAGAATTAGAACCACAAGAAGCACCAAAAGCAGCTGCACAACAAGCAGTAACATCGGGTACTCCTGGTAAATTCAGCTATGTGTTAGCTCGTATCGATTCACGTTTGCTTCACGGACAAGTTGCGACAGCTTGGACGAAAACAACAAATCCAACACGGATCATCGTTGTTTCAGATGCAGTAGCGAAAGATGAACTTCGTAAGAAATTGATTCAACAAGCTGCTCCTCCAGGTGTTAAAGCACACGTGGTACCAGTGGAACAAATGATCAAACTTGCAAAAGACGATCAACATTTTGGTGGTCAACGCGCATTACTATTGTTTGAAAACCCTCAAGACGTTTTACGAGCAGTAGAAGGCGGAGTTCCATTAGAAACAGTTAACGTTGGTTCAATGGCGCACTCACCTGGTAAAGTACAACCAAATAAAGTATTAGCTTTCAGTCAAACAGATATTGATACATTCAATCAGTTAAAAGAAGCTGGAATCAAATTTGATGTACGTAAAGTGCCAAATGATTCAAAAGGAAACATGGATGAAATTTTGAAAAAAGCGCAAGAAGAATTGAACAAACACGCATAATTCAATTATCAGAAAAAATGGAGGATTAATATCATGGAATTAAATATTATTCAAGTGATCTTAGTCGTTATCGTTGCATTTTTGGCTGGTATGGAAGGAATTCTTGATGAATTTCAATTCCACCAACCAGTAGTCGCATGTACGTTAATCGGCTTAGTTACTGGGAACCTACTCCCTTGCCTTATCCTAGGTGGTACATTACAAATGATCGCTCTTGGCTGGGCAAATATCGGTGCTGCTGTAGCTCCTGATGCCGCTTTGGCATCTGTTGCATCTGCAATTATTTTAGTATTAGGTGGTCAAGGAAGAGCTGGGGTTTCTTCAGCTATCGCAATCGCTGTTCCTCTTGCTGTTGCTGGTTTGTTACTAACAATCATCTGTCGTACGATTGCAACTGCCTTCGTTCACTTGATGGATGCTGCTGCAAAAGAAGGTAACTTCAGAAAAGTTGAATTTTGGCATATCGTTGCAATTTGTTTACAAGGTGTTCGTATTGCAATCCCTGCTGGTTTGATCCTAGCAATTGGCGAAGGTCCAGTAAGAAGCTTACTTGAATCTATGCCAGCTTGGTTAACAGACGGTTTAGCAATCGGTGGTGGTATGGTTGTGGCTGTTGGTTATGCAATGGTTATCAACATGATGGCTACTAAAGAAGTATGGCCATTCTTCGCTATCGGTTTCGTTTTGGCAACTGTAACACAAATCACTCTTATCGGACTTGGTGCAATTGGTGTGGCTCTTGCTCTTATCTACTTGGCACTTTCTAAACAAGGTGGCGGTTCAGGTAATGGCGGGAACTCAAACACTGGTGACCCACTAGGCGATATCATTGACAACTATTAAAGGAGGCGTACACGAAAATGGCAGAAGAAAGAATTCAATTATCTAAAAAAGATCGTATTTCTGTTTGGTGGCGTTCGACTTTCATTCAAGGATCTTGGAACTACGAACGTATGCAAAATGGTGGTTGGGCATATTCAATGATCCCAGCGATCAAGAAATTATATAAAACAAAAGAAGACCGTGCGGCTGCATTGGAACGTCATTTAGAGTTCTTCAATACGCACCCATACGTAGCTTCACCAATTATAGGTGTAACATTAGCGTTAGAAGAAGAACGTGCAAATGGCGCACCTGTAGATGACGTAACAATCCAAGGGGTTAAGGTCGGTATGATGGGACCTTTAGCTGGTATCGGAGATCCGGTTTTCTGGTTTACAGTAAGACCTATTCTTGGTGCATTAGCAGCTTCACTAGCGATTAGTGGTAATATCTTAGGACCAATCATCTACTTCTTAGGATGGAACATCATCCGTATGGCTTTCACTTGGTACACACAAGAATTTGGTTATAAAGCCGGTTCTAAAATCACTGAAGATTTATCTGGTGGATTATTGCAAGATATCACTAAAGGGGCTTCGATTTTGGGGATGTTTATCCTTGGATCATTAGTTAACCGTTGGGTATCGATTAAATTCACACCAGTTGTTTCAACTGTAAAACTTGATAAAGGTGCCTACATTGACTGGAATTCACTACCTTCAGGTTCTGCAGGGATCAAGAGTGCATTGGAACAACAAGCAGCTGGATTGTCTCTAACATCTGAAAAAGTAACAACTTTACAAGATAACTTAGACAGCTTGATTCCTGGATTGGCTGCATTATTGTTAACATTGTTCTGTATGTGGCTACTTAAGAAGAAAGTTTCTCCAATCATCATCATTCTTGGTTTATTCGTGGTAGGTATTGTCTTCCACTTGATCGGATTAATGTAATTTGTAGAAATGATTCTGTTGAAGCTGTGGCAAAAGTCATATTTGATTTTTGTCACAGCTTCTTTTATAATCGCTTCGAAGACACTGTCGGATTATGTGAGGTTGGTAAAATATACATTTTTTCTTCAAAATTTACTTAATGCAAGACTACTTTTCCCAACCTCGGAAATGGAGTATAAGAAATGGTACAATCTATCAATACAAAAGTCGACTTAACAACAAATGCTACTTCTTATTTAGGGATCACAGATTATGGTAAGATCATGATCGGTGATAAGGGTTTTGAATTTTATAATGAACGAGATGCACGTAAATTTGTCCAGATACCTTGGGAGGAAGTAGATCAGGTGATTGCTTCTGTCATGTTCAAGGGAAAATGGATTCCTCGTTTTGCCATCAAATCAAAAAGAAATGGTACGTATACTTTTTCTGCTAAAGACCCTAAAAAAGTGTTACGTGCGATTAGAAACTATGTTGACCCTAGCAATATGGTTAGATCATTAAGTTTATTAGATGTAGTGAAACGCGGCGTGAAGAATATTTTTAAACGCAAATAAAATTAGGCGAATGCGGTCGAGACAAAAGTGTTTCTTACTTTTGTCCCACGCTCGTTCGTTTTTTTTTGTCAGAAAACCACATACAATCCATCGAATCAACTGATCGAAAGACAAGTATACGAACTGATCCAAAATCATATCATGACCGTGGCACAAAAAATAAGGAATACTTTGGTGCTACGCTTTAAATACGGATAAACATTGGAAATAAAGAAATATCTCGCAAAAAAACAAAATCCACAAAAGTATGAAAAGCAATTATCGTGAATTCTTCTTATTTCTCGGAGTTACACAAGCTACCATAACATCTTCTTGCTACTTGTAGTTCAATCATTTGCTCGCTTTAAAACGTGTATGCTAGAATTATAACGTACAAAAAGGAGGTTATATTATGGGTTGGTTATGGACATTGATCGTGGGAGCGATTATTGGTGCGATTGCTGGAGCAATTACCAGTAAAGGAAATTCCATGGGATGTATCACAAACATCATTGCCGGATTGATTGGTTCAAGTATAGGACAAGCAATTTTTGGTTACTGGGGACCGCAAGCAGCAGGTATGGCACTTATTCCGTCGATTTTAGGGGCTGTTATTTTAGTAGCGGTTGTTTCATTCTTCTTCAGAAGAAAATCATAAAGGTATAATTATTTTCTATTGGGTATGATAGCTAGGGCAAATCACTAGATGATTTGTTCCAGCTATTTTTTTCTTATAAATTTATCAATAAAATTCGCTTTATTTGTCGTGAAGAAGCGAAAATTTGCTATAATAGAAAAAAGAGGCAAAGAAAGAAGGAGTTTCATTTATGATGCTACGAGTAGAAAAATTACGTAAAAAAATGCGGGAAAACAATTTAGATTCATTTTTGATCACAAGTCCTTATAATCTCCGTTATTTGACAAACTTTACTGGAACAACAGGTTTAGCGGTGATTACATTAGAGAAAGCATTCTTTATTACAGATTTTCGTTATACTGAACAAGCCGCAGCACAGGCACAAGGATTTGAGATCATCAAAAATGTCGGACCGATTTTTGATGAAGTAGCTAACTTAGTTCGTAAAGAAGGCTTACGTATGTTAGCTTTTGAAGAATCAACTGTTTCATTTTTAGAATACTCAGTGTTAGAAGAAATCATTGATGCAGAATTGATTCCTGTTTCTGAGATGATCGAAGAATTACGAGAAGTGAAAGATGAAGAAGAAATCGCGATCATTGAGAAAGCTTGTAGCATAGCCGATATGGCCTATGACCATATCTTGAAAATGATCCAACCAGGCATGACAGAGATCGAAGTAGCCAATCAAGTAGATTTCTATATGCGTTCCCTAGGGGCTTCAGGCGTTTCATTTTCTACGATCGTTGCTAGTGGACTACGTTCTGCAATGCCTCATGGTGTAGCAAGCAATAAAGTCATTGAACAAGGCGATATGATCACTTTGGATTTCGGTTGCTACTATGAAGGATACGTTTCTGATATGACACGTACATTTGCAATCGGCGACCCAGGTGAAAAACTTAAAGAAATCTATGAGATCGTATTGGGTGCTCAATTAGCAGTGATCGAAGCTGCTAAGCCAGGTGTTACAGGTATCCAACTAGATGCAGTCGCAAGAGACTATATCACGAAGCATGGTTATGGAGAAGCCTTTGGACATTCCACTGGTCATGGTATCGGACTAGAGATCCATGAAGGACCGAATGTTTCAGCTAGAGCAGAGAAACAATTTATCGTTGGGAATATCATTACAGATGAACCAGGAATCTATCTTCCAGGAATCGGTGGTGTTAGAATCGAAGACGATTTGTTGATCATACCAGAAGGAAATCGAGTATTGACGCATTCACCGAAAGAATTGATTATTTTATAATCTGTTTGATAGATGCAAGACTCATGCGGACTTTGTTATAGAAAATCACTCGATTTAATGATACACTATATAAGAAATCGAGCTTCGACAATTATAGAGAAGCTTGCTTGAAAGAACGAGCTGAAAGAAGCAAGTGAACAGTTTACCTTTGTGTATTGCGAGTAAATCGAAGAAAATATTTTTACGCGTAAGCAATATGCACATAGGCAAAAGGAGGAATAGATAAAATGGCAGAGGACAAAAATTTGATCTTGAATGCGAGCCAAGAGCTAGGTGAAATCGTTATTGCGCCAGAAGTGATTGAAGTGATCATTGGGATCGCTGCTTCAAAAGTTGAAGGTGTTTATGGGATGCGTGGCACATTTGCCAGCAACGTGACCGAATTGTTAGGACGGGCAGCTCATGGTAAAGGTGTTTACTTAGTAAATGATGAAGACGGCTTGAAAGTAGATCTTTACTGCTATTTAGAATATGGTGTCTCTGTTCCTAAGGTAGCAATGGAAATGCAAGAACGTGTCAACCAGCAAGTTCTTTTCATGACTGACATTGCTTTAGCAGAAGTGAATATCCATGTTGTAGCAGTAGTACCCGAAAAGTTGGAACAACCAGCGATCGAAGAACTTTTTGAAGACGAAGAGGAAGAAAATGAATAAAGAACTATCAAGACACGAGATTCGTGAAATGGCTTTGCAAGCATTGTTTCCATTGGATTTCAATGCTGACCTGACAAAAGAAGATGCAATTTTCCACGCAATTGAACTTGATCATAAAGACATGATCAATGAAGAGGAGTCAGAATTCGTTCCTGTTTATCTAGATACGCTAGTTGGCGGGGTATGTGCCAAAAAAGATGAACTAGATCGTACGATCGAAAAACATCTTCGAGGGAACTGGCGAATCAACCGTATTTCCAAAATGGACTTAGTCATCTTACGTATTGCTATTTTTGAAATGATGTATATTGAGGATGTACCATCCGCCGTTGCATTAAATGAAGCAATCGAATTGACGAAAACTTTTAGTGATGATCAATCACGTAAGTTCGTTAATGGGGTATTATCAAATGTATTGAAGGAAATAGAAGCTGGGGCGTAAGTCCTAGCTTTTTTCTGTTAATGAGTCAAAACGGGTTATAAAACAACGATTATCTATGGTAGAATAAAAGCACAAAAAAATCTGGGAGTGATTGTATGGCAGAATTGATCAATGGAAAAGAATTAGCTGAAAAAATGCAAGCAGAGATTGCTATAAAAGTAAATAAACTAAAAGAAAAAGACATCCATCCCGGATTAGTCGTTTTACTAGTGGGTGAAAATCCAGCTAGTCAAGTCTATGTTCGAAACAAGGAACGTTCCGCAAAAACGATCGGTATTTATTCAAAAGTCGAACGATATGCGCAGACGATTTCTGAAGCGGATCTGTTGGCTGAAATTGAAAAGTATAATCAGGATCCTAGATTCCATGGTATCCTAGTTCAGTTGCCACTACCAGAACACATAGATGAAGAGAAAGTCTTACTTGCAATCGATCCTAAAAAAGATGTCGATGGATTTCACCCAATGAATTTAGGCCGATTATTAGCGGGAAATCCTGACAAGATTCCATGTACACCTTATGGAATCATGAAAATGTTTGAAGCTTATGACATTGATCTTTCTGGCAAACGAGCAGTGGTGATCGGACGAAGCAATATTGTTGGCAAACCGATGGCGCAACTGATGTTGATGGCGGATGCTACTGTTACGATCGCGCATTCAAAAACAAAACAACTTCCAGAGTTAGCTAAAGAAGCAGATATCTTGGTCGTAGCCATTGGTCGTGGTCATTTTGTAACGAAAGAATTTATTAAACCAGGCGCTGTTGTGATTGATGTGGGGATGAATCGTGATGAAAACGGCAAGTTGATCGGTGATGTGAAGTTTGATGAAGTCGAACCTTTGGCAAGCTACATCACACCTGTTCCAAAAGGTGTTGGACCGATGACGATCACGATGTTGATGTACCAAACAGTCATGGCCGCTGAAGCAGGTGAGTAGATGACCCAAGAATATTTAACAGTTAATACGTTAACGAAGTATTTAAGAAGAAAATTTGATGTAGACCCTTATCTTGAAAGGGTCTATTTAACAGGAGAAATTTCTAATTTCCGTTTGCGTGCAAATGCACACCAATATTTTAGTTTGAAAGATGATCATGCCAAAATATCTGCCATCATGTTTAAAGGAGCTTTTCAGAAACTGCGCTTTCAGCCAAAAGAGGGGATGAAAGTATTAGTTGTCGGGAGAATCTCGCTTTATGAAGCTGCTGGATCTTATCAGATCTACGTGGAACACATGGAGCCTGATGGTGTAGGGGCACTTTACCAAGAACTGGAAGAGCGAAAAGAAAAACTGTTGAAAGAAGGACTTTTTCAAGGGCCAAAACGGACACTTCCCCGCTTTCCGAAAAGAATCGCTGTTTTGACTAGTCCAAGCGGTGCGGTGATCAGAGATATCATCACTACAGTAAAACGGCGTTATCCGATTGTTCAGTTAGTCTTATTTCCAACCGTTGTCCAAGGAAACCAAGCGGCAGACAATATCGTAAAAAATATCCAGCAAGTAGAAAAATTGGGGAATTTTGATACGATGATCATAGGCCGTGGTGGTGGATCAATCGAAGATTTATGGCCATTTAATGAAGAGCGAGTTGCTAGAGCAATCTATGAAGCAAAAACGCCTATCATATCCTCCGTTGGACATGAGACAGATACAACAATTGCTGACTTAGTTGCGGATGTGCGGGCTGCGACTCCGACTGCAGCAGCTGAATTAGCTGTCCCAGTGTTATCAGAAGAATTGTTGAAGATCAAGGAGCGACAAGCTAGACTTGAACAGGCATTTATGCGCCAGATTCAGCGCAAACAAGAACGCTTTGAACGGGCAAAACAATCTTATGTCTTTCGTCAACCCGATCGCCTATATGAGGGTCAGACCATCAAATTGGATCAGTTGAAACAACGATTGATGCAGTCAACACAGCAAATTTACCATCAAAAAGAAAAAGAAACATTGAATTTATCGCATCAGTTGCAACAAGTTGCTCCTCTTTATCGAGTGAAGTCTGCGAAACAAGAAGCAGGTTATCTTGAGAAAAGGTTAGCAGAGAAAATGCAGCAATACATGCAAATGCAAAGGCAACAGTTTCAACAAGCAGTTCAATCTCTGGACCTGTTAAGTCCACTGAAAATCATGGGACGCGGTTATACGTACACGACCATAAATGAGCAAGTGGTCAAAAGTGTGACAGAGATCCAACCAGACGATTCTTTGGTCATCCACTATCAAGATGGGCAAGTAATCGGCAAAGTACAAAAAGTAGAAAAGGAGCATAAACAAGATGGCAAATCCAACATTTGAAGAATCATTGCAAGAGTTAGAAAAAATCGTCATGCAGTTGGAACAAGGGGATGTTCCTTTAGAATCAGCACTAGATGCATTTAAACGTGGAATGGAATTAAGCAAGCAATGTCAGGATACTTTAACAAAGGCAGAAGAAACACTAACGAAAATGATGACAGAAGCAAACGAAGAAATTTCTTTTGAAGGAAAAGAGGAAGCCTAATGAAATTAGCTGATTTTTCTGCTATTCATCTTCCTGCTGTCGAAAACGAGATGCTTGCTTTTCTTGACGAGTATACATCTGATGAAAAGTTAAAAGAAAGCATGGTGTATTCGATCCGTGCGGGGGGTAAGAGAATCCGCCCTTTACTTTTGTTGACTACAGTTGCTTCATTTGAAGAAGTTATCAATACGACTGTTTATCAAGTAGCTGCCGCCCTTGAAATGGTTCATACGTATTCGTTGATCCATGACGATCTGCCAGCGATGGACAACGACGATCTGCGTCGAGGGAAGCCAACGAATCATAAAATCTATGGCGAAGCACTGGCTATATTGGCGGGTGATGGCTTACTCACAGGTGCGTTCCAGCTGATTAGTATGACTCATTTAGCAAATTCACCAAAACTTCTGCTGTTACAACAGTTAGCTGTGAGTGCAGGGACGCAGGGAATGGTTGCTGGCCAAGCTGCCGACATTGAAGGCGAAACAAAACAGCTTGCTTTAGAAGAATTAGCGTTCATCCATGAGAGAAAAACAGGGCGGTTGATCCATTATGCGCTACTAGCCGGCGGAGTTTTAGCAGATCAGCCGGAAGAAGTAGTAGGGGAATTGCAACAGTTAGCCAGACACCTAGGACTGGCTTTTCAAATTCGAGATGACTTATTAGATGTGATCAGTACTACTGAGGAGTTAGGAAAAACTGCTGGCAAAGATGCGGAAATGGAAAAAAATACCTATCCCCGATTGCTAGGGATCGAAAAGACAAAAACAGCATTGAAAGCAGAAATCGCTAGTGCGAATGAAATCATCGAACGTCTAGAACAAACCGTCTATTCGTTTAAAGGACAACTGCTTCGTCAATTAGTACAGCAATTTGATATATAGGAATGAGGAAAAAAATGGAAAAAGAACGTGTGGACGTTTTAGCGGTCAAACAAGGATTATTTGAAACGAGAGAACAAGCAAAACGTTCAGTCATGGCAGGACTGATTTACAATGAAAAAAATGAACGTTTTGATAAACCTGGTGAAAAGATCCCTGTTACCAATGAATTGAAAATCAAAGGGAAAAAATTACCATATGTTTCCCGCGGCGGGTTGAAATTGGAAAAAGCACTAAACGTTTTTGATCTATCTGTTGCCGATAAAATCTTGCTTGATATTGGTGCTTCTACCGGTGGCTTCACGGATGCAGCGTTACAAAATGGCGCCAAAATGAGTTATGCGTTGGATGTTGGCTACAATCAACTGGCGTGGAAGATCAGACAGGACGAGAGAGTAGAAGTAATGGAAAGAGTTAATTTTCGTTATTCAAAACCCGAAGATTTCAAGTTGGGAGCACCTGAAATTGCGGTGATCGATGTTTCGTTCATTTCTTTGAAACTAATGCTTCCTCCTTTACACGACATTTTAACAGATGGTGGCGAAGTGATAACCTTGATCAAGCCACAATTCGAAGCTGGCAGAGATGCGGTTGGGAAGAACGGTATCGTGCGTGATCCGAAAACCCATATACAAGTAGTTGAGGATATCTTGCGTTTTGCTACGGGCCATGGCTATGATGTTTTAGAACTAAGCTATTCCCCGATCACTGGTGGCGAAGGAAATATTGAATTTTTGGCACATTTGAAAAAAACAAAAGACGAAGGAACGTTATCTCCAACGATCGACGTAGTAAAAATCGTTGAACAAGCCCATGAACAAGTCAACCACAAATAAATGCGAGCCAGATGATAAAGAAGTCAACGAATTCTTCTTTATTAAGCGCTTGAAATAAGCTATCATAGTAAAGAAGAATAAACGAAGGAGCGAAGAGCGTATGAGAAAAAAGGATCGACATCGTTTGATTACTCGGTTACTGAACGAAAATGATATCAGAAAACAAGAAGAATTCGTTGAAATCTTAAAAAACAAAGGGATATCTGTGACTCAGGCAACCATCTCTAGAGATATAAAAGAACTCAAACTTATCAAAGTCCCTGCCTCAGATGGCGGTTATCGTTACAGTCTTCCGGCAGAAACAAGTGAAGATGTGAATACGAAATTAGAAAAATTACTGAGAGATGCCTTTGTAGCTGTTGACCAAATGGAAAAATTTGTGATTTTGAAGACATTGCCTGGAAATGCATCAGCAGCTGCTAATCTTATCGATAAGCGCTATAAAAAAGAATTGTTTTCGATCATTAATGATGATGACAACGTGCTGATGATTACGCGTACAGAAGAAGATGCTGTGACATTAAAGAAAGATTTTCTACATTACCTTTGATAGAAGGAGTGAGTGCGATGTTACAAGAAATCAGTATTACTAATTTTGCGATTATTCCTGAACTGCGGTTGTCTTTTCATGAGGGAATGACGGCACTCACAGGTGAAACAGGCGCAGGAAAATCAATTATTATTGATGCTCTTGGGCTGTTGGCAGGAGGAAGAAGCTCAAGTGACTATATCCGACAAGGTGCAGATAAGTGTATTCTGGAAGGTTTATTTGAGTGGCCTAAACAAGACGGTTTTTCTGCATTGATGAATGAGTTAGGAATCGAATCTGATGGAGACAACCTGATTGTTCGAAGAGATATGTCTTTGACAGGGAAAAATATTTGTCGTGTCAATGGGCACATCGTAACATTAGCTAATCTAAGAAAAATAGGCAGTTATTTGGTAGATATCCAAGGCCAAAATGAACATCAGGAATTGTTACAACCAGAAGCACACTTAGTTTTACTCGATCGTTTTGGCGATAATGAATTTCAGCGTAAGAAGAAAAATTATCAGAAAGAGTTTTCGCGCTACCGCGAACTTGAACGGCAAGTTCGTAAGATCCAGAAAAATGAAAAATCTTTTGTCCAACGGATTGACATGCTTCATTTTCAGCAAGAAGAAATCGCTGCGGCACAATTAGAAGTAGGCGAAGAAGAACAGTTAAGTGAAGAGCGAGAAAAATTAAGTAATTATCAAAAAATAGTGGATAGTTTAGCTAGTGGCTATAGTGCGCTGAGCGGGGAAGAGCGGAGCAGTGTAGACAATGTAGGATTGGCAGTAGCTGAGCTGCAAAGTATCGCGCACTTGGATAATGAGTACGAGGCGATTTTTGAAAATGTCCAAAGCGCCTATTATTTATTGCAAGATGCAATCGGTGATATGAGTCGTCAAATCGACTTGCTAGAGTTAGATGAGAATCGCTTAGAAGAAGTGAATCAACGATTAGAGCTGATCCGTCAATTAAAGCGTAAATATGGGGAATCGATCGAAGCCATCTTGAACTATTATGATGATATCACTCAGGAACTAGCCTCTTCCGATTTTTCCGAAGGACAACTTGAAAAAATGAAAAGTGAACTGGCTGAAAAAGAAGAGAAACTTCAGAAACAGGCAGTAGAATTACATGAGATACGAAAGAAAATCGCTAAAGGATTAGAGCAATCTATCTTAAAAGAATTAAAAAGTCTTTATATGGAAAATACTGAATTCGAAGTACGCTTTTCAAAATCTGACAAGGCACAACTAGATATGAATGGATTTGACCAAGTGGAGTTCTACATAACCACGAATCCTGGGGAGCCTTTGAAACCTTTAGTCAAAGTAGCTTCTGGCGGCGAGCTTTCTCGGATGTTATTAGCATTGAAGACGATCTTTTCTTCTGAGCAAGGAGTAACTAGTATTATTTTTGATGAAGTAGATACAGGGGTCAGTGGAAGAGTCGCACAAGCAATCGCAGATAAAATCTCACAAATCTCACGTTATTCACAGGTGTTATGTATTACACATCTTCCTCAAGTAGCAGCCGTGGCTGACTATCAGTATTACATTAAAAAAGATGTCATCAAAGGGCGCACTCAAACCTCTGTAGCAGAATTGGCGCCAGCACAGCGTGAAGAAGAAATTGCACGGATGTTGGCAGGAAGTGAAATCACCCCTTTAACGATGGAACATGCAAAAGAATTACTACGCTTAGCGAAACAAGACTAAGTATTTTGTTTGATCAATAAGCGGTTGACACTAAGACAGCAATAGATGATTATTGTGAAAAGAACTGAAACGTGTTTTTCGGTGGTTGAAGAAGCTGTTTTGGGAGCATTGTTTATTCGAAAAAAAGAGAAGGCTGACAAAATCTTTGTCAGCCTTCTTTTTTTCGTTCAAACAATCGATGTTACATGACACTCATTACAGCAGTTAAAACAACTGAGCCAACAGTTAGAATAAGCATTGTCCAAATGACAATTTTGGTGATCTTGGAAAACGTACTTGTTTGTTTTTTCTCACGCATAGTATCTACCTCGAAATTTTATTGTTGCCCTTAGTTTACATGCTTTTTCTTTATTCGACAAGGGGGGGTGTTTATAAAAACTTCCCCTTTTTTAAATAATAAGCGGTTAGTATACTAATGAGTAGCATAAAAAGGGTCAGCCATAAAAAGGCGTCATCCCGTTCAGCAATAGGAAGTTTGATATTCATCCCGTAGAGACTTCCGATGATTGTCGGGATCGTTAAAATAATTGTAAGAGAAGTTAAAATTTTCATAATATTGTTTAGGTTATTCGATATAATAGCAGAAAATGTTTGATTCATTTGTTCTACGAGATTCAACTGGATGCGGGCAGTCGTTCTAGCTTGTTCCGTTTCAATGATCACGTCATGTAGATGAGCTCTTAGCGCATGATTTTCTTGGATCGCTTTATTTTTTATCAGAGTGTTTAGTGTAGTGGAATTTGCGGCTGTTGCTTCTCTGAAATACACTAAGCTTTTCTGGATATCCATGATTTGATATAGCTGACTATTTTCCGTAGAAACACGTAATTGTTTTTCTAAAACATCACATTGAGATTGTAAAGTAGACAAATACGTGTTGTATGAAAAAGTGATCTGCCAAATGATCTGCATGAAAATATTTAGATTGGTCGATAAATCATTTTTTTCAAACGTTTGACTGAATACTTTTTTCAAAAAGAGTGGTTCGTGATTCGTAATTGTGATAAGCTTTTTTTGAGGTGTCACTATAATTGAAAAAGGATACGTATCCACTTGGAAATAGCCACTGGGACTTGTCTTTACAAAAGGATATTGTAATAATAATAACGCTGGTTTTGTTAGTTTTGTTTGATTGAATTCCTCTTCTCTTGAATTCTCAGCATCATCTAGTATCGACGTAATATAATCGGAAGGAATCTGGAATTGATGAGTTAGTGCATTGATTTCTTCTTCGTTTGGACGTTCCACACAATACCAAACTGTTTCAGCAGTTTCTTTTTGTGTATTTACTAGTTGCTGGTTAGTCATAGAAAAATACTTGATCATAGTCGAACCTCCTAAAATCTTTGTTTCTTCTATTATAACGGATAATCCAATCGAACACAGTTGGGGAGATTGGACTAGGCAACTTTTCTGATTGATGTCGTCATTTGAAGTAGAAGACTCGATAAAGCAAAGAAAACTGTATAAATTTAAAATAAATGAAATAGTTGTGTAAAGTTTATAGCGTATACTTGAAACAACTAGAAGAAGGAGTTTTTGTCAGATGGGCACTTTTACGCCAATTGTTTTATTTTGGTATATTTTTCCTGCAATCGTCTTATTTGGTTGCAACTTTTTGGTAAAACTATTTTCATTGGACCGTCGTTTTAAAATTAAAGCTCCTGATCTTGCTGTCCCTTTTTTGTGGGGAGGCATGCATGCTTTATCACGTAATATGGCCACTTTTTCATTCCTACCATTTTTCATGATTTCCATGCTTTTAATGGCAATATGTATTGCTGTATTCCAAGCTTATTATTATGATGAAATCATTTATTCGCGTTATTTGAAAATGACTTGGCGGTTAGCGTTTTTACTGACGATCGTCTTTTACGGACTATTGATCGTTTTAAATATCCTTACGTATCTATGATAAAAAACGGTTTCGAGCTGTAAAAAGTTTTTTTAAAGACTTTTTACAGCTTAATTCTTAAAAAAGTTTTTATGAATAAAAAAGTTATTCTCGGATTTTCCATAAAAGGTGGTAGAAAGTGGGGGATTGTGGTAGACTAATTTTAGTTAGTGGAGGAACGGGGGTAGTTTCAATGTTGATGGGCGAATATCGGCATAATATTGATACAAAAGGTCGTATGATCGTACCTTCGAAACTTCGTGAAGAACTGGGCGAAGAATTTGTCCTCACCAGAGGATTAGATGGCTGTCTTTTTGGCTATCCCATGAGTGAATGGCAGAATCTAGAGTCCAAATTAAACGAAATGCCCTTAGCTAAAAAAGATGCTCGTACGTTCGTGCGTTTTTTTTACTCGGCTGCCACTGAATGTGAATTAGATAAACAAGGACGTATCAATATCCCCAGCACATTGAGAAATTATGCTGCTTTGACAAAAGAATGTGTAGTGATCGGCGTTTCAAATCGAATTGAGATATGGGATGAAGAACACTGGCAAGAATTTTCCAAAGTTGCAGAAGAAAACTTTGATGAAATTGCTGAAAATATGATTGATTTCGGACTATAAGATAGGAAGAGGCTGACTAATGACTGAAACATTTCAACACTATACAGTCATGTTGAAAGAGACGGTTGATGGATTGAACATCAAACCTGATGGCATTTATGTAGACTGTACACTTGGCGGTGCCGGACATAGTGAATATTTATTGAGCCAATTGAATTCAAATGGGCACCTTTATGCATTTGATCAAGATCAAAAAGCAATCGATCATGCAACAGTACGATTAGCCCCATATGTTGAAAAAGGCATGGTTACTTTTATCAAAGCAAACTTTCGAGAATTAGAAGAGCAGATAACAAAATATGTTTCCCATGTGGACGGTATTTTGTATGATCTAGGGGTATCTTCGCCTCAACTTGATGAAGCAGAAAGAGGATTTAGCTACCATCAAGACGCACCGCTAGACATGCGCATGGATCAATCAGCGCCTTTGTCTGCGTATCATGTGATCAATGAATATCCTTATAATGAACTAGTAAAAATTTTCTTTCGCTACGGTGAAGAGAAATTTTCAAAACAAATCGCTCGAGAAATTGAACGAGTTAGAAAAATACGCCCAATCGAAACGACTGGCGAGTTAGTAGAAATCATTAAAGATGTGATTCCTGCACCAGCGAGAAGAAAAGGCGGTCATCCGGCAAAACGGATTTTCCAAGCTGTGAGAATCGCAGTCAACGATGAACTGGGTGCGGAAGAAGCATCATTAGAACAAGCGATTCGTCTTTTAAATCAAAATGGTCGTATCAGTGTGATCACGTTCCATTCGTTAGAGGACCGTATCGTCAAAAGTATGTTCAAGGAATATAGTACAGTCCGAGATTTACCGCCAGGATTGCCAGTCATTCCAGAAGAATTTCAACCAGAATTAAAATTGATCAATAGAAAGCCAATTCTTCCTTCTGAAGAAGAATTAGCTGAAAACAACCGATCTCGTAGTGCTAAATTACGAATTGCTGAAAAAATACGTGTGAAAGAGGAGTAGAATAATGGCAGAATTAAGAAAAGCACAAGAATATCCATATGATTTACCAGATATGGTCGAACAACCTGAACATCAGCTGCCAGATTCGAATCAAGAAGTTATTCTTCCTCAATCGCCAGCAAAACGGTTAAAACATATATCCAATTTAGAAAAACTGGCTGTAGTAAGTATTACGCTTTCGGTGATTGCACTTTGCATACTAACTGTAATGTTGCGTACGAATATCAGTGGTGTAGAAAACGAAATTACAACGATCCAAACTAAAATCGACAAAAAAAATGTCGAAAAAACAAGTTTAGTACAAGAAAAGAACGAGTTGTCACGTACTGAACGAATCAAAAAAATCGCAGAAGAAAAAGGGTTGTCGATCAACGACGACAATTTAAGGAAAGTGAAGTAAATGAGTCTTAAAAATAAATTCCGGCGGTTTATGGAAAAGAAAAATCTAAATCCGATGAACAATCGCAAAAAAGTAGGTATCATTTTATTTGCTACGAGTATTGGATTGTTCTTTTTATTTGCCGTCCGTTTTTCGTATATCGTTATTGGAGGCCATGTTGCTGGGACCTCTCTAGCGGAAAAAACTGAACAGCTCTACAAAGGTAGTGAAGTCGTCAAAGCAAAACGCGGAACGATCTATGATCGCAATGGAGTGGCCCTTGCTGAAGATGCTAAATCTTATTCGATCAAAGCTATCTTATCCAAAACGTATACAACTGGTGATAAAAAATTGTATGCCCAAGAAAAGGATTTTGATAAAATCGCTACGATTTTGCATAAAAATCTTTCAATCGAAAAGAGCCAGGCACTAAAGATCCTACAAGATGGTGCGAAAAATGAGCTATACCAAGTAGAGTTTGGAAACTATGGGAAAAATATCTCACAGGAGACCAGACAAACGATCGAATCAGAAATGAAAAAAGAAAATATCGCTGGGTTATATTTTGAAGATCATTCTGCACGGATGTATCCTAATGGTGTATTTTCTTCTCATTTTATCGGGTATGCTGTCCCAAATAAGGACGATACAGGTCTAGTTGGTAAATTGGGATTAGAGGCTGCTTATAATGATGTATTGAGCGGAAAAAATGGGAAAATCATTTATCAAAAAGATAATTACCAAAATGCCTTACCAGGGACAGTCGCTGAAGAAGAAAAAGCAGTGAATGGTCAAGATATTTATACGACTTTAGATAGTCGTCTTCAAAGTTATTTAGAAACCTTGATGGATCAAGTCAATGATGAGTATCAGCCAGAAGAATTGACGGCTGTCTTAATGAAAGCCAAAACTGGTGAGATCTTAGCTATGGGTCAACGACCTACTTTCAATCCAGAAACAATGGAAGGATTACAAGAAAAAGATTCCGTTTGGCGTAATTTCTTGGTTCAAGATAGCTATGAACCAGGCTCTACAATGAAAGTCTTCACGACAGCAGCTGCTATCGAAGAAGGCAAATTCAATGAAAATGAAACGTATCAATCAGGTAAGATCAAAGTTGCAGATGCAACGATCAATGACCATGATTATGGCGCAAAAGGTGTCTTGACAATGAGACAAGCACTTTCTTGGTCAAGTAACGTTGGGATGGTCATGTTGGAACAACGGATGGGTGGTGCATGGTATAACTATCTGCAAAAACTAGGTTTTGGACAAAGTACTCACTCTGGCTTAGATGACGAGGTTTCAGGCGATTTGCCAACTATAAACATCGTTGACCGTGCCATGAGTGCTTATGGACAAGCTATCGGAGTGACGAACTTCCAGATGATGAAGGCATTCACGTCAATAGCAAACAATGGTACGATGATCCAACCACGTTATATCAGCAAAATCGTCGATCCAACGACTGGTGAAGAAAGAGCAACGCAAACAGAAGTATTAGGACAACCATTTTCAAAGGAAACGACTCAAAAAGTACGCGAATATATGCGTGATGTGGTAGAAAGTGAAAATTATGGTAGTGCCTATGGTGTATATAGTGTACCTGGTTACAATGTTTCGGCTAAAACGGGTACTGCACAGATTGCTTCTGATACTGGTGGTTACCAAACAGGTGAGACAGCTTACTTGTATTCAATCGTTGAAATGGTTCCGTCAGAAGATCCTGAATATGTATTGTATCTAACGATGAAACACCCTAAAACATATGACCGTGATGCATTAGCAAAAATTGCTAATCCATTGATGAAACGTGCAATGGACTTTAAAGAAACAGAAACAGATGAAAAAACAGAAGAAGCAACTGAAAAAGTGACTGTGGCTGATTACCGTAACCTAGGTACAGATGTTGCTGCAGCAGATGCACAAAAAAGCGGACTACAACCAATTGTTATTGGTGATGGTAAAAAGGTGAAAAAACAGTCAACAGAACAAGGCGATCAATTGATTTCTGGTGAAAAGATCATCTTATATACTGGTGGCGAGAAACTGATGCCTGATGTCACCGGTTGGTCTAAAGCAGACATCATGAAATTAGGTAAAATATTAGGGATTGAGGTAACTTTCGACGGTGATGGCTATTGCACAAAACAAAGCCTTGCGCCGTATGAAAAAATTACCGATGATAAATTAAGCTTTACATTAGAAGAATAAGAAGAGAATTAGGAGAGAAAAGAGCATGGAGTGGACACAAGCATTAATTCCTATCGTTAGTAGCTGTGCAATGACAGTTGCAGCAATGCCGCTATTTATTGGATATTTTCAAATGAAAAAACAAGGACAAGCAATTCGGGAAGAAGGACCTAAATGGCATAATGTCAAAGCCGGAACTCCTACCATGGGTGGTTTAGTGTTCTTGGTTGCAGCTATATTGACAGGGATTTGGGTAGGTGCTTGGCAAGAGCAACTTACTCCTACTCTTTTCATTCTATTATTTGTTTTAGCACTGTATGGCGCGATTGGTTTTTTAGATGACTTTATCAAAATTTTCAGAAAAAGAAATATGGGTCTAAATTCAAAACAAAAACTGATTGGACAAATCGTCGGCGGCATCATTTTCTATGCAGTCTATCGTTCAGAAAATTATGCCGGTACACTGAACTTCTTTGGTATTGAGATTCCTCTTGGGATCATCTACGGAATTTTTGCTATTTTTTGGTTAGTCGGTTTCTCAAACGCTGTGAACTTAACTGATGGTATTGATGGATTAGTGGCAGGGTTAGGTAGTATTTCATTTGCCACTTATGGAATCATTGCTTGGCATCAACAGCAATATGATGTACTGGTCATTTGTTTGAGTGTACTTGGTGGATTATTGGGATTCTTTGTGTATAACCATAAACCAGCAAAAATCTTTATGGGGGATGTGGGCTCACTTGCCCTAGGTGGATTACTGGCAGCAATCTCAATGATGTTGAATCAAGAATGGACATTATTGTTAGTTGGTTTGATCTATGTAGTGGAAACAGCTAGTGTTATGTTGCAAGTGACATCATTCAAACTAACTGGAAAAAGAATTTTTAAAATGTCTCCGATCCATCATCATTTTGAAATGAGTGGTTGGACAGAGTGGAAGATCGATATTGTTTTTTGGGCAATTAGTCTAGTGACTTCTTTGATTACATTATGGTTCATTTGGTAGGAGATGACAGGAAATGAAAAAAATTTCAACGTATGAAAATAAAAAGGTCCTTGTTTTAGGATTAGCAAAGAGTGGATTTAGTGCGGCCAAATTGTTACATGAATTGGGCGCACTTGTCACTGTAAATGATGGGAAACCTTTTGATGAAAACCCTGAAGCACAAGAATTGCTGTCAATGGGGATAAAAGTGATCACAGGGAGTCATCCAATCGAATTATTGGATGAAGAATTTTCGTTATTAGTCAAAAATCCCGGTATCCCTTATAGTCATCCTTTCGTTTCAAAAGCACAAGAACTGGGTATTCCGGTAATTACGGAAGTAGAATTAGCTTACGAGGTAGCGGAATGTCCGATTATTGGCATCACTGGGACGAATGGTAAAACGACAACTACCACCATGACTGGTTTATTATTGAATGCTGAAAAAAATGATGGCATTGCTCGCTTAGCTGGAAATATTGGTTATCCTGCAAGTAGTGTGGCACAAGAAGCAACTAAAGAAGATAAAATCGTGATGGAATTATCAAGTTTTCAATTGATGGGAATCACTGAATTTCGTCCTCACATTGCTGTGATCACGAATATTTATGAAGCGCATATTGATTATCATGGTACGCGTGATGAATATGTCAAAGCCAAATGGCAACTTCAAAAAAATATGACTGAATCAGACTACTTGATCCTCAACTGGAATCAGTCTGAATTAAGAGAACTAAGCAAAACGACAAAAGCAACTGTTTTACCATTTGCAACAGAACAAGAATTGTCGAAAGGTGCCTATTCATTGAATGGAAGTATCTTCTATGATCAAGAAAAAATCATGGATAGTTCTGAAATGGGTGTGCCAGGCGCTCACAATGTTGAAAATGCATTGGCCGCCATTTCAGTTGCTAAATTGTATGGGGTATCTAATACCGCAATCAAACAAACATTACAGCTTTTCCATGGTGTACCACACCGTACGCAATATGTAGGGGAAGTTCAAGGACGTAAATTTTATAATGACTCAAAAGCCACGAATATTTTAGCGACAAAAATGGCTTTAAGTGGATTTACACCAGAAAACTTAGTATTGATCGCTGGTGGGCTAGATCGAGGGAATTCATTTGATGCATTGATTCCTTCCTTAACAGGTCTTAAAGCATTGATCGTTTTTGGTGAAACAAAAGAGAAATTGATGGAGGCTGGCAAAAAAGCAGGTATTCCTATTATTGAAACAGCGGAAAATGCTGAATCAGCAGTGCCTGTTTCTCTTTGCTTAAGTGGAGAAGGCGACGTGATCTTATTGTCACCAGCTAACGCTAGTTGGGATCAATACCCTAACTTTGAAATCAGAGGCGAACGCTTTATGGACGCTATCAATAAACTAGAAAATGTAGAAGCGAGCGATAATTAATGAAAATTTTGGTTACAGGTGGAGGAACTGGAGGACATATCTATCCAGCATTAGCCTTCGTCAATTATGTTAAAACACAAGTGCCAAATGCTGAATTTATGTATGTTGGTGCACAAAGAGGGTTGGAGAATAAGATTGTTCCAGAAACAGGGATTCCATTTCGTACCTTAGAGATCCAAGGATTTAAACGAAAAATTTCACTGTACAATGTTAAAACAGTCCAACTATTCTTGAAAAGTATCCGTTCAGCAAAAAAAATTTTAAAAGAATTTCAACCAGATGTTGTGATTGGTACAGGCGGTTATGTTTCAGGAGCCGTCGTCTATGCGGCTGCAAAATCAAATATTCCAACGATCATCCATGAACAAAACAGTGTCCCAGGGATGACGAATAAATTTTTAAGTCGCTACGTGGATCGAATCGCTATTTCCTTTAAGGATGCTCAAGCATTTTTTCCAGAAGAAAAATCTGTGTTAGTGGGCAATCCACGTGCACAAGAAGTAGCGAATATGAATAAGACGGATATCGTCGAATCGTTTGGACTGGACCCCAATAAAAAGACTGTCCTGATCTTTGGTGGAAGCCAAGGAGCGCTAAAAATAAATCAAGCTGTAACAGATTTTTTGACTGATTTTGAAAGTACGGATTATCAAGTGCTTTATGCTTCTGGCGAGCGTTACTATGAAGCAGTGAGAGAAAAAATAAATGCTTCACCAAACGTTAGTGTCCAACCCTATATCTCTAAAATGGCAGAAGTCATGGCTGCGAGTGATTTACTAGTCGGTAGAGCGGGAGCCACTTCCATCGCTGAGCTAACGGCGATCGGTTTGCCAGCAATCTTGATCCCAAGTCCTTATGTGACGAATGATCACCAAACAAAAAATGCCATGAGTTTAGTGCATGCGCATGCAGCTAAGATGATCAAAGATGACGAGTTGACAGGAAAAACATTGAGAAATGCAATCGAAGAAATCATGACAAACGACAAGCTGCAACAAAGCATGTCCGAGGCATCTAAACAACAAGGGATTCCAGATGCCTCAGAACGGCTATATCGATTAGTAGAAGCTGTTATTCAGAAATAAAGGCGGGTGGTCTAAAGTGAGTAAGAAAAAAGAACCAGAAAATTTGCCGAATCAATCTGTTGATGAGAACAATCTAACTCCTTGGCAAAAGGCCAACCGGAAATATTTAGCAGAACATGGTAAAAAAGAAAAAGAAGCAACGAAAAAAACGGATAATGAAGTTCAACCAGACGAACAAGAAGCGGATGCAGAACCAGCAACTGAAAAGGATGTTCCAGAACATGAGCATGACGCTCCATCCGAAGATGAAACGGAACAAACAAAAGCGGGTGGACCTTACAATGGTTCTTTCCTCAATCGATTGCCCAATCTAAAAAATCAGCGAAATAAAGTATTGTATCGGCGCTTGGCTTTGATTATCACGATTCTAGGTATACCATTGATCTTTTTGATTTATTACGTATCTCCATACAGCAAGTTGCAAGCAGTCACTGTATCGGGCAACGAAAATGTCGCTGCCCAGACAGTCATTACGGATACGAAGTTAACGATGGGTACGAATATTTGGAAACAATACTGGCATAAGGCTGACTACATCAACAATTTGAAAGAAGAACAGCCACGGATCGAAAATGCACAAATCAGTTTTAAAACGCTCAATACGTTTACTTTAAAAGTCAAAGAGTACAAAGAAATTGCTTTAGTAACGAAAAACGGGCAGTATTATCCTGTAATGGAAAATGGGACAGTTCTAAGTGAAAAAGTGGCTAATCCCACAAAAAATCTTCCTATCTTAGATGGATTCACGAACAATGAAAAAATCAAATCATTAACAAAGGAATACAACAAACTGTCAGCTGAATTGCAAAAAGCAATTTCTGAAATCAAATATACACCAAGTGATACGAATAAAAACTTGCTCCGATTGAATATGAATGATGGCAACCAAGTCATTGTAAATATCCAAAATCTAGCTAGTCAAATGAAATACTACGCACAAGTAGCAAAAGATATGGATGAAAAAGGTGTGATCGATATGGAAGTCGGTATTTTCTCCTATCCTTATTCAGAAAGCAGTGCAGAAGCAGAACAGACCTCTGGAACAAATTCGATGGAAACAACGACAGAACAAACAAATGGATCCTCTGCGAGTTCCGAACCTTCATCAGAAGAAACAGTACCAAGTGAGTCGGAACAGACAGGGAATACGTCAGGTGATACAAGTGAAACAAATCAAAATGACGATAATTCAAGTTCGTCTTCTTCGATTTCAACAGAAAATTGATAAAACAACTTTAAAAAGTGAGAATCTACTTTCTAAAAACCAGTAATTTATGGTAGAATTGAAAGCAGTGAATATATCTATTAAAGTATATTTAAAAACGGACGTTAGTTGTTCGCTTGTATATGGAATAGTAAGTAGGAGGGAATCCCATTCATGGCAAAAACAGGAATGTATGTAGGCCTTGATATTGGAACGACATCTGTCAAAGTTGTCGTGGCTGAATATATCGACAGCCAAATGAATATTATTGGAGTAGGAAACGCAAAATCAGAAGGGATTAACCGCGGCATTATCGTTGATATCGATAAAACGGTCCAAGCGATACAACGAGCAGTACGACAAGCAGAAGAAAAAGCAGGAATCCAGATCAAGAGCGTAAGTGTTGGTTTGCCCGCAAACATGCTTGAAGTTGAAAATTGCCAAGGAATGATCGCAGTTAACGGAGATTCAAAAGAAATCACCGACGAAGATGTCCGAAATGTGGCTTCAGCTGCCCTAGTTCGTTCAATTCCTCCTGAACGTCAAATCGTATCAATTTTGCCACAGGACTTTACCGTGGATGGATTCGAAGGAATCAAAGATCCACGTGGAATGATCGGTGTCAGACTAGAAATGTATGGTCTATTGTTTACTGGACCAAAAACTATTGTTCACAATATTCGTAAATGTGTAGAAAATGCAGGATTGGTCGTAAATGAATTAGTCATTACGCCATTAGCTTTAACAGAAACAATCCTTTCAGATGGAGAAAAAGATTTCGGTACGATTGTTATTGATATGGGTGGGGGCCAAACAACAACGGCTGTTATGCATGATAAACAATTGAAGTTTACCAGTCTAGATCAAGAAGGTGGAGAATTCGTCACCAAAGATATTTCCATTGTATTGAATACTTCATTCAATAATGCCGAAGCGCTAAAAATCAATTACGGTGATGCTTATCCAGAACGGACTTCTGATCAAGAAGAATTTCCAGTTGATGTGATCGGACAATCTGAACCAGTGAAAGTTGATGAACGCTATTTGTCAGAAGTCATCTCTGCACGTATGGAACAGATTTTTAACAAAGCAAAAGCTGCTTTAGATCAAATCGAAGCACTAGAACTACCTGGTGGAGTAGTGCTTACTGGTGGAGCAGCAAGTCTTCCTGGCGTTGTTGATCTAGCCCAAGAAATTTTTGGTGTAAACGTCAAACTATATGTACCAAATCAAATGGGTCTACGTAATCCAGTTTTTACTAATGTTATCAGTATCGTTGATTATTCAGCAAACTTGAGTGAAGTTTACCAATTGGCTAAAATTGCTGTAACTGGGGAAACAACTATTGCTCATCATCCGACTGTTGAACAAGAAGTAACTACTTATGATAGTTATGAGGTTCAAGAAGAAACTGATTATGACGAATCTGAACAAAAGAAATCTGGCGAAAACGTAACGAATAAAATTAAAGGTTTCTTTTCAAATATTTTTGATTAATTCATCCTGGGAGGAATAAAATATGGAATTCTCAATTGATAATAATATCAATGACGGCGCAGTAATCAAAGTCATCGGTGTCGGTGGCGGCGGAGGAAATGCTGTAAACCGAATGATTGAAGAAAATGTAAAAGGCGTAGAATTTATTACTGCCAACACAGATGTACAAGCTTTGAAAAATTCAAAAGCTGAAACTGTCATCCAATTAGGCCCTAAATATACACGTGGGTTAGGTGCAGGTTCACAACCAGAAGTTGGACAAAAAGCTGCTGAAGAAAGTGAACAATCTTTAAGAGAAGCATTAGATGGCGCAGATATGATCTTTATCACAGCCGGAATGGGTGGCGGAACTGGTACAGGTGCTGCACCTATCGTAGCTGGAATCGCTAGAGAATTAGGCGCTTTAACAGTCGGCGTTGTGACACGTCCATTCACTTTTGAAGGACCAAAACGTGGCCGTTTTGCTGCAGAAGGAATTGCACGTTTGAAAGAAAACGTGGATACATTATTGATCATTTCAAACAACCGCTTATTAGAAGTAGTTGATAAAAAGACACCAATGTTAGAAGCGTTCCGTGAAGCGGACAACGTTTTACGCCAAGGTGTTCAAGGTATCTCTGACTTGATCACAGCTCCTGGTTACGTGAACTTGGACTTCGCTGATGTGAAGACAGTAATGGAAAACCAAGGAACTGCTTTGATGGGTATCGGCGTTGCAAGCGGTGAAGATCGTGTAGTTGAAGCAACGAAGAAAGCTATTTCTTCTCCACTATTAGAAACATCGATCGATGGAGCAGAACAAGTCCTATTGAACATCACAGGCGGGTTAGATATGACATTGTTTGAAGCACAAGATGCTTCTGATATCGTTGCAAATGCGGCTACAGGAGATGTAAACATCATCCTAGGTACTTCGATCAATGAAGAAATGGGCGATGAAATCCGCGTAACGGTTATCGCAACAGGTATCGACGAATCAAAAAAGGAACGCAAGTCTAGTCGTCCAACTAGACAAACATCTATGCAATCATCTACTCAAAAACCAGTATTGGATATGGATCAAGCAAAACCTACTCCAGTAGACGAAGAAAGTAGTTTTGGAGACTGGGACATCCGACGTGAACAAAATGTCCGTCCTAAAGTTGACGAATCTAATTTTGATACTATTGAAAAAAAAGAATTTGATACATTCAATCGTGAAGAAACAAAATCAAATGGTGATGACGAATTGAATACACCACCGTTTTTCCGTCGTAAAAAATAAGGGAGAGGGAGAGCACATGATTGCTGACAACTTGCTAAAAATCGAGCAAGACATTCAGGATTCGTGTGCTCTTGTTCATCGTAATCCGAAAGAAGTTACTTTAGTGGCCGTGACAAAGTCTGTGGACTCTGACAAGGCAGAAGAATTGATTAAAGCGGGAGTAAACAATTGCGCAGAAAATCGCGTAGATAAGTTATTGCAGAAAAAACAAGATTTGCAAAATCATCCTGATATCAAGTGGCATTTAATTGGTAATTTACAGCGCAGAAAGGTAAAATTGATTGTAAATGAAATTGATTACTTTCATGCGTTGGACAGTTTAAGATTAGCAGAAGAGATCCAAAAAAGAGCAGAAAAACAACTTGCTTGTTTTGTAGAAGTGAATGTCTCTGGTGAAGAGTCAAAACAAGGGATATCCCCAGATGAACTTCTTCCTTTTTTAGAATCGTTGGCTTCATTAACTAAGATAAAAGTTGTCGGTTTGATGACAATGGCGCCTAAAGATGCTTCTGCTGACCAAATTCGTAAAGTGTTTGGAACGCTGAAAGAGTTGCGTGATCTTGTTCAGAAGAAAGAACTTCCACATGCACCATGTACAGAATTAAGCATGGGAATGAGTCAAGATTTCCAATTGGCAATCGAAGAAGGTGCTACATTCATTCGTGTAGGGACAGCGTTATTCAAAGACGAGGAGGAACAATAATGCCGCTTTTAAATAGAGGAGCAATTGCTAATTTTTTCGGATTAGCTGATGAAGAAGAGTACGAAGAATACCCTGAAACAACTAATAGAGCTGTAACACAGCCGACTAAGAATAAACCAACACAAGTGCAGATGAGTCAACCCAAAACAACGGTGGTCTCAAAACCACGTGAACAACAAAGGACTACACGTCCTGTGACCCGTGAAACTGCACAACCAGAAACAAAAAAAGTAATTGAATTACATCAATCATCTGCTAAAAATGTCCGTAAAGAAGAAGCTACAAAATCTTCATTTACACCAAAGACAAATTTAGCTGGAAAAATCACGGTCATGGAACCACGTACGTACTCTGAAGCGATGACCATTGCGAAACGGATCATCGCTGGAGAAGCCACGTTAGTTAATTTTCATCTTGTGGAAGAAAAACAAGCAAGAAGAATCGTTGATTTTCTAACTGGAACTGTCTATGCACTAGACGGTGATATCAAGCGTGTGGGAGACGAAATCTTCCTATGTACGCCTACAGGTATGGAAATCGATAGTTCAACGGCTCAATCGTTTGCGGACGTGAACATGTTTGACCTATAAGAGGAGGAACTACGATTTATACTATTTTTATGTTACTTAATTTGCTTGGGCAAGCAGCATATTTTTACAGTATCTTGTTGATGGTCTATGCACTGTTATCTTGGTTTCCGGGAGGATACCAATCAGGAATCGGTCGGTTCCTAGCTAAAATATGCGAACCATATATACAGTTATTCGAACGACTTCCTTTACGGATCGGCGGCTTTGATTTCACGATCTTGGCATCGATTCTCATTTTGAATTTAGCGGTACAAGGACTGCAACAAATCGTCCTATGGTTGATGATGGCAGTTTACTGATCAACGAATCAGAGAGAAAAATAGGAGGGGGAAAAATGGACGCAAATGTATATCAGCATTTCCGTGCGGATGAACGTTCTTTCATTGACTCAGTTGGTGATTGGATCGAACAGGTCCAGGGTCAATATGCGCCGTATCTTACAGATTTTCTAGATCCAAGACAATCCTATATATTAGAAACGTTGGTTCGACAAGAGACCGAACTACGCTATTCTTTTTATGGGGGATATGAGCAGGCGGAACGGAAGAGATGTTTGATTTTCCCCGAATATTATCAACCTGAAGATGAGGATTTTGAAGTTTCATTATATGAGATTCACTATCCAAGCAAATTTGCCAGTTTGAGTCATGGAAAAATTCTGGGTACATTGGTTGGTACTGGGATCAAACGTTCTTACTTTGGCGATATCATTTCTGACGGGGAACGTTGGCAAGTCTTCATCGCACAAGAAGTAGAACAGTTTGTTGTAACTCAAGTAACAAAAATTGGTAAGGTCGCTGTTCGTTTAGAACCGAAGAAGTATACAGAATTGATTCTGCCCAAAGATAGTTGGACTGAAGAAAGAGGTACTGTTGCTTCATTGAGACTAGACAGTGTCATCTCAGAGATTTATAATATCTCCAGACAACGTTCAAAACAGTTGATTGAGTCAGGTAAAGTAAAAGTGAATTGGACTGAAAACACTCGACCCGACTTTTTACTTGAGCTACTGGATATTGTTTCGATCAGAGGTTTTGGTCGCATCCAAATACAGGGACTTGAGGGGAAAACTAAAAAAGAAAAGTATAGAGTATTGTTTGGTGTATTACGTAAATAAAACAAGAAGGTGGTTTACTCATGGCTTTAACTCCATTAGATATCCAAAATAAAACATTCCCGACAAAAATGCGGGGATATAATCAAGACGAAGTAGATGATTTCTTAGATTTAGTTGTTCGTGATTACGAAGAAGTAACACAAAGAAATCGTGAACTTGAAAAAGCAGTGAAACATTCAGAAGAAAAACTCGAATATTTCAATGAATTAAAAGATGCGTTGAATCAATCGATCATCGTTGCCCAAGATACTGCAGATAAAGTAAAAACTAGTGCAAGTAAAGAATCAGAAGTGATCGTTACTTCTGCACAAAATAAAGCAGATGAATTGGTAGCCACAGCTGAAAAACGTGCGCACCAATTGACGACAGATGCTGAAGAAAAAGCAAGAAAAATCTTGACAGATGCTACTGAAAAAGCAAAACAATTAGCAACTGAAACAGAAGATCTGAAGAAAAAAACACGTGTGTTCCATCAAAGAATCAGCTTGATGTTAGAATCACAATTAGAACAAGTGAAGAGTCCAGAATGGGATGAGATTTTACAACCATTCTCAAGTTATGTCACAGATAGTCATGAAGTAATCAAAGAAGTTTTGGCAAAACAACTTGACAATGAAAATCAAACTGATGTAAACTCAGACACAGGAATCATGGAAGCACCAATCACAGCATTCGATACTCAGGCAATCGATATTTCGATCGTTCCTGGAGATCATGAAGAAGAGTAGAACAGAAAAGCCTCTTGCCATTCTTTAAGCGAGCCGATGATAGTGGAAGATCGGTAAGACACTGCAAGATGAAAGATCCTCTACCTGAATTGTTTCTGAACTAAGAGTAGGAAACAGCGGTTGACCTCGTTATGGGTCTTCGAGAGTTACATCATCATGTAACTGAATTTGGGTGGTACCACGGCATGTTCGTCCCTTGGATGAACATGCTTTTTTGTGTTCTCAAAATTATTAATCAAGGAGTGTAGTGCGTAATGAAAATGAAAGAAACCTTGCAACTAGGTAAAACAAAATTCCCTATGCGTGGGAACTTGCCAAATCGCGAAGCAGATTGGCAAAAAGAATGGGAAGAAAATAAAATCTACCAAAAAAGACAGGAACTAAATGAAGGAAAACCAAGTTTTGTACTTCATGATGGCCCTCCTTATGCAAATGGAAATATCCATTTAGGTCATTCACTAAATAAAATCAGTAAAGATATTATCATCCGTTCAAAATCAATGTCGGGTTTTCGTGCACCCTATGTTCCTGGTTGGGATACTCACGGCTTGCCGATCGAACAAGTATTAGCCAATAAAGGAATCAAACGTAAAGAAATGTCTAAGGCTGAATATTTGGAAAAATGTCGCGAATACGCACTTTCACAAGTAGACAAACAACGGAATGATTTCAAACGATTGGGTGTCGCAGGTGACTGGGATCATCCATATGTCACTTTAGATCCGTCTTATGAAGCTGCCCAGATCAGAGTGTTTGGTAAAATGGCTGAAAAAGGCTATATCTATAAGGGATTGAAACCTATCTATTGGTCACCATCAAGTGAGTCTTCACTTGCTGAAGCTGAAATCGAATATAAAGACGTGAAATCACCTTCTATCTTTGTTGCTTTTAATGTCAAAGATGGAAAAGGGATCGTTGATGAAGATGCTGCTTTTGTGATTTGGACAACAACACCTTGGACATTACCAGCTAACCAAGGGATTGCAGTAAATCCTAGCTATACGTATGTATTAGTGGAAGCTGATGGCCGTAAATTTGTAGTTGCAAAAGATTTATTAGAAACTGTCCAATCAGAAATCGGTTGGGAAAATGTGAGTGTCTTAAAAGAGTTTTCAGGTCAAGAGATGGAATATATGACTGCTTGGCATCCATTCTATGATCGTGAATCATTAGTGATCTTAGGTGATCATGTCACTTTAGATGCTGGTTCTGGTCTAGTACACACAGCTCCTGGGCATGGGGAAGACGACTATATCGCTGGGAATAAATACAAGTTACCTGTAGTATCACCAGTTGATTCTAAAGGCGTGTTTACAGATGAAGCACCTGGGTTTGAAGGGATCTTTTATGATAAAGTAAATCCAATGGTCACAGATCTATTAAAAGAAAAAGGCGCTTTATTGAAATTAGACTTCTTTACCCATAGCTATCCTCATGATTGGCGTACAAAAAAACCGGTGATCTATCGTGCAACACCTCAATGGTTTGCATCGATTGATGATTTCCGACAAAACATCCTTGATGAAGTCGAAAAAGTGAACTGGATTATTCCATGGGGGAAAACACGTCTTTATAACATGATTCGTGACCGAGGCGACTGGGTCATTTCACGACAACGTGCTTGGGGTGTACCATTACCAATTTTTTATGCAGAAAATGGGGAAGCAATCATCACACCAGAAACAATTGAACATGTTGCGGATCTATTCGCAGAACATGGATCGATCATTTGGTTTGAAAGAGAAGCAAAAGAGTTACTTCCTGAAGGATTTACACATCCAGGTTCACCGAACGGTCAATTTACGAAAGAAACAGATATCATGGATGTTTGGTTTGACTCAGGTTCATCACATGAAGCAGTTTTACGTCAACGTCCAGAATTGACATTCCCTGCAGATATGTATTTAGAAGGTTCTGACCAATACCGTGGTTGGTTCAATTCAAGTATCACAACGAGTGTAGCAATCAATGGCGTGGCACCATATAAATCAGTTCTTTCACAAGGATTTACTTTAGATGGAGAAGGCCGCAAAATGAGTAAATCACTTGGAAATACGATTTTACCTGAAAAAGTGATCAACCAGTTTGGAGCAGATATTTTGCGTCTTTGGGTAGCAAGTGTCGACTATGAAGCGGATGTCCGCGTTTCAATGGATATCTTGAGCCAAGTTGCAGAAGTTTACCGTAAAATCAGAAATACCATGCGTTTCTTGATCGCGAATACAGAAGATTTTGATCCGAAAAAAGATACAGTTTCTTATGAAGAACTACGCTCTGTTGATAAATATATGACAGTTCGTTTAAATGAAGTGATTAAAGAAATTCGTGAAGAAGGATATGAAAAATATAACTTTATGCATATCTATCGTACAGTGATGAATTTCTTGACAGTAGATCTATCTGCATTCTATCTAGATTTTGCCAAAGATGTGGTTTATATCGAATCAGAAAATGATTATCAACGTCGTTGCATGCAAACTGTTTTCTATCAAACAGCTGTGGCATTGACAAAATTATTGACACCGATCATTCCACATACAACGGAAGAAATTTGGTCATTCTTGAAAGAAGAAGAAGAATATGTGCAATTAAGCGAACTTCCTGCATATGAAACATTTGCTAACCAAGAAGAGTTGATGGATACGTGGGCAGCATTTATGGACTTAAGAGATAAAGTATTGAAAGCTCTTGAAGAAGCACGTAACAGTAAATTGATTGGGAAATCTTTAGAAGCTAAATTAACGATCTATCCAAATCAACAAGTACGTGAATTGCTAACAGCGGTGGACGCAGATATTCCACAATTATTGATTATTTCACCTGATTATTTTGAAGTGAAAAATGATCAAACAGATGTACCTGCAGAAGCTGTGACATTCGATGATGTTTCGATTTTAGTTGAAAAAGCAGATGGAGAAACTTGCGATCGTTGTCGCCAAATCCGTAAAGATGTCGGAGTTGATGAAAAATTACCTCATCTATGCGGACGTTGCGCACATATCGTAGAAGAAAATTATCCAGAAGCAGTTGCTGAAGGGTTTGAATAACAGTTAAAAGAACAGAAGTGATAAGGTACCAGAAATCCTCAGAATTCATAAAATCATTTTTCAAATTTTGAGGATTTGGGCTTATTGCTAGAGAATGGGATTCTCTTTCGTTTATAGTGATATAGAGGTCGAGACAAAATTCGCTTAGGTTTGAGAAACTGAATAAAAAAACGAACAATACATTTTTTTGTATTGTTCGTTTTTTTTTGAAATTTTCGAAAAAAATGACTTTTGGACGCCGTTTATTCGAGAGTCTGTAGCAAAACTGTTTTTAGATTTGTCCCACACTCTCGAAACTATTTGAATATTTTTATTGTTTAGCGCTTTTTGTACTACAAAATCTTCAGATTACTTAGCCTTATAATTTGCCACGTTCACGGTACCATTCATCTGGTTGCCAGATCCATTCAAAGCCATCTTTTTCAAGTAGTTTGAAGGCTGCTTCAGGCCCCATCGTACCTGCTTTATAGTTAGGAAAATCAGGTTTGGTTTGATCCCATGCTTGACGGATGACATCGACGATATGCCAAGACTGTGCGACTTCTTCCCAATGGGAGAAGTTTGTTCCATCACCTTTTAAGGCATCTAATAGTAATTTTTCATAGGCTTCAGGACTATTTTCGACCATTTCAGAACTATTACGATACTCTAATTTGATCGGTTCGGTATTGAACCCTTGACCGACTTCTTTTCCATTTAAGGATAAGGAGAATCCTTCTGTTGGTTGGATATAGATCGTCAATACATTTGGTGGAAGTGTCGTGTCCTCACAAGGTTCATCAACAGATGTTTTGAAGACATTTACGGGCACTTGTTTGAAAACGATATTGATCCTTGTTCCTTTTTCTGTTAGACGTTTTCCTGTACGAACATAGAAAGGCACACCTGACCAACGGAAATTATCGATCGTGAATTTTCCTGCGACAAAGGTTTCAGTTGTTGATGCAGGATCAACTTTGTCTTCTTCACGATAGCTTTTGAACATTTCACCATCAAGTTGTCCTTGATCATATTGACCACGAACAAAGTTTTCTAGGACCTCTTGTTGATCGTAGATTCGAACAGCTTTCAGTGCTTTGATTTTTTCAGCGCGAATTTCCTTTTCAGAAAATGCGACTGGTGGTTCCATAGCTAATAAAGCCACGACTTGAAGAATATGGTTTTGGACCATATCTTTCAATGCACCACTGTGGTCATAATAGCCTCCGCGGTCCTCGACACCAAGAGCTTCACCAAAAGTGATTTGGATATTATCAATGTAGCGATTGTTCCATTGGGATTCAAAAATATTATTTGCAAAACGGATAGCAGAAATATTTTGGATCATTTCTTTTCCTAAGTAATGGTCGATCCTAAAGATATCTGGTTCTGGAAAGACCTGACGGATCTTTTCATTTAGATCGTAAGCCGATTGGTAATCTGATCCAAAAGGTTTTTCGATGATCAATCGGTTATAGCCATTTTCAGTGACGATTTTTTGAGATTTTAAATGGGCAACGATAGTACCAAAAAATTGTGGAGCCATAGCAAGATAATAGATACGATTGCTATCTAGTTGGTATCGCTCATCTAATTGATCAGCCAATTCTTTTAATGTTGCATAATGAGTTGAATCATTGACATTATGAGATTGGTAGTAGAAATGACTCGCAAATTCCTTTGCTTCTTCGTCGGAAGGATTTAAGGATTGGATTGTCGAAATGACAACTTCGCGGTAATGTTCATCGCTCCAAGGTCTCCGAGCAGTACCGATGACAGCAAAATGTTTTCCTAGATTGCCTTTTTTGTAAAGACGAAACAAAGAGGGATACAATTTACGTTGAGCTAAATCACCTGTACCACCAAATATCGTAAATAAAACATTTTTTTCATTAGACATGTAGGTAAGCTCCTTTATAATTTATCGACAAAAATCGTGCTGGCAGCTTTAAAACTGACAGAAATTTTCTTTTGTGCATTTTGGATGGTGATTGGACCTTCATATGCGGCAACATCAATGATTTCATATTCTTCATCGATATTAAGGTCGATCGTTACAAGATAGTCCAATAATTCTTTTTCGTCAAGGACTCGTGCAATCCGAACGGTTGAACCTACTGGATAAGAATCTAGTGTTTGTCGGCGTTCTTCATGGACCACTTCATCTTTGTGAGGAATATTCCCACCATGTGGACAATGTTTAGGATGATTCAAATAGTCTTCTAAATGATCTGCAAGTTGTTCTGATGTTACATGCTCCAAAACCTCTGCATCATCATGTACTTCATTCCAACTGTATTCTAGATGTTCGACTAAAAAAACTTCCCATAAACGATGTTTGCGAATCAAACTGCTTGCTTTTTTCAAGCCACTCTCGGTCAATTGTACACCTTGATAAGGAGAGTGTTCCACAAGTTGTTCCTTCACAAGTTTTGAAATCATTTCACTGACTGAAGCTGGTGAGACAGCAAGACTAGAAACGATTTGCTTGTTATTTACTTTAGTTGTATCTCCGCCTAACTCCAAAATGATTTTCAAATAATCTTCTCGGTTTGGTGTCATATTCGATCATCCTTTCATGGTATGAAACCATCACTAGTAAGTGTATCAAAAAAAAAGTGAATTGACTATTTTTCTAGACAAAAAAACAGAAATAAACATCGATAAATGTCTATTTCGATAGGAAAAAAACGAAAGTCAAGAAATACCTTCTTGTTCTTTCGTTTAGACTATATGGAAATCAATTTTTAACGCCCGATTTTCTTTATCTGATAAGTAGAATCTGTTGATTCATCGTAAAAAGTCATTTTTTCATAAGAAAGAGTCAAATAATAGCCATAGTGATCTCGAACAATCAGTTGTTGCTCATTCAATTCAATCAGTGTGGTCCCTAATGAGTGATCATTGATGGAAAAATCAAAAGTTGGAGAAACACGCAGTTGTTCGTTTTGTTGGTTATCATCTATGAATGACCAAACACCTTGATACTGTGAAGGATCAAAGCTCTTTTCTTGTTTCTTTTTCTTTTTAATCGCGATACTACCACCTACTAAAGTTGCTAAAAAAGCTGCTGCACCATAGATTATTTTTTTTCGCATCAGACCACCTCTTCTTTTAACGATTAATTAAAGACAACGAATGTCTTACTTTCTTCTATTGTACCGAATAATATCTAAAAATTCTCTAAGACTTTCGACTGGTTTTTCAAGAGTTTTTACTCAAATTATGATAGGATACATAGTAGGAAGAAAGGTGACGATTTTTGAAATACCCACAAGTTGAAACTGCATTTTTTATTGAGCGGCCAAATCGATTTATTGCCTATTGCTTGAATCAAAGAGGTGAGGTCATTACCACCCATGTTAAAAATACAGGAAGAGGAAAAGAGGTTTTTGTTCCTGGTGCAAAAGTTGCAGTAAACTATGCCCCTAGCCCAAAACGTAAGACAGACTATGATCTTGTTGCGGTCCAAAAAAAAGATGAGTGGTTCAATATCGATAGCCAGCTTCCCAACAGATTAGCGATGGAGGGGATCCTTGATGGAACCATCCAATTACCAAACCTATCAGGAAAAATCATCAAATATAAGCGAGAAGTAAATTATCGACATTCAAAGTTTGATATTTATTTAGAAACATCAGCGAATCAGAGAGTATTCGTTGAGGTGAAAGGCATGACACTGGAGAACAAAGAAATCGGCGCATTTCCTGATGCACCAACTCTGCGAGGATTGAAACATGTCGAGGAATTAGTTGAAGCTCATTTAGAAGGCTATGAAACGTATGTGCTTTTCATTGCACAGTTTGAGCATCTTCGAGTAGCTACCATCCATGAAGAGATGCAACCAGAGTTAGCACAGAGGATTCGCTATGCGCAACTGAATGGCGTAACCGTTTTAGCGTATAATTGTCAGGTAACGGCTGATCAAGTCAAGATAAAACAGGAAATACCGTTTGATATCGATCAACCCTTTGAAGACCCTAATCTATAGAAAGAAGGTAACGAACATGATAAATTTAGGAATTATTGGAACCAATTGGATCACACATCAATTTGTTCAAGCTGCACTTGGTACTGGAGAATATGAATTGACAGCGGTCTACTCAAGACATCTAGAAAAAGCACAAGCATTTGGTTCGAAATATGAAGGTGATATTGAGTATGCAACTGATTTAACGACATTCTTTCAATTGGAGCATTTAGATACTGTTTACATCGCTTCACCAAATAGTTTACATTTTCAACAGGCGAAGCAAGGAATTCTAGCTGGTAAGAATGTGATCGTTGAAAAACCAGCATTCAGTATGCCAAAAGAAATGGATGAGATCATTCATTTGGCAAATGAAAAAAAAGTATTCTTCTTTGAAGCTGCACGTAATATCCATGAATCTGGCTTTAAAAAAATTACTGACTACTTACCTTTAAAAGATGAGATATTAGGGGCTAATTTTAGCTATATGAAGTATTCATCACGTTACGATCAAGTGCTTGATGGAGAAGTGCCAAATATTTTCTCTACTCGATTTTCAGGTGGAGCAATGATGGATCTAGGGGTATATCTCGTATATGCAGCAGTTGCTTGGTTCGGTATGCCCACAGAAGTTCATTATTTCCCAAGAAAGATTTCAACAGGCGTTGATGGACTTGGTTGGGGAATATTGCGTTATGAATCGTTTGATGTATCCATCCAACCTGGCAAAATTGGCGATTCTTATCTACCTTCAGAAATCTATTTCGATTCTGGAACATTAGTGATGAATGGGGTCAATGCCATTGAAACAGCAGAATTCCATGATCGACAACATCAAGACATCACTACTTTGGAAATCAAAACCGCAGAAAATCCTATGGCTGATGAAGCAAAAGATTTTGCGAATGTGATCAAGCATCCAACAGATCCAACTTGGGGATTGCTTTATGAAGAATGGATCGAGTTAGCACGCAGTGTCAATCAAGTAGTTTATGATCTAAGAAAAAATGGGGGCATCAAATTTGATGCCGATAATGAGGAAGATTTTTAATGAATGAATTTGTACAAACATTTCCACAAGCATGGCAAGAAAAATGGCAAGAAAAGGCGTTTTTAGAGGCGTCACTGATACAAAAAGCAGTCTTTCAACCACTAAAAGACCAACAAAACGTGATCGGTATTTCTCCGACTGGTTCAGGGAAGACTTTAGCTTATCTGCTTCCCTTACTATTGAATGTTGAAAAGGATCACGGGAGTTCCTTACTGATCTTGGTTTCATCTCAAGAGTTAGCGATCCAAGTAGCAGAAGTCACACGAGAATGGGCTAAAGCGTTAGACCTAAAAGTCCAATCCTTAGTAGGGGGCGCTAACGTTAAACGACAAGTGGAAGGTCTGAAGAAAAGACCTGAGATCCTAGTGGGTACCCCAGGACGAGTCTTAGAACTGATGAAATCAAAAAAAGTCAAAGCACATCAATTGAAAACAATTGTCTTTGATGAAGCTGATCAGTTGCTGGATGAAGGGAATAGTCCTTTAATCGATCAACTACTGCATCAAGCACCTGTTGAGTATCAATTAGCCTTTTTCTCAGCAACAGCCGATCGTTCGTTGAAACAAATCGAAGAATTGACAAAAAAACAAATCGAAGTAATCGATGTTACCAAAGAAGATGATTCAAGAAAGGGGCAAAAACATTACTTTTTGCATGTACCAGCGCGTAAAAAAGATGAATATCTTAGAAGACTAGCGTATGTTGATGGCTTTCAAGGTTTAGTCTTCTTCAATCAGCTAAGTGAGTTAGGCGCTATGGAAGAAAAATTGCTTTTTAGAGGAGTCGCTGTGGGAAGTTTAGCTTCTGACCAAAACAAATTAGTACGAAAAGCAGCACTTGACCAATTCAAAAATAATAAGATCACAGCTTTATTTACAACTGATGTCGCAGCTAGAGGTTTAGACATCAAGGGTCTACCTTATGTTGTGAATGCGGAAGTTCCTCTTACAGAAGAAGCTTACCTGCATCGATCTGGCCGAACAGGACGAATGGGAAGTGAAGGAATAGTCATCACATTTGTTCAAGATCACACTTTGAGAGATTTGAAGAAAATTGCGCGAAAAGCGGATCTATCAATTAAAGAGATTTTTCTTCATGGCGGTCAATTGTTAGAGGAATCGCCCGAAAAAGAAGAAATGAATCGCGAAAATGAACCACACAAAAAAGCTTCCAACTATCCTTTGAAAAAAGAAACAGCAAAAAAAGAGCCTGTGGATGTTGTACGTAAAAAACGTAAAAATAAACAAAAAAAGGATAAAAATAAAGGAGCAAGGCGCAAATAAGCGCCTTTTTGTGTTATGATAAATGAAAACGGAATCACTGTTATTTAACTAAAGGTGGGATTGCATGAACGAAAGACAAGAAGAAATATTGGACTTATTGCATGAAAATCAGCATGGATTGACAGCTAGCGATGTAGCAGAAAAGCTTTCAATCGATCGAAGCAATGCAAGTCGCTATTTAAGTGATTTATATAAGGATCATTATATTATCAAAAGTCCGGGTCGTCCGGTCGTTTACTCAATGCCTCCTAAAAAGACTGCATCAGACAAAGTTCATGTTGACTACTCTACACAAGTGACATTTGAAACATTAGTTGGAGAGAACGATTCGTTAAAAGTCAGCATCCAACAAGCGAAAGCGGCAATTTTGTATCCGCCTCGCGGGTTACACACCATCATATTCGGAGAAACTGGTACTGGTAAATCCATGTTTGCCGAGTGTATGTATCATTTTGCAATCGACTCAGAAATGCTTTCAGAAGACGCACCATTTGTCTCTTTTAACTGTGCCGATTATGCACAAAATCCTCAGTTGCTATTTGGCCATATTTTTGGGATCAAAAAAGGTGCTTATACGGGAGCCTCACAGGATAGCCAAGGATTGATCGCAAAAGCAGATGGTGGGATCTTATTTCTAGATGAAATTCATCGTTTGCCGCCAGAAGGACAAGAAATGCTGTTCACTTTTATTGATAAAGGCGTTTATCGGCCATTAGGTGAAAGTGCCCATACACATGAAGCCTCCGTCCAGATCATCGGCGCGACTACGGAATCCTCAGAAAGTTTCCTTACCACGTTCAACCGCAGGATCCCAATGGCTATCACTTTACCTAACCTTGCTTCTCGGTCATTAGATGAACGCTATGAAATCATCTCACTGTTCATCAAACAAGAAGCGAATCGGTTAAATCAGCGGATAGATATTGAAAAAGAGGCTATTCTAGCATTTATGCTATATGATGCAGAAGGGAATATCGGTCAAGTCAAACGTGATTTGAAGTTGGTATGTGCAAAATCATTCCTCCATTACCGCACGCATAATGAAGAAAAACTGATCATTCGTAAAGAAGAGCTTTCACTTCAAGTCCAAAAGGGGCTATTGAAGATCAAAGAAGTTCCAGAACGTCTTGATCGTTTCATGGATAGCAAAAGTCAGTATCTCACTTTTGAGCCAGGTTTTGCAGATGTAGTCTGGTCGCAAGATCCTGAAAGAAATATGCAGGTATATAACGATATTGAAGAAAAAATGCTTTCCTTATCTGAAACTGGCGTAGAGAACATTGATTTGGAAACCCTGATTTCAAAAGATGTCGATGCGTACTTTCAAACATATGTCAAAGAGTTGACGAAAAGTACGATTCCCAAAGACTTATTACCAGATGACATTTGGCGTTTGACAAATGAGTTATACGATGTGGCGGAAAAGAGGCTTGATCGTATCTATAATGAAAAAGCTCGCTTCGCCTTTGCCCTTCATTTACAAAGTACCTTGGATCGTGTGAGGGACGGACATATGATCGTCCATCCTGATTTGAATAATGTACGTAAAAACTTCAAGAAGGAATTTCAAGTAGCCATCGATCTATCAACAATCATTGAAGAGGAACAGCAAGTGGAGATTCCTTTTGATGAAATCGGCTTTATCAGTATGTTCCTATCGATCAGTCTAGGGGAAAGCGAACCGGTCAAAGAAAACAAAGTAGATGTCCTAGTTTTGATGCATGGCAGACAAACTGCCTCAAGTATGTTGGAAATGGCTCAGGAACTATTGGGAACGAAAATCGGTAAAGCTTTCAATATGCCTCTTTCGATGGAAGTCCAAGCGATGTATGAAGAAGTATTGCATTACGTCCAAAGCCGCCAAGAATACTTGACGAATGGGTTGATCTTACTGACCGATATGGGGTCGCTGAATACCTTTAGCGATTTGATTTTTGAGGAAACGGGTATCCGAACAAAGGCAATTACTATGAGCAGTACGATGGTGGTCATCGAAGCAGTCCGGATGGCAAATGTAGGCAGAAGCTTGGAGGATATTTATCAAAGTATCCAAATTTCTTTTGAAACGATCGTTAGAGATCAGTTTAAAGTCGAGCAACAAGAAATCATTGAACGTAAAAAAGCTGTCATCGTCACTTGCTTTACTGGTGAGGGAGTAGCGGCAAAACTATATCAACGGATCGTTCCAGTGATCGATCAGAAAAAGGTCGAAGTGATCCAGATGCAGTTTTTGGAGCGTGAATCATTCAAAAGACACATCGATGCTCTACTAGAAGAATATGAGATCAAAGCAATTGCTGGAACAGTGGATGTGGATTATCAAAATATTCCTTTCTTTTCTGCGTATGACATATTCAATGATGAAAAATTGAATACATTGAAACGGATTGCAGACGATGAAGTACCAACAGCTAAAATTGTTGATTCATTAAAAGATTCACTCAATTCGATCTCTTCAGTCGACGTATTGATCCACTCATTGCAAAAGACGATCCAACAAATCCAAACGGATCTCTCAATCATTGTAGAACCAGGTGTAGATATCGGGATCGTGATTCACTTAGCGTTCTTATTAGATAGTTTAATGAAGCATGAAAAATCACGAGTGTTTGAAAATCTGGAAACTTTTTCTAAAGTCTACCGCTTGGAAATGGATATCATTCGTACGAACTTAATTAGCTTAGAGCGAAAATATCGAGTAAATATCCCTGAAAATGAAGTAGCATTTTTGACCCAAATGTTTATTGAAAATAAAATAAAGAAATAATGCACACTAATCTTGAGTATTACACACTATTCATCTGTGTGCGCACTGTGTAAAAGAGTTAAAAGGCGTGAAAACGCTATTTTAACTCTTTTTTCATTTGGCATGCTTCTTGCGTTATATTTATGTGTAAAACCAAATAAAGGGAGTGGAACAAATGGCGAAAAAAACGATTATGTTAGTATGCTCTGCAGGAATGAGTACCAGTTTATTAGTAACAAAAATGCAAAAAGCAGCAGAAGAAAAAGGAATGGAAGCAGATATTTTTGCTGTTTCGGCTTCAGATGCGGATAACAATCTTGAATCTAAAAACGTAGATGTCATGTTATTAGGACCGCAAGTTCGTTTTATGAAAGCGCAGTTTGAGCAAAAACTTGCACCAAAAGGGATTCCTTTAGATGTGATCAATATGCAAGATTATGGAATGATGAATGGTGCAAAAGTATTAGAACAAGCAGAAAAATTGATGAAGTAATTACAATTCAATTGGAGGTAGCGAAGTGGAAGATCAACAAAACCTTGAAGCCATCATGGGTTTGATCATGTTTGGCGGCAATGCCAAAAGCGACGCAATGGAAGCGATTACCGCAGCTAAAAAAGGCAATTTTGAATTAGCTGAACAGAAACTCACAGATGCAAAAGAATCACTTGTACAAGCACATCATTCGCAAACGCAAATGTTGACACAAGAAGCACAAGGAAACCATATGCAAGTGACATTATTGACTGTACACAGTCAAGACCATTTAATGACATCGATTGCTTTTACAGATCTAGCCGAGGAAATCGTCGATCTGTATCGCCGTCTCGAAGTAGAATAAGCACTATCTCTTAGAACAAGAACTTCTTTTTTGAACGGAAGAAGAAAAAAATTTTTGAACGGATTTTTTTAATTTGGTATAAGGAGACTCTTCTTTATATAACTAACTTATAGGAGGAAATAAAAAATGAACGGATTAACAAGTTGGATGGAGAAATACATCCTTCCGGTTGCCGCAAAAATCGGTGCGCAGAGACACTTAGTTGCTTTGCGTGACGCATTTATCGGTACGTTACCGGCAACGATGGCTGGATCAGTCGCTGTAATGATCAACGCAATTATTCGAGATTTACCACAGCAATTTGTCAGCACTTATGCGGATAGCTTAGCAGCTGATAAAGGAATTTTCGCAGTATTGAATGTTATTATTGGTATCAATGGTTTTGTTTGGAATGGTACATTAGCCATTGCAGGTCTGATCTTCGCTTTCTCATGGGGCTATAATTTAGCAAGAGCCTATGGGGTGAATGATCTAGCAGGTGGTATCGTTGGTTTAGCTACGCTTATTCAAGGAATTTCTTTTGGACCAGCTTTATCAGCTGCGTTGAATGTCGATGTTCCAAAAAATGTAGCAGATGCGATCAATGGAACAGAATTAGGTGCTACGATCGCAGACGGTACGTTATCTGTCGGTCTTTGGGGTTGGTTGAAACTTGATCATTTGAATGGTAATGCTTATTTTACAGTCATGATCATGGGTGCTATCTCAGTAATTATTTTCTGTAAATTAATGTTGGCAGATATCACGATCAAAATGCCGGATTCAGTTCCGCCAGCAGTATCAAAAGCTTTTGCAGCAATTTTACCAGCAACGATTGCTTTATATATCATTGCAATTATCAACTATATCGTTGGTCGCTTGGCAGATGGCCAATTGATTATTGATTTGGTCCAAAAATATATCGCTGAACCGTTCTTGGGTCTATCACAAGGGATCGGCGCAGTATTGATCGTCACAGTTTTCGTGCAGATTTTCTGGTTCTTCGGTATCCATGGACCAAACGTTTTGGCACCAGTCCTAGAAGGAATTTGGGGACAAGCACAACTGATCAATATCGATATTTTCCAAAAAGGGTACAATGGAAAAACAGGTACTCCAGCAGTATTAGATGCAATTGAAGATGGAAAAGCGTATATGTGGGTTCGTGGATCATTTGATGCCTTTGCTTGGTTCGGTGGATCAGGTGGTACAATCGTTCTCTTGATCGCCATTTTATTATTCTCAAAACGTGCAGACTACTTAACAGTAGCAAAACTATCCATTGGACCTGGTATCTTCAATATCAATGAACCAGTGATGTTTGGTTTACCAATCGTCTTGAATGCGATCATGTTCATCCCATTCTTAGTTGCCCCTGTTGTCGCAACTGCAATTGGTTGGGTCGCAACTTATCTGGGATTAGTCGCACCTGTTTCCCAACAAGTCACGTGGGTTGTTCCGCCATTCCTGCTATCATTCCTAGCAACCGGGGCAGACTGGCGTGCGCCAATCGTTACACTCGTATGTATGGTAGTCACCTTCCTGATCTGGGCACCATTTGTTATCTCTGCAAATAAAATGGACCCTGCGGCAGGCGAACAGTAAAAAATTAGTGGAGCAGAAGCATTTCCTGCTTCTGCTCACTTATCAATGTAGGAGGAAAAAAGTATGATCTCAATTGCAAGTGCAATGCAACAAGATGCTATCAAAGAGTTATTAGAAGGATACAACGAAGAGGGTATCTCTTTTACATTCAAAGAAAAACAAGGAATCAAATTATTATTCGAAACAACAGCTGAAGATACAGAAGCAGCAGCTAAAAAGGCGAAAGAATTGATTAAAGCACAACCATGGGGCACTGTTTTATATTTCCAAGCAACAGCAGTTTAGTCTTCGTGGCTGAAAGATAGGATGGGTTCAAAATGATAAAAAACGGTTTATTCTTATGTAGTGTTGGTTCACTGATCGTATTATATAGTTTAAATCCTAGTTCACAAAAATATGATCTATACAGTATGGTCACTGGACTTTTTCTGGCAGGTTTAGGTATATATTTCTTTTTGAAAGGGAAAAAAAGAGAAGAAGCAAAGGGGAAAAATAACTAATGGAAATTGTAAAAAAATTAAATATTCCGGCATCGTTTTTCTACGATAAAGTTATGGACTCTGTCCTTTTTGATGTACGTAAAGCGACTGGAAAATCAGTGACTCGTAAACAGTTAAAAAATTTGGAATACGTGAAGCAATTTTCGCAAAATAACCGTGCTCGTATCAAAATCGAAGAGCTCATTGAAAACCAGTCCTATAAATTTCGTACGTCAACAACAAAAAATGATTTTGTTGTCCATTACCAAATCAAGCCTATAGATGATTCTTCCTGTGAAGTGCATTACACAGAACAGATGGAATCTCATGGAATGCTACAAAAATTGAATGATATGATTTTAGGAACATTATTGATGTATTTCAAAAAACGTCGTTTCAAAAAAATGTTAGTGATGATTGAAGAAACTTACTAAGCTTTTGCTCAAGAGTAACAGAGCAAAAGACTATAAAATAATTTGAAGAGTCAAAGGTTGTGGCAAAGACGATGGGGAAATAATAAAAAAGTTTATTTAAATGATATTGTTTACTAAACTGATTATTATTGAACGAGTCTTGTCACAATTTTGTTGTGTTGATGGAAGGGGTAATAATGATGGCAAATGATGTGAAAGAAGTAGGACTTGATTATGTCGATGAAATGTGTGATCTAGCGATTTATGCATTCAATGCAAAGGATACGGTAGAAAGAAGAGAAAAATTCCGAATGCTTGCTGAACATTCATGGAATTATGGCTTTTTTGATCAGGACGATCAATTAACCAGTCAAGTAATGGCTACCCCTTTTCCTGTTGAATTTCATGGGAAAGAATATTTGATGGCAGGAATCGGTTACGTTGCTTCTTATCCCGAAGCAAGAGGACAAGGCGGGATCAATCAAATCATGGAAAAAATCCTCAAAGATTGTCGTGAAAGAAAGGTCAGCCTGTCCTATCTAGCGCCATTCTCATATCCGTTTTATCGTCGTTATGGTTATGAGCAGGTATTTGATCAAGCAAACTACCAACTAGATAGCAGAGACATACCAAATGTGAAAAAGACATCAGGAAAAATGAAACGTCTGTCATTCGATCAAGCGAAAGAAGCAATGGATACCATCTATTCACAAATGCCTGAGAATAGTCGGGGCGGGTTGAAAAGAGAATCATGGTGGTACAATTATAAGTTTAAAGTCAGAAAAGAAAATCATTACGCCTTATATTATGATGAAACGGGTCAAGCAAAAGGATATGTTGTATACCAATTAACAGCACCAACGTTCAAGATAGTAGAATGGGGCTACTTGACACATGAGGCTTTTAAGGCACTTGTTCGCTTTGTCGGTTCGCATAGTGGGGCGTTTGAATCATTTGAGTATGCTTGCGGATATTCAGGCAATAGCCAAAATTATTTATTGCAAAATCCATTTGCTAAAATGACCGTGGTACCATACATGATGGGACGGATCGTTGACATAGAACGTTTCTTAGAGTCGTACCCCTTCAATGGAAAAAATACTGCATTTGCTGTGGAGATCGTCGAAGATGAGTATGCAAAATGGAATGAAGGAATCTTTGAGGTCCATATCGTTGATGGGAAAAATCAGCTAAAAAAAGTCGAGCGAACTGATTTGCCCACCATCAGTGGAAACATCCAGCATATGACTCAGCTATTGATGGCTTATCGTAAGTTAGATGAATTGGTTTTTTATGATAAAATCAAGGTTAGTGAATCGATCGCTGCATTGAACTTGCTTTTTCCTCAGCAACAGCCGATTTTAAATGATTATTTTTAAGTAAAGAGGATATGTTGGGATAAAAAAGAGGTTGGGACAGAAGTGTTTAACTCCGAGAAATAAGAAGAAATTCACG
>OLSK01000182.1_pt1 | contig 60048 bp, 100 predicted proteins | sample 1672781 | NCBI WGS metagenome assembly OLSK01 (sample SAMEA3136723, study PRJEB25190) | human gut metagenome | biome: human gut; feature: human-associated habitat; material: faeces | place: Austria | collected 2013 | reverse complement strand
TGCAGGAATGCTATAAATACAGACTGATTGATCCTTCCGAGGTCTTCGTGGATGCCACCCATGTAAAAGCACGGGCAAACAGCAAAAAGATGCGGAAACGGATTGCAGATGAGGAAGCACTGTTCTTCGAAGAGCAGTTAAAGAAGGAAATCAATGAAGACCGGGAAGCGCATGGTAAAAAGCCTCTGAAAGAAAAGAAGGAAGATCCCAAAGATCCCCCCTCCTGTGGTGGCAGCTCTGATGGAAAAGAAGAAAAAACGGTCAAGGAAAGTACAACGGATCCGGAAAGCGGATGGTTCCGAAAGGGTGAGCATAAAAATGTTTTTGCGTATTCCGTGCAGACAGCCTGTGACAAAAACGGATGGATTCTGGGTTATAGTGTAAATCCCGGCAACCAGCATGACAGCCGGACATTTAAATCCCTGTATGATAAGATAAAAGACATTGGCATTCAGACACTGGTAGCCGATGCAGGATACAAAACACCAGCGATAGCAAAGTTACTTCTGGATGATGGCATCACACCGCTTCTGCCGTATAAACGCCCCATGACCCAAGATGGTTTTTTCAAAAAAGCCGAGTATGTGTATGATGAATATTTTGACTGCTATGTATGCCCGAATGATCAGGTGCTGGCTTATCATACGACGAACCGTTCCGGATACCGGGAATACAAGAGCTGCGGAATGATCTGTGAAGGATGTCCATATCTGAAGCAGTGCACAGAAAGCAGGGATCATGTGAAGGTAGTGACCCGGCATATCTGGGAGCCGTACATGGAAAAGTGTGAGGATATCCGGCATACGATTGGGATGAAGGAAGTGTATGCGCAACGGAAAGAGACCGTAGAGCGCCTCTTCGGAACAGCAAAAGAAAACCACGGATTCCGCTATACACAGATGATAGGAAAAGCCCGGATGGAAATGAAAGTCGGGCTTACGTTTGCCTGCATGAATCTGAAAAAACTGGCAAAGATGATAGCCAGGAAGGGAAAAAGGGGAACCCAAAAGTGTTTATTATTGATCAAGTACATACTTTTTGAACCGAAAACAAGAAAAACGCTTCTGGAGTGCTGACCAAAAGCGTTTTGTCTACAGTCTGAGACCCCTTTTTATGGGGTCTCTTCTGTTGCACAGTTATCAACATCTTGCTGAAGAATTTTAGATGCAAGTTCTGAAAGCTGTGGGAAGTAGGTGATTACTTCGGAATTTCTGCATTTCCAGTTTCCGGTCGTTGCGCTGTAAATTCTCTTTGCTTCATCAAAATTATACGTTCTTCCCAAAACTTCAAGTAAGTGGTGCATATATTCCTTTGATGTAATGTCGTAGCAACGGCAGATGTAGTTGATTTTGCCACGGTTGATGCAGAACCAGTCTGTTTCAAACTCTAATGTCGGCTTTTCCTCGATTGCTGTGGTGGAAGTAGGTGCTGGATGTTGATTTCTTAATGCAAAATAAGCATTGACAAGGCTCCTCTGAACTTTCCATGATAAATCATCCTTAAATGGTTTTACAAGCATAAGGTATCCGCTTTCGGTGAATACAGTAATACCTCTGTTTGGAATATCAATATTTCTAATGTCCACCCGGTGGACATTAGAATTTTCTTTTTCCAAAACAATATAATCAACGCCATTTATAAAGCGCTTTTTGTTTCTATTAAACGCTTTTCTAGCCGTTCCACTTGGTCTTTTATGAACAAGGTCGATATCGTCAAAAGTAACAACCATCTGACCATTGTATTCTCTGACATCTAACTCTGTTCCTTCAACGTTTACAATATTTTCCATATTATTTTTCCTTTCTTTTTATCTATCACAAAGTATATTTGTATATGCCAATATGCATTTGAGGAAATGAATGCTGGTATTTTCAAGGTTACAGATAATTTTTTTGATAAGTTCTTCTCTCATTTTCAGCTCCTCCATTTAATCAAAAATAATTTGCCAAAAGGAAGATGCAGTGCTATAATTTACATAATCCTTTTGGGGTAAAGGAGCAGCCGGTTACTTTGCGGGTATGGCTGCTCCTTCTTTTTTAGTTTCCGATTTCTTCATCAACTTTTTCGTTAAACCATTTCGTTTTAGTCAATCCTTTTTGGGAAAGTTTTTCCTCTAACTTCTCAAACTTTTCCTTTTCGATTTCAACACTAAAATTTTTTGTTTTCTTTCTTCGCTCTTTGAAGTAATCGGCTCTGCTTTTAGGTGCTATGGGTATCACCTCCTTGTTTCGAGATACATTATATAATGTTTCGAGATACAAGTCAAGCATTTTTTCAAAAAATAAAAATGCACTAGATTGAATCTAGGGAGTCTATCATCCGACCAGTTTATTCACCGACTTATTTTCCAAAAATTCCTTAATTTCTCCGTATCCCCAACCGTATCCAACCAGTGAACTTACAAGCATTTCTGCATTCTGAACTAACAGTAGTTCTTCCTCAGTCAGATAATCCCGGATGTTTTCTTTGTTGCCAATATTAAGGTCAAGCCGTAATTGCTTTGCGGTTTTTCCGAATACTGATTTATAAATCAAATCGGTGTAGGTAGAGTATGCATGACCGTGCATCCGTTCATTTTCGGAAGTCCTCTGCAAACTATCCGTAAGTACCCTGCGGACACCAATTCCTTTTTCACGTTCCCGTATTTTGCCGATAAGAGCCTTTTCCATAGCGTTAAACTGCCGTATGTAGGCTTCCTTGAACTGCATTGCTTTTTCACCAGTGTATCCCATAGCAAGAAGAGTAAATCCGTCTCTTGTCATAACAAACATAGGTTTTTTCCTGTTAATACTATCTGTATAAGAGATAGGCACGAAATTGTGCTCTCTAAATTCTTCACTACAATCAAGTTCTCTTATGTCCTGCATAACACGTTTATGCTCTTTTCCAAACGTTTCCGCAACATCAAGGCTTGTTACAACGGTTACTTCTTCTTTGTTTAATGTTTTGATTTCAACTAACATTTTCTACCTCCAACAAATACATTGTCATGGGGCAGAAGAGCATAAAAATAAGCCCACTACCCCTGTTACTGTTGGAGTAGCGAGCTTCCAATCTTTTTTTGGTCTGTCTTTATTCCGGGTCTTGGTTACAATCTAGGCTGTCTAATCAGCTTTCACTCGCCGGACATGGTGCAAGACTTCCTAACTGACACACATTATATCATGACGAACGTAGATTCGCAACACAAAAAAATAAGAGCACCCTTGCGGATGCCCTTAAAATCCTATATTCTATTGTAATTTGAGTACTTCTTTGTTTCCAGTCCAAATGCTTGTTTCATATTCCAGTTCAATGCTCTGCGCATCCTGCGGAACTACAAATGCAATCTTGTAAGATGTTTTTCTGCCACTTGAAAGATTTGCATTCAACGAAGAACTATCAACAACACTGTAATTTTGTTCACAATCTGTATCGTCTGCGTAGCACTGGAAATCGTAGATGCTTACATACTTATCATCTTTACTGTTGTTCTGATAGGAAACATCAATCATAATGTATTTTGTTCCATCAGCAGGAGCGTTCCAACCGTATTCATCCTCATAATCAGTGTAGTCAAGGTCAAAATCATTTATTGTAACTTGCAAGCCGTCCGCATCGAATGTGTAACCGGGAGAAATAACAGTACCACTAGGTACTTCCGCTTCTTCAACTTTAGATTCCGGTGTGATTTCTGATACTGCGGCAGAACTTTCCGTTGTTGCAGAAACTGATGCTTGTGTTCCAGTAGATTCCTTGCTACTATCGGATACACTATTTACAAACAATGCCATAATGGCAAAAATAATAATTCCGATAATAGAGCAAGTCAGTCCTGCGATAGCAGTGCCGTGTTTCTTGTCTTTCTGACATAATGCAATGATAGCAAGAACAGAACCTATAATTCCCGGCACAATTCCGAAAGCTATACAAGCTGTCAAAATACTGATGATTCCTAAAATCATCGAAGCAATTCCTAAACCACTTTGTTTCATAGAGTAATTACCCCTTTCATTTTGAATTTTATAAAATTTTAACACATTTGTGATATTCTGTCGATAAATAGATGTGAAGTATTGAAAAAATTTTAATGTGTTTCTTTTGATACCCCCGTAGGTCTGTATTTTCAACCGAAAATCTCGTTTTCAGAGGTTTTTGAAAGAAAAATTTTCGACAAAATTATAATGCCTTTTTCAAAATACCCCCCGGGGTAGCACTTTTCAAGCTGAAAAATCCGTTTTCAGAGCTTTTTCGCAGATTTTTTCAGACCGATTCAAGGTGTGGAACACCTGTGCACTTTTGCGGTGCAAGTCTTGGACCTGTCACCCGGTCACCGTGTCGCAGCTTTCGCAAGGTCTCCGACTGCCGAAAGCATAGAATCATACGCAGACCGCAGCAGCTCCGCAGATTCCGGAGACATACCACCGGCGGCGCTCTCCACCCGAATGACGGTTTCCAGCCGTTCCCCGGCATCCGATACGCTCTCCATAATGTCGTATACATGACCGATTCCCACTTTTCGCATTTTGATAAAATCCCCCTTGTAATATTTGATTGTACACCAAAACAGCGCAAGCCGTCAATATATCTGGGCGCAGGATCTGACCGGATCCGGTGGAAGAGTAACACAAATAGACCGCCAGACGGCAGCAGATCCAACGGAACACGACAAAAAGACGGTTGCAAGCCGTCTTTTATCTGTTTTCCAGTTCAAAAATTGCCCATCGCAAAACTGCGGCTGTCTCCGTGTCTTTCTCTCGCTCCGCACACTCTAACAGCTTGTATAGTCTTTCAATGTTCTTTTCTTCCATCCTATGGTAACCTCCTTTTTTTTATTTTTGGGTAAATTTCACCCATAAAACCGCCGCCGGTAGTGATCCGGCGGGCATCCTCTGCGGCGGTTAATTTTTATAATGCCTTCTTTGATTTGTAGCCTGCTCTTGATAAGTTACCCACCTACAATTATTCGGTTCATAATTTCCAAATGGGTTTATGCGGTCAATAGTAAGATTGTCTGAATAACCGTTATTTATAGACCAATCATAAAAAGCAGAAAAGCTATTCCGCCATTCGTCACAAATCAAAACTCCCTTTTCTCCGTAATATTTATAATTTGGTGAATTTTTATTATAGCATCTAGTTTTCATATTTCGCCATATTCTACAAAGCCTTGTATTTGACAAATGATGGTGCTCGAGTTTATATCCTGAGCAACCACAAGAAGTTATTTCACCACTTTTTAGTCTTGTAGATGCTACTTCTCTATAATTTCCACATTCACATATACAACGATAAACAATATGCTTATTTTTATTCGGTAATCTTTCCAATACTGTTAAATTTCCGAACTTTTGACCTGTTAAATTTAAAAAATTGTTTTTTCCCCTCAAACATCCGCAGCTTTTCTTTTCGCCTTTAATCAATGCGCTTCTGTTTGCAAGCGTAGTGTTTCCGCATTTGCAAGAACACAAATAGACCTTTTCGGCTCTTTTATAGTTTGGGTTAATTCCATTGTAAGATATTACCGTTAAAAGTCCGAACTGTTTTCCAATTATGTCATTTGTTTTATTTTTTTTCAATATATTTACCTCCATGTGTATAAAAAGCCGGGGGCACGATCCCCGGTGTAAGCCTGTCTTACTTGCTTAATTCTCTATAGTACCGGAGCACATACCCGGCAAGCATTGCACAAATTAGTAATATAAAATTCTCCATGCTCTTATTCTTCCTCACTTTCAAAAGCTTCTTCCAGTTCGTCCCCCATATCGTCCAGGGCTTCGCCGATTGCCTGCCCTAACAGATAACATCTAATTGTTACGTCCATTTTTTCCCAGTCCTCAGATAAAAACCATTCTCCAACCGATGCGGCATCTGTTCCGAACTCTTCGCAAGCATCCTTTAAAAGGTCGATGTTGTCGGTAACATATTCCTGCGCCTGTGCTCTGCTGAAAGTGTAAGATCCGCTTGCGTTTCCGGTTACGCTGTCTTCTGTAAAAAGCTCATCATTTAAGTAGCTCTCCAGCTCGTCACGGTCTGCATAATCTGCTAAATTGATGTTGTTGTTGATGTACTCTGTAATGTCGTTTTTCATAGCTTCTAAATAGTTATACATATTGCTTTTACCTTTTCACCCGTGTTATAATATGGGTGCCTTTCTTTTTGGGTGCCGGTGTTCGCTTGGTAGGTGTCACCGGCTTTATTTATTTGTTGATATTATAATAACAAATATATTGCACATATACAATATGTAATATTTAACAAAATAATGCACATATAACCATGCGTTTATTAGTTAAAATGTATATTGCACATATTTTATTGACAAACTAATGCACATATAGTATAGTAAAGCTATATTTATATTGTATGGAGGTAATAAGAATGGGTATAAACAAAACAAGTGAAGCACAATTAAAAGCTAGTAGAGAATACGAAAAAAGAAACGACCGTATAAATATAGTTTTTCCGGCAGGCACTAGGGACAAAATGAAAGAGCTTGGAATTGAAAAGCCGAACACGTTTATTAAAGAAGTAGTTGCGGCAGAACTTGAAAAAATGGAGAAATACAAAAAATAATGCACATATATCTATTGACATATAATGCACATAATGTTATAGTGATATCACGATATCAAACAAGTGATATCACACTAATGATATCATGATATCACAGCAATGATATCACACAAATGATATCATAAAAAACTAATGATATCGCATTAATGATATCACAAGAAAAGGAGGTGCTAAAATGGCGGAAACATTTAACCAAATGATTAGATTCCCGAAAGACCTAGAACCGAAGATCAAAGCGCAGGCAGAAAAGAACGGTGTAAGTGTCAACCAGTTTGTTATAGGTGCCGTGATCGTAGCATTGCAACCAGTACAACCGCAGACAGTGACAGAGCAACCGAAAGAAATGCCCGTGACAGGCTCTAGAAGCCCCATAGACGAGAAAATCGCACTCATGCAGGCAAATGAACGGCTACACGCTTTACAAGCCAAAACAGCGGCAGAAAGAGCCGCTAGAGAGCACGGAGAAGTTAAACCAGTTATAAAACATCCTCCGAAATGGGCAGGCTTACCCGGACAGCGGCCAGACGAAAGCAATGTTGAATGGGTAGAACGCAAGAGGAAAGAAGCGGAAGAAATTTATAAACAAGGTATGGAACGAATACAAAGAGAAAAGGAGCAAACGAAATGAAAGGAACACCGGAGCAGATTGCAGCAAAGAAAGCCGCCCGGATCGTATCGACTTGTAGAGCGTTTTTTCCGTGGTATGAACCGCAGATAAAAGACAAATTCGAGCGGCAAGCGTGGGAAGAGTTAAAAGCCAAAGTTATCCCAGAGGTGGAAAGCTACACAGATGCGGCGCAACTGATAGCGGATCGGCAGAAATTCGCAGACAAAACGTTGCTGCAAAAAATATTTATTAGGGCGTGCAACCTTCGGCCACTGGATCCAGAATATCACAGAAATTTAGTCCAAAAAAAGAAGCAATTAGAAGACGAGCGATGGAACCGATTACAAGACAGACGGAAAAGATACGGTGCATATTGTTAACAAGATTTAAGCAGGTGTAACAGCCTGCTTTTCTTGATCTATTTTCACTGCGATATTTTAACGTGCTAAATTTTGTAGACAAATTGTAGACATTTTGTAGACGCAGATTAAATAAAAGGAGATTAAATAAAATAAAGGTTAGATAAAATAAAAATAAATAAGTGCAGAAAGACAATGATATACCAAGTATATATAAATACTAGAGCCGACCGGCTGCCACCATGTACCCATCTGCAAAAATTACCTGTCTGTCTGTTGAAAAATCCCATTTGTCAAATTTACACGGATGATATTTTTTAATCGCATGATTTTTATATGCGCAGGATCACCGGCAGGAATACCACCACAACAAATCATCAAATACGTAAAAGGTTGTTGTGGATTTATAAATAGGTCTTGTGTTATGATAAAAGCAGTTAGGGAGCCGACGTTAACACGGTGCGAGTGACAGCGGTGTAAATCCAACCCCCTTTGGATACGCAGCCGCCCAGATTGTAACCAAGACCACCGGAGCCGACAGACCGGAAACGACAAGAAGTCACTAGCTTGTCACTTTTTTAGATTTATGTTTTTGCCTGATCTGTGGAGGAGATCAAAAGACATAGGTTTATTGAGTGATGCTTGTGATTTTTTTATTGCAGATTTCAGGAGGTGTAGAGCGGTGCAGGACGTCAGAGAGATTCCAAACATTGACGAGATAAAAAAAAATATCCGTAAATACTTTGACGATTATTGTGCAGCTTATGGCATCGATGACATGAGATCACAACGGCAACCGGTTTTTAATGGTGCCATGCAATATATATATAACAATTATATAAGACCTAGTAATGTATTAAAAGATATACCCCAAAACGTAGTGGATAATAGTATCAACCAAATGCTAACTAACTACAATGCGTACAACATAGATCTGTTGTATGAGGTTTATTTATATCTTAGAGAGTTAGCCAACGCTTATGATATGACTGCTACAGCTGATACATTTAAGATATTAACAGGGATATCTAAACAGGCTTTAAGTGCATGGCGAACTAAATCAAGTACATCGAGCATGGACGAGGTCAGAAAAGCTTTTGTAAATTGGTTAGATGATGCAGATTGCGATCAGCTTGTTGCTTTTAATCTGCGAAATGCGCTGGGAGCAACGGAACGATTAAACAACGACCACGGAAGGAAACAGACCACACAGCAAGAGATTGTGCACAAAATAACCAGGACAGCCGACCAACTCCCACGATTAGACAAAGATTTTGGACAAAATAAATCAATGTTGACCGATTCCGGAGTGTAAGACGATAGCAACATAGATGCGAATGATTAGCAACAACGGCGGAAACGTGCGAGAATATGGGATAGTTAAGAATGTAACAATAAAGACTGCGCGAAGCGCGAATTTTGCGCATAGTTGAAATATGTTGGTGATGATGGGGGAGGGGGTCTGACAGGACCAGCGAACAGCCCCTACTTAGTCCCTCAAATTTCCTCAAAAATAAAAAGACCTTTATCCAGAAAGGAGACCTAGATGCCAGATAATGTAAATCACCCCAGTCATTATGAGACAGGAAAATATGAGTGCATAGATGTAATGATTGAGACGCATGGGATTGAAGCTGTGAAGAACTTCTGCATCTGCAATGCTTTTAAATATCTTTACCGGCATGAGAATAAAAACGGTGTAGAGGATGTGAGGAAAGCTAAGTGGTACCTGGACAAGTATTTGGAACTGGTTGAATCAGACAAAGAAAAGCTAAAGAAATCTTTTGAAAACTTAGAAAGAAGCATTGAGAATATTCAAAAAAATTGGAAAATACCGCCAAATATTGAAATTGCTATACCGCTTTGCAAACATGAATCTGAAACATACAATGATGAAAAAGTTTCTGCGGAAGAGGATTTAAGTAAAGTTGCAACAATTCCTACGTTAGATGCAGGATCAAGGGCGCATAATCCACAAACTGCTAAGAATTTTGCAACTTCTGTATGAATTTACAATGATCGAGGTCACTTATGCAGATCTACGGAAAAGAGATTAAAGATGAATGTTCAAAATGTGGTGAAGTGCTGCAATGCGAATTGTTTCTGCAAGGTCACGGAATTAAGAGAGACCGTGAGAATGTTACGGAAATGGTTAGCTGTCAGATGGAGCACCAAAAGAGCAGGCTTGATAAAGAGCCTAAAGAAGATTTGCCAGTTAAGGAGAAATGTGAATTGCCACCGGAGATTAAAGAGATATACACAGAGGTTTGGAAAATTCATAAAGAGTGCGCTAATCCGAAAACGGATGATGACTGGTCGTATCTTATCCGGCAGGGCAATTTGCTGATTAAAATACATAACAATAGCCAGTTTGCTAAAGCACTGGTAATGGCAATGATCGATGAAATTGAAGGAAGGACGAAGAAAAAATGCTTGGATTCATGATTTTAAAAATAATGACAACGTTGGTATTGACAGTTTTAGCAATATCTGCTTTATGGTATGCTCCAAAACAGAAAACAGCATCAGACGGAGTTATTTTATTTGCGTTCGCAATGTTCCTTGCATTTGGAATAACTTTCGCGTGGGTATAGCCTATGTGGTTACCGGAGATTATGCGAATTATCCCATATCACAATTTTGAATGGGTTAAATTCATAAAGCCATTGTTATTGCCGAATATCCGGTGTTGTGTTGGCATTGGATATGTGGCAGAGAAATCAAGGCATCAAGAGTGTATGTAGCCTGTGTGTGGGAAACGAAAAATGGAATAATGCGTTTGACAACACAAAGTTTTTCAAAGTACCGTACACAGGCGTGACAATTTTTTTTAGATAAAGATAGGGTGTTTCACAAAAATAATCCGGGAGCAGATGGTCTCTCTCCCGGAGTTTAGGGCTATCGCCAAGCGGTAAGGCACAGCACTTTGACTGCTGCATTCCCAGGTCCGAATCCTGGTAGTCCTGTTTCGCAGATGTTTTCTTCTTTCGGTCTTTGCCATCTGCGAATTGTCTTCCATACTTTTCCATTGGAGACGCTCCTTTCACCTCATAGCGGAACGCTGTTAAGAGCCGTCGCAAGGCTCGTGAGGGTTTTCCACGTAACCGCTTGAAGCCTTGCAACTATATAGCGGTGAAAACTTTATCTGCGGTGATAAGACGATACCGTGATTGCAATAATCGGTAGGTAGCAGATAGGTGTGCCAGAAGTTTAGTCGTGGTTATACGGCACAGGTTTTGGGGAAATATGCATAGTGGCGATTGCAGCGGTCTGTAAAACCGTGACATTAGAAACACCGAAGGTTCGACTCCTTCTTTCCCCACGATGTCGGATCGCAACCGGCTAGCAGGTAACTGGCGGATGTCCTGCGAAAATAAAAATAGCCATAAGTGTTGCGCTGTGTCAGCGCCTTAAATGTAGGCATACAGCTTATGGAAACGCACATTGGGATGTAGCGCAAATGGAGAGAGCAACGGGCTTCTAAGCCGTGGGGTATGGGTTCAAGTCCCATCATCCCAACTTTTTCATTCAATCCTAAAAGACGCTATTGGGCAGGTGCGTGGTTGATAGTCGTAACGGATGGATTGTTTCAAGAAATCGCACCATCAAGATGCAGTGTTCCCATAATGGTATTGGAACGGCTTGCTAAGCCGCCAGGCGTTTATTCGCCTTGTAGGTTCGAATCCTACACACTGCGTTTATACGAGTGGGAACGCATATCATTGTTCGCAGGGGGATATGCATAATTGTGAGTTGAGATACCTGTTCTAGCAATTAACCATGCTATATTTGCCGTATGTCCGGGTGGTGAGGGAGCGGTCTTGAAAACCGTTGGCTGTAAAAGGCTTGCAGGTTCGAATCCTGTGTACGGCGTTTATCTTTATCTCCACTTAGTCTGGCACTACTGCAATAGTTCAGGTCGATGGGAGAAGTATGGATAGTAGTTGCTCATTATCGGTCAACGAAAAACACTTCTGCGAGTAGAATTTGCAGATTCAAAAGTAGTCGTACATTGTTTGGGTCGGGTGGGTTCAACTCCCACGGCAACTATTCCCTAGCTAAAACGTAAGCCACATATGTTTAGCGAAAACCAAGCCTATGAAGTAGAGAAAAAAACAAGACTGTGAGATTGTGGATAGTCAGTGACAAGTAGGCGGTGCACATTTGGTTATGGCAAGCGCAAGCCATAAAAGGTTTTTACGGTGCGATTCCCATGCATAGCTTCAGTGGAAGAGCGGCATCCGCATAGGATGTGTGTCGGCGGTTCGATTCCGTCTGCATGGGTTACGGAGGATATGAGGATGTTTAGAGACTGCTCTGCTTGCAAATACTGTTCTGTCGATTATTCTTTTGACGAAGAAACAGGGGAAGAATATCCCATTTATGAGTGTACAAAAGGTAATGATACAGATTTAGATTTTGAATGCAAAGATTTTAAGAAATATAAACCGAAAAAGTACGTTGAAAAATATACTGAATGTGATTGTTGCCAAAACGCTCATTTTTGTTCAAGGTTATCGGGTACTGCTTTTGACTGTACAAATATGTTTGATAAACATAGTCACGTTTTATATAGTCGTGACTACTGTTATAAGATAGACGGTTCAAAATGGAACGAGATATTAAAGCTGCGAGAATCAGGACTGAAAGATTCTGAAATTATAGAAAAAATCAGCAATGAGAAATTAGCGGAAATGGTTCGATACGTAAAAGAAAATGGGATTGAGTTACCGGAATCCATAAAGGAGCAGTGCCGCAAGGCAGGATACGAGGTGTGAGCAGAAAGTTGGTGGAAGAATGAAGCCATTAGAAGAAATATTTTTCAGAGCTTGCGTGAATGAGCAGAAAAGAAAATTACATTCTAGCGATCGGGAATTGAGCATAAGAACTATTGGTAATATTTTTGAAAGGCTTGGATTTTCGTACAAGCAGTTAATGTATTATGTCAGAAAGTGGTGTGACAGGGGTTTTTATGATTATGGAGTAACACTTGACTTAGGATGGTTTGAATTTAATAAGTTGACCGGAGAATATAAGCAGATTTATGATTCTATGACAAGTACGGACGGATGGAAAGATGGAGAACTTGCAAGTTATATTGTCAGTAATTCGTTTAATCAAGAACGGATAACAAATTTTGCATTGAGAAAGCATCTTGGAATTGGAAATGATGAGGACTTCTTCAATCCATACAGATAGGGGGCAACTAATGAAACATATCAAAGAATGGAACACTTGCGATAGGTGCGGAGTAGAAATAAAGAATACACTTATTAGAAAAGGAAAAGCGAAAATTAAGTCAAAAATACAAAAAGGTTACCATCTTGATAGTTTGCTTGACAATTTTGGAATTATTTTGTACACAGAAGAAGCAGAAATTGACTTATGCCCTAAATGCCGGAAAGAGTTTGAGGAGTGGATGAAGAATGAATAACATTGATAATCCTTTATCCGGGTATCAATCGCCACCTAAAGAAGCATTGATAAATTTTGGTATAGATGTTTCAAAAGAAGCGGTAGATAAGTACGCTTTGGAAAATTTTGAAAGGATACCGCAAAGTTTTATTGAAAGAGATTTTGCAAGGAACTGTAAAGTGATGGAAGAAAGCAGAAGGATTGTGAAATAAAATGAAAGACACGATATTATACATCAGTGATAGAGAAGAAAGAGTAGTAGATTTCTTAAAATATCTTCAAAAGAAACTGGAAGATAATAAAAAGTGGTGCGATTTAGATTATCAGCACGATATTTTAAAAACTGAAAATTATGATATTGTTGGAAAATCATTTTATGGAAGTCGTTTAGGTGTTGGATATGGGAATTGTTTATATTACTGCATCGATGAAACAATTGATAAAAACAGAATGACGGATAAAGATAATCAACAACTAATGGAAATACTGTTTCATGTTAGAGAAGGAGCAAAAGAAGTATCCGAACAGGAAATATTATATATGCTTGATATGAAAGTAGGTGGATGAAAAAATGAGTATGACAGCAGTAATTGAGAGCATAGAACGTGATGCGTTTCGACAGGTCACACCTAAAAACATCGGGAATATTGAAAATGTAAAAATTGAATGTACAACACTGGGAGAAGACCCGATTGTCGTGGCAGATACAAAGGAAGACGAGGAAGCTTTGAAAAAATGTTTTTATGTAAAACTGTCCGAACATCGTTGTAGAAAATGCAACCGCCTTTTAGGCAAATTCAACGGACAGGCTGAAATCAAATGCCCAAAATGTGGGGAAATCAATAGAATTGTGGTGAAATAATTTATGAATCAAGCAAAGTTGGTGAAATGGCAATATTGCAAAAACCTTAATGATATAAATCAAGCCATTCTGCAAAATGACCAGGATTGGGAAGAATTAAAGAGTGCAGAACAAATTATTAGTATAACATTTGACACAAACCATATGTGTTATGTTGTGTTTTGGACTGCTTAGCATAGCAAATAGAATATTTTCTAGAGCACCAGTCGTAGAGTGCCTACGCAGAGAGCCAAATTTCCAAAATTTTAGGAAAGGAGGCTCTTTTATATTGGCAAGTCAGAGCCTTATATCGGCAGTAAACAGCTATGACAATTACATACAGCGCAAGGGAATTGATGAACAGGTCATTGATGCGTACATAGAAGCCTGCAGAGTGGCTATAAACGGTGAAAAGGATATAACTTATGGCTTACAGATAACAAACCGTTCTAAAGTCATTGTAGAGCGTTTCTGCATGGAAAGAACCGGAGGAACCATATGGGATTTGGAAAAGTATTCCTTCGCAAACAAGACGCACTATTCTCTGACAGATAAATTGTACGATGTTCTCCTACTGGAAGCACAAAATAAGGTTGTGGACAGTGCCTACCGATACTTGGAAAAGAAAAGAGAACCTAGAGAGCGGTTCTATATGCCACGTAGAAAGCAATTTCTTAAAATTGGTCTCATGGATGCCATTCAAGGCATGATTGATGATAAATACGACATTCTATGCGTGTCTCTTATCCCAGGTGCTGGAAAAACCACGGTCGAGAAAATGCTGAATGCGTTGGTAGCAGGATGGTTTCCGAGAGATTTCAACCTTTTTTACTCCCACAGTGGAGATATTACACGTATGTACTATGACGGTGTGTACGATATTTGTACAAATTCTGACGAGTACACTTGGAATGAAATCTTCCCAAATCTTTCCGTTACCAGTACTAACGCAAAAATGGAACAGTTTAACATCGGCAAATATAAACCATTTCCATCTGTTCAGTGCACATCCGTAGGAAGTAAAAACGCTGGTAAAGTACGTGCATCTAAGTTTTTGTTCGTAGATGACATGATCGGTGGCATTGAAGAAGCTATGAATCCTATAATTTTGGATAAATTGTGGGACAAGTATGCGGTAGATGCAAGACAAAGAAAGACACAAGATACTGACGGAAAGAATTGCAAAGAGATCCATATTGCTACCAGGTGGAGCGTAAATGATGTAATCGGTCGGATCCAAAATATGTATGAAGGGAATCCGAGAGTAAAAGTAATTGCAGTTCCGGATATTGACCCAAAAACAGGATTAAGCAATTTTGACTACGAATTTTCCGGATTTACGGTTGCTTTTTTTGAAGATCAACAATTACTCATGGATGAAATCTCTTATAGGTGTCTTTACAAGCAAGAGCCTATTGAACGTGAGGGATTGTTATTTCCGGAAGAAAAAATCAGACGTTATCTTAATCTGCCACATGGGGAACCGGAAATTATTACCGGGCAATGCGATACCAAGGGAAAAGGAACCGACTTTTTTGTTCTTCCGGTATTGCAAAAGTACGGAGAAGATTATTACTGCGTGGATGCTGTTTGCGACAATACTGCGGATTATGAGATGCAGTATGAAAATGCTGCAAATGTACTTGTTAATAATAAAGTGCAAGAGTGCGAATTTGAGCGTAATGCCGGCGGTGACCGTGTGGCAATGGAAGTAAATAAGCGTGTAGAGAGTAAAGGATGGATATGCAACATCACAGACACACCGACAGAGACAAACAAAGAAGCAAGAATTTTTCAGTGCTCTAACTGGATTTTGCAACACGTAATATTCAAGGATCCATCATTGTATAAGCCTAACGAACCATACGGTGTAATGATGTCGTTACTGAAAAGGTATTCTGTTTCAGGAAAAAAACAGTTAGATGATGTGCCGGATGTATTTTCAAACTTTGCATTGCGAATTACAAACGGAAACAGGGTAGCAAAAGTAGAAGCAATTCAAAACCCATTCTCTTTCGGACGGAGGTATTGATATGACAACCAAAGAATATTTAGGGCAGATAAGCCGCCTTAATCGTATGATAAATAATAAACTCACGGAAATCGCACAACTCAAAGATATGGCGGTAAGCATATCTGCTACGCAAAGCGGTGAAAGGGTACAGACTACACCGAATTTTGACAAAATAGGAACAAAATATGCCAAAATTGATGAAATGGAACGGAAAATAGATGGCATGGTGGACGAACTTGTCGATAAAAAAGAGAAAATCATACAGCAGATAGACAGCATGGAAGATGAAAACACATACAATATTCTGTTCGCAAGGTACATAGAAAAGAAAACTTTTGAAGTGATCGCAACAGAAATGAAATATTCATGGAGACAGGTTGTCAGACTTCACGGAACTGCATTGAAACAGTTTGAAAAGAAATACGGAGAAGGATATTTGAATGAATGATGTCATTGAATGTCATATATAAAAAATGGTAATGTTAAACTGACGAAAATATTTAAGATGCTTTCTAATCCTCCTAAAAGGCAAACAGCCGGGAATACCGTCTACGTTATGTGGGCGGTATTTTTGTGCGCAGAAAAGAGGTATTTATGATTTTTAATCAAAAAATTAGAGTGTACTGTCCGGGATGCGGACGGTTGGTCGGTGAATGCAGTTCAAAATCACACATCGACAAGACATATAAATGCCGGAATTGCAATAAGATGGTTGTTTACCATACGGAGACCGGAGAACGTGAGATCAAGAAACTTCCAAAAAGAGATCAGAGCAGCGGAATGACATTTATGTAGGTGAAAATATGAACACTATGAAATTTCAAGACCTTGTAAAGGGTTGTCACGGTAGAAAAATTGCATATACGGATGTGGAGCAGATAACCGCAGACAACATTGTAAAGGTTATTGGTGATTGCATCGGTGTTTTTAATTACAATAAGTCAGTTATCAAGTACTTGTGGGAGTACTACAAAGGAGATCAACCGGTACTGTACAGAACAAAGCTGTCAAATGAGGATATAACAAACAAAATCGTTGAGAATCATGCTTATGAGTGGGTACAGTTCAAGGTCGGTCAGACTTACGGAGAGCCTATTCAGTTTGTCAGCAGAAAAGATGATAAAGCTGTAAATAAGGCAGTAGACGAACTGAATGATTACTTAGCAGATGCAAATAAGCATGAGAAAGACATAAAAGCTGGTGAGTGGCAGTCGGCAACCGGAACATCATTCAAAGCTATTCAGATTGTGAATGGAGATGTGCCTATCCGTGTGGTTGCACCTAATCCTTTGAACACGTTTGTCATTTACAACCGCAGTTCCGAAGAACCGATTTTGGCGGTACAGGAGTTAAAAGATGAAAATGGCGAGTGGTACAAACTCTGCTACACGGAATCTTATGAATGTAAGATAAAAAACAGTGCGCTTGTTCCTGATACATGGAAACTTCACGGATTTGGTGGTATTCCGATTGTAGAATTTCCGAACAACCATGAGCGGTTGTCTGATATTGAACTTGTTATAGATCTGTTGGATGCAATCAATAATACGCAGTCAAACAGAATGGACGGCATAGAGCAGTTTATCCAGGCATGGTACAAATTTGTAAACTGCGAGATTGACGAAGAAGAGTTCAAAAAAATGAAGATGAACCATGCGTTGGTAGTAAAGTCCATTAACAAAGACAATAAATCCGATGTGGACGTTATGTCGCAAGAACTTGACCAAACGCAGACACAGGTTTCCAAGGATGATTTAACAGACAGCGCACTTTCAATTTTGGGAATACCTAACAAGCAAGGAAACACTGGCGGTGATACGCAGGGTGCGGTTGAGCTGAGAAACGGATGGGATTTTTCAAAATCAAGAGCAAGGCTTAAGGATCCGGTTGTTAAGACAGCAGAGAAGAGACTGGCCAAGGTTGCGCTGAATGTTATCCGCATTAAGAAAGAGGATCTGAAAATCACTCTTAGAGATTTTGATGTGCAGATTAACCACAGTCCACAAGATAATATGTATACCAAGTCGCAGACATTACTGCAACTTCTGCAGTGTGGTATTCATCCGCTTATTGCAATCAAAACGGTTGGACTTTGGGGAGATTGTGAAAAGACTTTCAACCTTTCCAAACCTTACCTTGATGCTCTGTGGAAAACTGCTGACATTATCAACATGGAAGAGCAGATGGCAAAAGCACAGGAAATAGTAAAACAAATGCAAAATAAGACAGTTGCCTAGAAATAGGTAGCTGTTTTTATTTTATAAAAATTCGCAATGCCGTGAGCGTATAAACCGGCAATGTCAACCGGTGTCGTTGCACCGTATAAAAATTCGTAGGACATAACGGAGGTAATTTATGAAGAGAGAAGAACTGACAGCTATGGGTTTGACTGATGAACAGATTGAAAAAATCATTGCTGAGAATAGCAAGGATGTTCAGGCAGCAAACGCAAAGGCAAACAAAAACAGTGAAGAGTTGACAAGACTGCGTGAGCTGGAAAAGGAATACACAGCCATGAAAGATAAGGGTTTGTCCGATTCTGAAAGACTGCAAAAAGACCTTGATTCTGCAAATACAAAAATCGCAGAGCTTGAAAAGACACAGGCTATTGCGGATCAGAGAAGCAATGCGGCATCCAAGTTTAACATTTCTGCTGAACAGGCATCACAGGTTATCAAGGATGACGGCAGTTTTGACTACGAAGTACTCGGAAAAATTATCTCTGATAAAGAGACTGCTGCGGCACAGGCTAAAGAGCAGGAAATCGCAAACGGAACCACAAATCCGGGCGGTGGTAGTTCTGGCGGTGGTGATGGAACTGAAAGTAAAGGTGCTGAAATGGCAAAGAAATATAATCAGCGCTATGTAATCGAACAGTAAGCAAGGAGGTATAAACGTTATGGCTTACATGAAAACCACTACTTACACTTCTGGTGTAAATATTTTAGCAAGTGAAGTCGGACTTGTGTTAAAAACTTTTGAGGGAACACAAGCAATGGCAACACAGGTAGATGATAAGAAGATCATCAAGGCAGGAACTGTGGTTCCAACAAATAACGCTTCTGCGAAGGGAATTGTGTTTGAGGATGTTGATATTACAGATGACGAAAAGAAGCCTATTTCTGTAATTATTGCAGGCCGTGTTATTAAGGCAAATTTGCCTGTTGCAGTAGATACCAATGCCGAAACCGCACTTAAAGCAAGCGGCATTTACTTTGATTAAATTACGGAGGTAAGAACAGTATGCCTAGTGTATTAACAATGATTACAGATAAGGATAGACTGGACTTTTCACAGAACTATTCTATAGCAAGAAATTATGTAGGTGATCGACTTTTCCCTGATATCAAGACCGAGAACCTTGAAGCAGAGTACGAAAGACTTTCCGAGGGAATGGATCTTCCTACCGCAGCAATGGTACACGCATTTGATACCGAGGCTGCTATTGGTGTAAGACCTGGATTCGAAAAAGTAAGCGTAGAAAAGCTGCTGATCAAGGAAAAAATCAACCAGTCTGAAAGATTACGCCAGTTGCTGAATCATGGTGTAAGAGAAAGCAACCTGATTGACTATGTATATGACGATATGGGTCGGCTGTCTGATTCTGTAAAGACAAGAACTGAAATCGCAAAAATGGAGGTTATGTCTACTGGTAAGATGACCATTAACGAAAATGGTCTCAATTTTGCTATTGACTTCAAAGTAAATAAGTTCAAGACACTGAAAGGCTGGGAAGATCCTACCCATGATATCCTTGGAGATATTGCAGACATGGTTCAGATGGCTCTTGACAAAGGATATGTTGTCAATATGGCACTGACTTCCACCAAAATGCGCTCTTATATGCTTAAGAATGAAGGAATCATGAAAGCTATTAAGGGAGTTAATTTCGTTGGAATGGCAATTACTCCGGCAGAAGTGGCAAATCTGTTACTTAGCCTGTATGGTCTGAACATGGTAATTGATGATGATATGTACGGAATTGCCAACAAGGAAAATACAACGAGAACTCCCAAGAGATTTTTACCGGATAATGTATTTACTCTTTATGTATCTACTGGAAACGGAAAGATTGGTACTGGACTTTGGGGCGTAACTCCGGAAGAAGAAAAGGCAAGTGCATTTACAAGCTTATCCAAAAAGCAATTCATTACTATTTCCCAGTGGGCAACTCCTGATCCGGTTGCTGAGTGGACGAAGGCTAGTGGCGTGTTTATCCCTGTAATTCCTAACCCTTATGGAATCGTAATCGGTACTTTAACCGAAGGAGAAAGCGGTTTGGATACATTGGTAGTGAACAGCACTGCAAGCCAAACAACTAATGGATACACGAAAGTAAGCGTTTCCCCTGCAAAAAGCGGCGACAATTCTTACAAATACAAGGTAGCAGATGATTGTAAATTACCTTCTTATCTTGGAAATGTAAAGACGTATGCTACTTGGGATGGCACTTCTGAAATTGAAGCAACAACCGGCAAGGAAATTATGATTATCGAGTGTGATCCTAATTACAGAGCAGTAAAGGCAGGTATTACTACGGTAACTGCAAAGGATGAATAAGAGGTAACACATGGCAGAATATACGACTTTGGAGCAAGTAAAAATCCGTCTGAAACAATTTCATATTGATTCTAAAAGTGATTCTGAAAGCTCCGAGGTCGTGTTTGACCATTTGGAAGAAAATCCTATTTTGGAACAACTTATCAGTCAAGCAGAAGCAGACATCAGAGCAAAGAGAATGTACCCGGAAAGTTACACGGAAGAGAAGATTGCTGCGGATATGAAAAAATTTCAGTCCGTTGTGGTTAATCTTGTCGTGTATGACAGATCGCAAGCCGGTGAAAACTTCATGGAAAGCTATTCAGAAAATGGTGTGTCGAGAACATGGAGAGACCGGGAAGAACTGTTTGTGGGTGTTTTTCCATTTGCAAAAGTTTTATAACCCCATCGAAATCGAGGGGTTTAGAAGATTGTGCGTGACCATGTTACTGATTCCAGTAATAAGGTTGCAGGCGGCACACTTTAAGGGTGGTGGGCGGTGTGCCAACAAACTAGGAAGGCGGTATATGATGTGACTATAGAGTTATCTACAGCAATCATTATAAGCGTGTTATCACTCGGTTTTTCCGTCTACATTGGTCTGAAAAACAGCAAAAGAACAGACACAAAGGATATTGAGGAACGTGTGAAAGAAAACACACGCATCAACATGAAACTGGACACCATCCTTGATACTATCAATGAAATGAAAAGCGAGCGTTCAGAGATGAAGAAAGAGCTTGCAGAGCATGAACAGAAGCTGACAAAGGTTGAAGCCAGTACGGCATCTGCACATCATAGACTTGATGGAATTGAGGAAAGACTTAACATTAAAGAGAACGGAGGTAAGGAATGATGGATTTTTCACAGGTAGGAACTTGTGTTGCAATCGTGGTTATTTGCTATCTTGCCGGTATTGGAGCGAAGCTTATTCCGGTTATTAAGGATAACTACATCCCGGTTGTTGTCGGCATTGTCGGTGGCATTCTCGGAGTAGTAGGAATGTATGTTATTCCGGATTTCCCGGCAAATGATGTGCTGAATGCAATTGCGGTCGGAATTGTTTCCGGTTTGGCAAGCACTGGTGTAAATCAGATTTACAAGCAGGTGAAGAAAGATGCTTGACATTAACAAGCAGGACATGAAGTACTCACGGCAGGGAGAAAAAGTCACGATTTATGACCGGGACGAAAACGGAGAAATAAAGTACATCGAGATGGACGGAGAAAGGATTCCGGTGGTTTTGAGAGAAACTACCGGATATTCTGAACCCGTCCTTTTTTCTGCCAACATCAGTAATAAGCTGTCGGAAGTACTGGTAAAAGAATTTGGTATTGATGATTCCAGTTCGTATTGTCAGATTGTTACCGATAAAGGCTATTTGCCGATTAAGGCAGGAGATGTTATCTGGAAGAAGTCTGAAGTAGGTCGTGACGATGACGGAATTGTGGACAGCAAGACTGCGGACTATGTTGTCAAAGGCGTTGCAGACGAGGGACTGACAGCAGATTTGTTTTTGTTGCAAAAGACGGTGAAGTAGTATGGCTAAACCTATCAATATCAATCTGTTTGACCAAAAGTCCATACAAGCGGCTGTAAAGGCTCTTAGAGACTATGAAAATAGTTTAGAGTATAAATGTAGGCTACTGGCTGAAACACTGGCAGAAAAGGGCGTAGAGATTGCTAGAGTGCAGATTGCTGACCTTGATGCTATCTTTACATCAGAACTTTTGCAAAGCATTCATGCGGAATACGTTGGCTCTGTAAAGGGTGGCGGTGTTTGGGCGGTGGTTGCCGGTACAGACCATGCGCTTTTCGTTGAGTTTGGTACTCTTGGTAGCATGGGTGGAAAGAAAGAATATCCATATCCTTTGCCGGAAGGTGTTCAATGGAATTACGGCAGTGGTTCACACATCATGCAATTAAAATCCGGTCAATATGGATGGTTTTACAAAGGCAAAGACGGGAAAGTTTATTGGTGCGAAGGTATGGACAGCAGACCATTTATGTATAACACATCTATGGAATTGCTAAGTGTTGTAAAAACAGAAGCAGAAAAGATTTTTAATGAGAAGTAGGCTCATGTCGTGAGACAGCAATAAGTCCTGCTTTTTTCTTTTTATAGAAAAAAGGAGAGATTTATGAACTATTATATCGGTCAGCGTTTTGGAAAAGTAGTAATCATTGGAGAAGAAAAATACGAAAAAAACAGGAAATATGTAAAAGTAAAGTGCGATTGTGGGAAAACAAAATATGTAAGAATCGATCAACTTAAAAAAGCAAAATCCTGCGGATGCTTAAATAAAAATTCATATGGAATGTCTTCAAAAGATTATGAAAAGCTATACGGAGTTTGGAGCAATATGCGAAAAAGATGCTATGACCCTAAATCTGAAAGATATTATTCATACGGAGAAAAAGGTATTTGCATATGCGAAAAATGGAAGAATGATTTTCATTCTTTTGCTGACTGGTGTTTGGAAAATGGATGGAATCCAAAACTATCTATTGAAAGAATAGATGTCCATAAAAATTATTGCCCTGAAAACTGTACCTTTATAACCATGAAAGAACAAGCAAGAAACAAGACAAGTAATGTTTTGATTACAAAAAATGGAGAAACAAGATGCGCAACAGAGTGGGGAGAACTGCTAGGGATAAACCCAAAATCCATTATGGCTAGAATTTACAGAGGGTATAATGATCCTAATGTGATTCTGTTTCAAGGAGATCTTCGAGAATTAAGGAGGTCATCAAATGGAAAATAATGAATATCAGTGGGTATCAGATTTCAAAGTCAAGATTGCATCGTACTTAAAAATGAAGATACCACAGAGCCATCCAAAAGCTTATGTGACGGACAAAAGTAAGGATTTGTCAGACCCTACATTCCCTACGGTGTACTTTCATGCTATGCCATTTACAGAGACTGGACAAGACCTTGAAGCACGTTCGGTTAATGGAATCACAGCATCGTACCAAGTGGATGTGATAACCAACAAAAGTCAAGAAGAAGCCGAAGCTATCATGGCTACGGTTGCCGGACTTTTCAAACGTCTGCGATTTCAAATAACTTCCATGCCGGAGTTCAATAATACTTCGCAGGACACATACAGAAGCACTGCACGGTTCAGAAGAAACGTAGGTGCTGATGATACATTGTAACTATTAGAGCCATATGGCTCTATTTTTTTATGCAAATTTAAGGAGGTATAAATTATGGCAGCAGCCGGAATTTCTACTTTAGGTATTACTTTCGGATATGGTACAGAGACAACCGCCGGAACAAAACCTACAAGTTTTAAGCAACTTACAAGAATTAATGCCATTGGCGGCATCAACATTGAACCGGAACAGATTGATGCTTCTGCGTTAGAAGATGCAATCACCAGATATGTAAAAGGTCGTGCAGATACTGGCGGTTCTTTTGCAGTCACAGTCAACTTTACATCAGAGACTGTTGCTGAATGGACTGCACTTATCACAGCCTATAAAGCTCTTACTGGTGGAAATAGAATGTGGTTTGAAACCGTTATTCCCGGAGAAGATAAATCTTTCTTCGTTGTTGCACAGCCGCCCGAGCAGATTCCACAACCCGAAATCGGACAGAACGAACTTCTGACGATCGAAATGAATCTTACCATTGAGGAATACAAAGGTTTGGATTCTACTGTTGCACTGACAACGGGGGAATAGCAAGTCAGTCAGAAACAAATAACACTGCCGTGGCTGACTTTGATGAAGCGGTAGATGAAACATTAATTTAGCAAAAAGAGAGCCGTCTTCGGGCGGCTCCTTTCCAACAAAATGTTGGGGAAAGGATATGTTTTTATGAAGAAGATTTTAGTTAATGATGTTGAATATACTTTAGAGTTTGGATTCGGTGCTGTGGAGTGCAAGGATTTGATTCAAAAGATGTTTCTTATGCTTTCCGGTGGCTATGTAGCTAAAAAAGCAAAAAATGTACAGAATCCCACACCAGAAGAAATTGTAGATGGTAGCGGATATATGCTTGCAGAATTTCCTCATGTATGCAAAACGGCTTTTTATGCTGGCCTTATCGAAAACCATGAAGATATTACACCGGATGAATCCAATGCTTTAATGAAAAAATACATGAAAGCAAATGGTCTGTCTTTTGTGAAACTGTATGGAGAACTGACAGACTGTATGAAAGAAGACGGTTTTTTCGAACTGTCGGGTCTGACGGAAATGATGACGCAGACCAAGGAAGAGATGGAGAAAGAGGACAGCAAGGTAACGAAGATGCCACAGGATCACAAGAAGAAATCGACTGGCACAAAATAATATGGGAAGAATATTTTCCATTTGCTTTTTCCATGGGAATTTCGATAGAAGAGTTCAAACATCTGAATCCTAAAAAATTAGAGTGGTGTTACAAAGGATATAAACTCAAAAAAGAGGAAGAAGATAGGAACTCATGGCAACGGTGGGGAGATTATGGAATATCTGCATTAATCTTTGCAATAGACCATTGCCTAAACGGTCGAAAAGCACAATCGAAGTATATTGACAAGCCTATTATAGAACGTGCGGACATTGCTAATAATGAAAAAGAAATTCAGAAGCAAAGGAAAGCGTTCCTCGCAGGACTTATGGCAATGCAAGCTAATTTTGAATTATCACATCCAAAAAAGGAGAAACAAACATGAGTTTAACAGGAATTGATGTGTCCTCATACCAGGGGACGATTAACTGGTGGGCGGTAAAACAGAACGGTATTGATTTTGCTATTCTGAAAGTCATCCGTAAGGATTTGAACCCGGACAAGAAGTTTGAAGAGAACTGTAAAAATTGTGAAGCATACGGAATGAAAGTGCAAGGCGTGTATAACTACAGCTATGCTACCACTGTGGCAAAAGCACGTTCTGATGCTAAGAGAGTTCTTGCAATTCTTGGAAACCGTAAGCCTATGGTTTGGATGGATGTTGAAGATGCCGTGATGAAGAATCTCGGTAAGAATCTGATTTCCATTATCAATGCTTACGGCAAGGTAATCACCGATGCAGGATTACAGTTCGGTGTATACACTGGGGAAAGTTTTTACAAGACATACATTAAGCCTTATGGCGGTGTGAGTTATCCCATGTGGATCGCACGGTACGGCAAGAATAACGGCAAGTGTGATGTGAAGTATCAACCGCAAGTACCGAACATGGTAGGCTGGCAGTACACTTCTAAAGGTCGTGTAGGCGGCATTGTAGGCAATGTAGACATGAATGTATGGTACAAGGAATTAGATGCCGTATATGAGGATTCTACAAGCCATAGCAACCCTTATACAGAGCCGGAAAGACTTCTTTATTACAAGCGGATGGTAATGATGAAGGGAAATGATGTCAAGTGGGCGCAGTACGAACTTGTAAGGAAAGGCTTTATGCCGTCTGTAAATGCGAAAGGTAAGACGAACATTGACGGATATTTTGGAAAAACCACTTCTGATGCAGTAAAAGCATTCCAAAAGAGTGTTGGAATCACTGTAGATGGAAAAGTTGGTGCGGTTACAAGGGCATATCTCAAAAAGTAATTTTAGGAGCGGTAGGTGTCACAGCTTACCGCTCTTTTTCTTGGAAGTGGCAGACACTTCCTTTTTTATTTCGGTAAAGGCGGTGCAGTATGGCAGATATTGATAATCTTCAAATAAAAATCAGTGCGGATGCGAACAAAGCAACTAATGCGCTGAATAAACTTGCATCAAGTCTTACGAATTTTCAGAGAAGCTTGTCTATTGATACATCCAAACTGACAAGCATTTCTAATAGCATACAGAGTATCGCAAATGCCGCCAGTTCCATGAATACGAGCGGTATTAAGAATATCTCCACATTGACAAATTCCATTAACAGAATGGGGAAAATAGATACAAGCGGATTAAGCAGAATTTCATCTGCACTGAAGACTTTTTCTGCTGACATGGCAGGAACAAAAGTAGATGGAGTAGGGGATATTGCGAGCATAGCATCTTCGATTTCAAGACTTGGTGGTGTGGCATCCGGCAGAGCAATCACGAACATTCCTTTACTGGCAAAGAATTTGAAGCAGTTATTTACAACTCTTTCAACCACTCCAAATGTAAGTGAGAACATTATCCGCATGACGAATGCACTGGCAGGACTGGCATCTACCGGTGCGGCATCCGGTAGAGCCGCAAACTCTTTAGGACGGAATCTGAACACCTATACGGCAAGCGCAAAAAGAGCCACGAAGAGCACATTCAGTCTTGCAGCGGCTTTCGGCAGATTCTACGCAACCTATTTCCTTGTGATTCGTGGAATCAAAAGTCTGTGGAAGTCCATAGAGGGAACCACGGACTATATCGAAGCATTCAACTACTACACGGTAGCATTCAATAAAGTCGGCAAGGAATGGGGCAAGGATTTTGAAAAATTCGGTTACGACAACGCAGAGGATTATGCGCAGAGTTTTGGAAACCGTGTAAATGAACTGCTTGGCAAGATGTCCGGTCTGAAAGTAGATGTAGAAGGTGGATTGATTTCTGAAAGCGGAATGAAAAACCTGGGACTGAATTTACAGGAGATCACACAGTACGCTTCACAGCTTGCATCTATCACAAACTCTTTAGGGCAGACCGGAGAAGTCACCACGGCAATTTCAAAGTCTATGACCATGCTTGCCGGGGACATTTCCTCTCTGTTTAACGTGGATTACAGCACGGTTGCAACTAATTTACAGTCCGGTTTAATCGGTCAGTCAAGAGCGCTCTATAAGTATGGTATTGATATCACGAATGCCACACTGCAGACCTATGCTTACAGATACGGCATTGAAAAGGCTGTATCTGAAATGTCACAGGCAGAGAAACAGCAGTTGCGTCTACTGGCAATCTTAGACCAGTCCAAAGTATCATGGGGAGACTTGGCGAATACAATTAATTCTCCAAGTAATATGATCCGTCAGTTTACCAACAACGTAAAAGAAGCCGGAATGGTACTGGGACAGTTGTTTATTCCGGTATTGCAGAAAGTACTTCCTGTCATTAACGGTTTCGTAATTGCGATTAAGAGACTGCTTGTCAGTGTGGCAAATTTACTGGGAATCAAGATTGACTTTTCGTCATTCGGTCAAGGTGTATCCGGGTACAATGAAGATTTGGAAGACACGGCAGATGCACTGGATAAAGTAGGGAAAAGTGCAAAAAAAGCTAAAAGTTATTCGCTTGGTATTGATGAATTAAATATCATTGACCCTAACAGCGGTTCAAGCGGAAGTTCTTCTGCTGGTGGAGCAGGAATTGACCTTACCAAGGAAATCATGGATGCTACTGCTGAATACGAAAAAGTATGGCAGGAAGCATTTGACAAGATGCAGAATACAGCTATGGGTTGGGCTGACAAAGTAAGCAAGGTGTTTAAGCCAGTAAAAGATATTATAGAAGATCTGGCGTATGCATTTAAGTTTGATTCGGATGCATGGTTTAAGGTTGCCGGAATGGATACGTCCAAACTGGTAACTGGTATTTTCGATTGGTTCACAAAAGCAATAGATTCTGTGGACTGGGAAAAAATCGGAAGACACATAGGTAGTTTCTTGGACGGAATGGATTGGACAGAAATCTTTACATCTGCCGGAAATTTCATAGAAACTGCCATAGATGCTGCTATCGACCTGTGGAAAGGAAGCTTCGATGCTGCACCGATTGAAACCACTATTATCACAGCAATAGGCCTTTTAAAGTTTACTGGCGTTGGAGATATCATATGGGGGAAAATATCGGACAAGTTATCAGCCAAAGTACTTGGATCAAGCATAGGAATAGTTCCAACAATTGCAGTAGCTGCGGTTACTTGGGAGATTGGATTTAATGTCGGAAAATCATTAGGTGAAGCACTTTTTCCTGATGATAAAGAAATCTATGAAAATTTCTCATTTTTAGGAGAAGGTGGATTTTTTGATACAATAAAAAACACTGATTTTTCAATACTATTTGACGCTTGGAAACAGATGAACTCTGATGCGGCAGATTTTTTAACAAAAACAATGCCGATAAGACAGTTCTTTGATTTTCTATCACAATTTAAACTGGACATAAATGATACATTTGGTCTAGTATCAGTGTTTGAAAATTTAAAACCTATTGTTGGAAACTGGTTTAATGAATCTGTCAAGCCTTGGTTTTCTGCCGAAAAATGGAATCAATTAGGAACAAATATTAAGACCGCACTTTCTACGAAATGGAATGAATTTACCGCATGGTGGAAAAATATTGGTTTTGCAAACTGGTGGAACAATGTAAAATCATATTTTACTACCGAGAAATGGACATGGAGTGGCATTAAAGACGGATTGTCTAATGCATGGAACAATGCTATAGCGGCTGTTAAACAAATTTGGAATAGTTTTGCAAACTGGATAAATGATAAACTTAATTTCTCATGGGATCCTATAACGATAGCCGGAATACAACTTGCACCAGGAGGAAGTATTAGTCTTGGCAAAATTCCTACTTTTGAAACTGGCGGTTATGTTCCAAGCAGATACACAATGTTTATGGCAGGAGAAAACGGTATACCGGAGATTGCCGGAACAGTAGGTGGCAAAACAGCGGTTGCCGGTGGAGTTGAAATCACTGGAATCAAAGATGCCATTAACACCACAGCAGAAGCACAAATGCGCATGATGCAACAGGAAATTGACCTGCTTAAGCAGTTACTTGTAAAAGAAACATCTGTCAATATTGGTGATAGAGACATAGCAAGGGCAAGCTTAAGGGGTCAGAAAGCTATGGGATTACAGATTATTACTTAAGTGTGGGATTTATTCCCAATCTTTTTTTCTATGGAGGAAAACACAATGATAGCAAGAGCGAGTGATTTCATCATAGTAAACGGAGTACGCTTTCCGTGCCCGGCTCCAGGAATGGAAATAGTTCGGTCACAGACGGTTAATTCGGGAAGAAATGTAAATGCAGCAGTTGTCGGTCAAAAAGTCGGAAGAAAATTGTGGAAGATAAATAATCTTCAATGGAATGGTTTAGATGCGGAAACATGGAAAGAAATGCAAGATGCGTTAGAGCCATTTTTTGTGCAAGTTACGTTTACTGGGGATGACAATGTAAGGCATACACACACAATGTATCCAGGAGACACTACCGGTAAGCCGTTGTTTTTGGATGATATTTTTTATAGGAACTATGAAACGTGTAAATTCAATTTAATTGATTGTGGGTGGGAAGAATGATAAAAGCTTCTAACGCTTATAAGTCTGCAATGCAGAAAAAAATAAGAGACAGGGCGTACATATTAATTACTCTTGGTGTAGTAAATGGTGATGCACAAAACACGGCTCATTTTGACGGTGATTACGCATACTGGGGGAACAAGGTTTTGCCGTTTAGAAATGATGCAGAATATACGGAATATGCTACTTTGGAACAAAATTATATGCGTGTAGACGGTCAAATGTATTTTCTTCCGAGAGAGACAAGCGGATTGTACCAGCTACGTAATGCTCCATTAACTACACAAAACATAATGGAAACTGTAAAAGTAACATTCCCACAAGAGTATTCCATCAAAGGACTTACAATAAATTTTGGGAAATATTACCCGACTAGCTTCAAAATTGTTACAGATGAAAAAGAATTGACTTATACAAATGATAAACACGATTTTTCAACAACGGATGTAATCGGAAACACCACAAATATACAAATAATTCCTATATCTATGGTCGGAGGGAATAAACGTCTTAGAGTAGAAAAAATCGTAATGGGTGTTGGACTGACATATAGAAACAATGATGTATCAACATCATCTTTTGAAGAATTTGTCAACGGGATTTCAGCGGAGATTCCATACAGAAAATTATCTGTAACAATACTGGATAAAAATAATGTATACAATGTAGATGATGATAATTCCTTTATCAACTTCCTTGAAACTGGACAAAAAATGGAGTTGTCATACGGAATGGTCCTGTCAGACGATACAGTGGAATGGCATAAAAAAGCAACAATGCTTTTGACCGACTGGAACTCTAAAAAAAATCAAATGTCTTTCACTGCGAATGATGTTCTTTCAACTTTGGAAGACAACTATACAATAGGAAACAAAATATACGATAGAACAGCATATGCAGAAGCTATTAGCATTTTAAAAGATGCAGGATTCGAGCCTGACGAGTATTTTGTTGACGATTGTTTAAGAGATGTGAGCCTACACAATCCAATGCCGGAAGCATCTCACAAAGAATGTTTGCAGTTGTTGTGCAACGCTTCAAGATGCATTTTGTTTGTGGATTCTGACGGAAAAGTAAATATTAAAGCAAATTTTGCGAATGTTATAGATCCTGCAGATATGCAGGTTACATCAAACGGAACTGCATGGTGGGGAAATGTCACTAATGTATTATATGGAAACAACAATGTATATGCAGAGTTGACAAGAAATTTTATGCGTGTAGATAGTTCACAATTTTTTCTTCCGAGGAATACAGGTACAGCCATCGAACAGACAGGATATGTTACGAGCAATGTTTCTGATGAAAATGGATTGTTTTCGGAGAATCCAGTGATTACATTAAAACTTCCTGCAGCATACACGTATTATGGATTGTATATTTCATTCCAGGGTAATCCTCCAAAAGAGATGAAAGTATCGACATATAATGGAGATACACTTCTTAAGACTTTCAAATATGATGATTTGAAAGAAAAATCATTGTTAAATGATGAATTTGAAAATTTCGACAGTATTCGTTTTGAGATAACAAAAGCATATCCTAAAAACAGAGTCTTGATTGATAAAATCAGTTTTGGAGACTTATCTGATTATGAGTTGAAAAAAGACTCTATGACAGAAAATCCTTATGGATACGCAGAAAGAAAAACAAAAGATGTTTTTGTCAAAATATATACATTTCAAAACGGAGAGGATAATACACCGCAAGTAGTTGAAGATAACGTATATCTAAAGAAATCAATTAACAACTCTGGCGAAATAAGGTATTGTGAAAATCAACTTATTTCAACGGAAGATCATGCAAGGATTGTTGCTGAATGGCTTGGGAATTATTATGCGAATAATATTTCTTATGATGTTCAATACAGAGGGGATCCGGTGCTGGAAGCTGCTGATATTATTTTCATGGAAAGTGATATTGTAAACAGCTTACAAGTAGAAGTGGAAACACACAAATTAAACTTTAATGGTGCTTTTAATGGAACATTACAATTACGAAGAGCAATGAGAACATAAGGAGGTTGTAATGAAAAAAATAATTAACGGTCTTCTGTATAACACGCAAACTTCTGAAATAATATATGTTGATGAAATGACAAATAGAAAAATATTCAGAACAGAAAAAGGTAATTTTTTCTTGTTTTATCCAAACGGAGAAATAGTGCCAAAAACAAAAGAAGATATAAAAGAGTATTTGGGGCTAAATGATACAGAGAAATATATAGAATTGTTTGGAGATGTGGAGGAAGCATAATGTGGGCAGATCCTAAAACAAATTGGTCTTCTGAATGGAATGGTGAAACATATATAGGAGATTATTTTTTATATACAGATTATAACCGTATTAAAAACAATCTTTTGGAATTAAAAAGCACTGCAGAATCTATGTATAAAATATTATCTTTTAATCTTGGAGAGGATAAGGTTGAAGCAGATCTGATTTATGCCGATGAAGTCAATTTATTTGAAACTACGCTGGCAGAAATTAACAGTTCCACTTTCTCATTTTCTGAACAATTTAAAACATGGAAAGAGAATAAATCGGTTCCAACATATGAAGACTGGAACAGGATAGAATCGTTGCAGTTAAAAATATACAATACGTTAGTAGCACAAAGAAAAGCGCAGAACCGACTTGCCTTTACGCTTGGCGGTCAGAAAGGATTTAAGGTGTGATTATGGCAGATTTAAAAACAAACTACGTTGATGATGTATTAGACACAACTAAAAATCAGGTAAGAAAATATCAGCAAATACAAAATGACGATGGAACTGTTTCTTTTGTTGATGTTACTGAATATACGCAAGTAGGAACCTCATTCGGTGCAAAAGACATCAATGATACTAATGCAGCCATAAATGCTGTAAATGGCAATTTAGGAACTCAAGCGACTATGTCATTAAGCGGAACTACGCTTATTATTACAACGAAATAGGATGTGATATCATGAGTTTAATATTTAATGGTACTACTGTAGATAACGTTATTTATGACGGCACTACTCTGGAAAAAGTCATCTACAATGATGTAGAAGTATTTACCAGCGCAGTAACAGTTACTTTTGTAGAAGCCGGGGTTAGTACTGCTGTCAAATATAAGAAGGGAGCTACTGTTAGTAGAAGTACGGCTCCTAGCGGTGCTACCTTTGTCGGATGGTCTATGAGTAGTAGTGGAACTAGTCCGGTCGCGACTTTCACTGCTAATAGTAATATGACTGTGTATAGAGTAATTAAGAAGAGTACTACGTATGGAAGCGGTACTTTAACTAGAAGATGGGGTGGTTCTTACGATCAAACCACTGATAGGAGCCAAATTAGTAATGAGATAATTAATGGAGCTCAAGTATCATCTATATCTATTACTTGCGCTAATACATATAATAATGAGCCCGTACCTATATGCATAGGGACAACACTACTTGGTTACCTGACTGGTGGAACTAAAAGTTTTACTGTACCGACGAACGTAAATGATTATGTATATCTTGGTAATAATACAGGTGTTTATACAATGTACTATGATAGTATGTGGGTAACGGCACTTGGAACATATACAGGTAGAACAGTTACTAGTCAATATGTAGGTTGATTAATTAGTTACTTAATATATGTGAACGTAATTATTACGTTTTCCGGTGTAATATCAGTATATAAGTATGCTTCAATTAATCCAGACGCTGTCACTGAAATTCTCACATATGCACCACTTGGAGATGTTGCATCAACAATTCTATTTCCAGTAGGTCTAGCAATTTCTGGCAATGTTGCAATAGTAATTGTTTTTCCTTTCGTCAAATTTTTTAAACCATCTATATACACCATTGCCTCAAATGAATTTGCTCTATAAAGAATAGGACGTACAGAATAGTCGGTGGTAATTGAACCACTATGCATAGTTAAATTGCCATTTACAGAAGGAGTGATAGCCGATGGGTGGAGATTAAAAGTAAAAATAAATCAATCAAAAAGAGCATGGTGTAAAAGCCATGCTCTTAATCTCTTTATCTGATTCCCCAGTCACCGTCATTGTTGACAAAACCAACCACATATCCTATCATGTCATCAATAAGATTTTCCGGGAGTATGCTGTTCGGAGACATAAGCGGAACATATCTCCATTTTTTTACACCATCTTCAATTATATGTGTTTTCACGACAATATATATTCCACCATTACTGGTCACAATACATCGTTCACCGTCTTGCGGTTCACGATCCGCAGCAAGAAGAATAATTTCCCCAGGCAGATAAAACGGCATATAGTAGTCGCACGGAATTTTCACACCGATATAAGCCTTGGATTTTATGTCTTCCGGCAAATTGTCTATGCACATGGGTTCCACAGCATTTGTGGTTGCGATAATTCCATTCATAAGTTGTGGATTAAGGACAGAAATATACTTGTGCGATTTTTCAAGACTGAAATAGATTTTAGCTTGGTGACGTATGAAGTAACGGATAAGGTACAGAGAGTGTTCCGGCAGACTGCGGCATATCTTGACAGATTCCAACATCTTATCTTCCATAGTGCCGCAACCTACCAGTTCATCTACACTGATTCCAAAGGCTCTAGCAAGCGCAACAGCGGTCGATAGCTTCGTGTCGTTAGAATTACCGTATAGTAGTGAATTAAGCGTAGAATAAGGCAAATTAGCTTCATCAGCAAGCTTGTAAACCGTCATGTCCGGCTCATTGAGAAATTCATGGAGATTCCCACGAAAACTTAACATATAATTAGTACGGTTGACTGATAGATGTGTCGAAATTTTTTTGATTCGTTCTTTTTCCATCATGTTTTTTATCCCCCTTTCACATGATACACTTGTAACATCCCTTGTTTCAAGGGACTTCAAGTTCTGGCGAGGGCGGTGTTTATTGGCGTTTTCACCGTCCTCTTTTTGTTGATATTTTACAACAATAAAAAACGTGCGTCAAATATATTGATTGTTAAGAACATATGTTCTATAATTTAGGTATCGCTACCAAGTGCGGAAAGATTAGGGGGTGTACTATGGGGAAAGAAGATTACAAAGAGGAAATCATAAAGCTAATCAATGCTTGCGATAATTTACACTGGTTAGAGTGCATTTATGCCTATGTTAAAAAACTACTTAGATAAAGGAAAAGAGCCAAGGACTTGCGCATTGCCCTTGGCTTTTTCTTATTCGTTCTTTTTTGCGATTGAATCAATCAACTTTTCCAAAGCGTTCCATCCATCTTCGTCCAAGTTGGCCAGTGCGGATACAAGACGGTGCTTAAATGTATCTTCACCGGACTTTTGAATTTCTCCGAGCATTTCCGATATTTGTTCATCCTTTGATTTCTGAACAAACATTTCACCAGTTCCATTTCGGAGCCATTCTTCGTTTACATCAAACTCTCTGCAAATAGAAAGAATAACTGCATCAGTAGGAGTTCTCAGCCCATTTTCATAATTAGTAATGGTATTTCCTTTTACACCGATTCTTTCTCCGAAATCAACTTGGGTTAAGCCGCTTTCTTTTCTTATTTTTTTAATACGGTCTTTCAAAATATATCACCTCCTTATGTGATAAATATATCAAAAAAAACTCTCAAAGTCAACATTTAGTATTGCATTATAACTCTCTATGTGATATATTAAACTCACGAAGTCAACAAAAAGGAGGTGAAAATATTGGAAATGCTTCATTATAGTTGGCTTGACGCAATACCAATTACAGTGTTTGTTCTACTGACTTGCATTATGAGTTATTGGCATGGGAGATCCGAGCACGGATGGAGAATTGTCGGACTTGTCTACACTATAATTTTGGGAATAATCGGTCAGATTCTTGTAGGATTTTTCCCAATGTTTGGGTAACAGTAAGCAATTTTTCCGAGGAATCGTTTTTCCTGTTGAGTAACGAATCATGAAGAGAAGATAATTGATCCCAATATTCGGATGGAACATATAAAAATAATTCATGGTAAGAGCGTATGTACTCTATTTTTTCACTTGGATAATTTGTTTCTAATTGTTTGGAAGCAAATTCCAAAAAATGATTAAATACGGATTGCTGCTTTTGATAATAGGAAAGCTGTTTATCATATTTTAGTTCCAATTTTCTTATTTGAGTACTGTGTATGCTATTGATGATAGTTACTAAAACAGGACAAACTATCGCAACACATAAGGTTATAGCTGATACAGCGAGTTCTAAGTGATTTGTACTTAATGTTTCCATGAATATGTACCTCCAAGAAATTTTTATTATTATACCACGAAAAGGAAGTGAATTGAATGAGTGAAAAAGAGAAAAAAATCGTTGAGAAGTTAAAGAGAGCCATTCCGAATATGTCCGATTTCGACAAGGGATATATTCTCGGAAAGACAGAGAAGATGGCAGAGGAATCTGTTAAGAAACAGGAGGAAGAAAATGCAAAACCAATTTGAGAGAGAACTTCTCAAAACCTTAAAGAGCATTGACGGTACTCTGAAAAGAATTGAGAAGTCCATGAATGATGATGAAAAGAACCACTTAACAATCTGCAATGCAGTTATGCATGCACAAAGAGGAAACAACTATTTTCCGTATTTCAGAGATACTATGTATGACTGGCGAAAATGAATTTAGGGAAGGAGAACAATGAACGAATTACAAATTTTTAATAATGAAGAATTTGGAACAATCAGAACAGCAGAAATCAACGGTAAGCCTTACTTTGTGGCTTCTGATGTTGCAACAGCACTTGGATATGCAAACCCCAGAAAGGCAGTCATAGACCACTGTAAGGGAGTAACGAAACGTGACACCCCTACATCTGGTGGTAAACAAGAGTTGTCATACATAAATGAGGGTGACGTTTACCGCCTTATTATGAGATCGAAGTTGCCATCAGCGGAGAAATTTGAATCGTGGGTTGTGGATGAAGTGATCCCGTCCATCAGAAAGAATGGTGGGTACATAGCAAACCAAGAGAATATGACCCCAGAGCAGATTGTAGCGAATGCACTTATCGTAGCACAGAACATTATTTCGCAGAAAGATAAGCAAATCGAAGAAATGCGACCGAAAGCAGATTTCTTTGATGCAGTTGCAGACAGCAAGACTGCAATTTCCATGAATGAGGTTTCAAAGGTATTGGGAATCAAAGGGCTCGGACGTAACAACCTATTTGAATTTCTTCGTGATAATGCAATCCTGGATAGATGGAATGTGCCATATCAGAAATACATTGATTGCGGATGGTTTCGTGTAATAGAGCAGAAATACACCAAGAATGGAGAGGAGCATATATCTATAAAAACACTTGTTTATCAAAAAGGTGTTGATGCAATCAGAAGAAAAATAGAAGCAAAGCGAAGTGCTTAAATGAAAGGAGATATTTCAGTGAATAGCGGAATCTGTAAAAATGTAAGAAAAGCAAATTATGATAGAGGACTTAAATATGGCAACAAAGTACTTCATGGTAGTGATTTAAGGGATTTGGTAGGGCTTACTGTTTCGGATGTAAATTCCAACGCTGATGATGCAGAAGTCGTTGTATGGTTTGAAAGCAATGAACGAAATGTTGCTGTTTACTTAAGGGATGATTGTTTAGATGGACAACACATTGCAATCATTGACCATGCAAATGAAGAGGAAGAATCAAAGCTTCTTCTCAGACCTGTTACGGAAAATGACATAAAAGAATTTTCTTCAATGGTTTTGTATTATACAGATGATGTTTTTGGAGAAAACGATGAAAAAACCGGAGCACACTATGTATACTGTAATGATTTGGAATTAGAAGAATCAGAATTTTTTAAAGTAAAAAGTCTGTATGTCTTCCAAGATGGAAGAATTTTAACAGAAAGGTAAGCAGTGATATGAGAACAACAATAAAACTGTTTCTTCCTATTATAATAGCACTCTCCATCACATTTACTTCCACAGCACAGCCATCCGGCAGTTTTATCTCCGAGGAAGCGCAGGAATCGTGTGTAAAGTACGGTGAGGAATACGGCATCTGCCCGGAAATGCTCATGGCAATGATCGAGAAAGAATCTTCCGGCAGACCGGATGTGGAAAGTGGCGGTTGCAAAGGTCTGATGCAGATTTCTGACAGATGGCATAAAGACCGCATGGAACGTTTGGGAGTGACGGATATTTACTCCGTGGACGGTAATATCCATGTGGGAGCCGACTACTTGTCGGAATTGTTTGAAAAGTACTGTGATGTAGGAATTGTACTTATGGTTTACCACGGAGAGAAGAACGCAGATACAAAGACAGAATTAAGTGATTACGCAGACTGGATATTAACCAGGAGCGCAGAACTGGAAAGGATGAATGGAAAATGACGAACAGAGAGAAGTATGCGGAACAGATTATTGACATGGCACTTGATAGTATAGAGATAGCTGTGGACAAAGAAGGAAAGTTATGTGATTGCAATGTAATACTTTGTTCCGATTGCGCATGGAGTGATAAAAGCAGATGCAGGGAAAGGTTCAAAGAATGGGCAGAGCAGGAATATGTTGAACCACCTGTTGACTGGTCGAAAGTGCCTGTGGACACGAAAGTGTACGTAAGAGATTCCGATAGTGACCCTTGGAAACCTAGATATTTTGCAAAATTTGAAGGTGGGGAAATATTTACATGGACTAATGGTGCTACTTCTTTTTCAGCTGAAGGCTTTGATGATGCAACATGGTGGAGACAAGGAAAACTTGCGGAGGACACCGTATGAGTTCCAAAAAGCGGTTTACCGTAAAAGGGTGCATCGGAAAGATATTTTACAGTCCGAAAGAATGGGAAGTTGACCGTGAAACAGCATTCTATTACAGAATTGTAAACCGCAATACCGGGAAGAAAAAATGGTTAAGAAAGGAGTATTTTTATGCAGAAGCGACAGATTATCCCCATCGTCCGTGCGAATGAGATTCTGATTGCAAGACTGTTAGATGCAGGAATCTTGTATATCGGAGAAGACAACGTGATCCACGTAACAGAAGACTGAAAGCCGGAGGAGTGAGGAAATGGAAAGGAAGATAAGAAAAATCTTGGTAGAACTGGGGCTGAAACAGTACTTGCCGGGATTCCAGTACATCATCGAGGTTGAAACGCTGATGTTTGAGAACCGGAACAGAAGACTTTCTGAAATCTACCGGATTATCGGAGAGGAACACAGCACAACCAAGGAAAGCGTGTACCGGGCGATCAAGTGGGTTGTTGATAAGATGAACCCAAGCACAGAGCTATACAAGGAGATCAATGAGACAGACAAGCCGGTCTCAATCTATATGTTTGTTAATTCACTGTATTTATATCTTTGGGAGGATAGGAAAAATGAGGATTAAACACACCTTTTTGCAGAATTTCTGCAAATTCTATGGTTCTAACGTAGTGGACACTGATTTATACGACCGGACAGAGGTTTCCGGTGTAAATGAAACAGGTAAGTCCACGATCAAAAGAGCAATTCAGTATATTTTTGGATGCCGTGACGAGAACGGCAGAGAGATCACCGGAATCAGACCGCACGATAAGGACGGCAATGACATCGACGGAGATATTACCGCAGAAGTTACCGTGGAGATTGACGGTACAGACAAGGTTCTGAAAAAAGTATGCCGTCAGAACTTCAATAAGAAAGGCGAGTTTACCGGAAATGTCACGGATTACTATGTGAATGATATTCCAAAAAAGGCAGCAGATTTTGAAGCATTTTTGGAAGAGAGTGTATGCGGAAAAGATAAGTTCTCACTTTGCATCAATGCCATGACACTTCTTCTGAAAGGTGGAACGGATCAGAGAGCAATTCTTGCTGATATGTTTGGTCAGCACAGTAATGATGACATTTGCAATCAGTTTCCGGAGTTTGAAGCATTAAGGGCTGTTCTGCAGGACGGCACGGTTGATGAACTGAAAAAGCGTTGCAATACGCAGTTGTACGGCACAAGGGGAAGAAATGGAACCAAGGGATTGCAGGATCTGTTAGATGAAATTCCTAGCCGTATTGACGAGGTGAGCCGTCAGAGAGTAGATATTGACCTTGCGGATCTGGAACTGAAAAAGAAAGCTTTACTGGATAAGCTGTCAGAGAACATTAAGCAGCAGACAGATACGCAGAACAGTATGAAGTCCTACGATAAGCTTTCTGATGGAATTATTGAGTTAAAAGGTCAGTTGAGTGCATTACAGCAGAAAGCAAATGAAAAACTGGATGCGGACAGAAGAGATAAGCGCACAACACTGAATCAGATTCAGAATGAGCATCAGAAAGAGTTGCTTAAGGCAGATACCATTCGTGAAGAGATCACGGAACTGGAAAAGCGTATCGCACAGTATGAGCAGAAGAGACAGGAATTGAAGAAGAGTTGGGATTTGAATAAAAGCCTTAAATTTGATGAAAACTCTCTGATTTGCTCATACTGTGGACAGGAATATCCGGAAGAGAAAAAAGAGCAGTTAAGAACGGAGTTTGATACGCATAAGGCACATGAATTGGAACTTATTACTAAAGAGGGTTCTTCCTGCGCTGAACATATCAAAGCGGATCAGGCAGAACTGGAGCATAAGCGTGAGGAACTGAAAAAGACCGAGGATGAAGTGGAGCGGTTGGAAAAAGAGATTGCCATTGCCGATAATGCATTAAATTCCATTCCGGCAAGCGTGGATATTTCCAACACAGAAGAATACAAAGCTATCCAGTCACAGATTGCTGAGAAAGAAGCTTCCATGAACAAATTCACTGACATGAATCTTCTCAGAATCCAGTTAAAAGGTGATGAAGAGCAGATCCGCAATGATATTTCTGTGGTTGATAAGTCTTTGGCGAGTGTAAGCATTAACGAGAGTGTGGATAAGCGTATCACAGAACTGGAACAGGAGCGCAAGAACATTGCACAGAAGATTACGGATGTGCAGGCACAGCTTGACCTGTTAAAGAAATTCAGCCGGAAGAAGAACGAACTGTTGGAAGCTGATGTGAACAAGTATCTTTGCTTCTGCACTGTGCGGATGTTCAGACCTCTTGTGAATGGTGACACGGAAGAATGTTGTGACTTTACATACCGTGGAGAGCCTTACAGCCGGAACATGAACCACGGAGCAAGGATTCTGACGGAGATTGACATTTGCAATGCGTTTCAGAAGCGGTGCGGTGTGGAATTGCCTATCATGGTTGACGATACCGAGAGCCTTGACCCGTGGAAGATTCCTGATGTTGACAGTCAGCTGATTATGTTCCGCAGAAGTGATGATGCGAGTTTGAAAGTGGAGGAAGTGAAGAATGAGTAATGAAGCAGAAAAACGCTACATTGTCGAGCGTGAGTTTGAACACGTAGGGTATAAATGCGTTGTGATATTTGGAAATATGGCTCACAGGTGCGGATATGTTGGCATTCCAAAGAATCATACGTTATACGGAAAAAATTATGATTACCATCTTGAAATTAAAAAATCAGATATTTGGGGCAGAGAAGTAAGTGGCATTTTCCCTTTGCTTGGTGCTTATATTGATGAAGATGAAAGAATTCGAATTGAAGCATATTTCCAGTGTCACGGAGGTATTTCATATTCAGGTGGTGGAACAAATTCAAATTATCCTATCAAAAGTGATTTATGGTGGTTTGGGTTCGATTGCGGTCACGCTGGAGATAAGGCGGATTTGGATTATGCAATACAGAAATTCCCAAGCCGTAAAGAAATTTATCAGATGCAAAAAATGATAGAAAGTAAATTTCCTGTTGGTGTCGATGTCGTTCGTTCAGAAGAATATGTTGCTGATGAATGTAAGAAGTTGGCGGAGCAATTGAAAGAGTTTGAAAGGAATGAAGAGAATGCAGATTAAGAAAGAGACAGTCATTTCCGTTTTGACAACAAGAGGAGAAACAATCAATGCCGGTGACACCGTGATATTCAATTTTGATGACAAGTGTTGCGTGGGTGTGTACCTGGGACTTTCAGACCGTGGAGCATTGAAATTCAAAGGCAAGATTGCTGATACAGATGTGACATATCATGTGATGCCTAGAAGCATCAAGGAAATTTACAAGGCTGATGTGACGGTGCATCAGGGAGTTGCAAGTGGATTTATGAATGAGCCGGAAAGTGAGGAAGAATAAGATGGTAAAACGTAAATTTAAGGTTGGAGAAAGATACAAATGCGGAATGATTTTAGACAATGGTGCGGTAATTGAAATCACAGAAATCAATGGTGACTTTGTTTCTTACAAAGATGTCGTAAGAGAAACTTTTGGTAGAAAAGTTTTTGAAATTGGTTCTATATTTTCTGATAATTTGGAAAAAGTCGAAAAAGTCGAAAGTGAAACCATTGTCATCTACCGCAATGACAACAAAGTGATCGCACTGGACAAGTCCACTGGCGAGAAAGCAGAAGCAAACTGCAATCCGGCTGATGAATTTGATTTCCGTACTGGTGCAAAGTTGGCTTTCAATCGGCTGATGGGCGAGGATGTGAAGCCTGATAACGGTGTACGGGAGGTGAAGAGAAAAGCTAAAGTCGGTGAGTACATCAAAATTGTGGATGCGAAACCTTTTCTTATACCATATGAAAACGGAGAGATTTTCAGAGTAATTGGTGTTAAGAACTCAACATGTGATGTTGAAAACTCTGTTAAAAGGTGTTTCGTATGGCACAGAGAGTACGTTGTCCTTGAAAACTACAAACCGGAAGAAAAAGCGCAGGAACATAATGACAGCGAAATCCATGTCGGTGACATGATAGAGGTAACACGAAGCGGTGGTTGTTATTCAACGTACGATACATGGAGTGGACTTGGAAGTTATAGGCAAAATTTTGTTAAGGGAGTTTCTGTTGAAGACGGAATGGTTGCAAAGGTTTTGAACATTGCGAAGCATGACAGGATGCATAATTTTCGCCTTGCACTTATTCAGAATCCCAAGACAAGCCAGGTATTCATCATTAACATTAAAGGACTTAAGAAAGTAGAAAGGTAGGTAGCAATATGGCAGACGAAAAGAAGCAGGAAGTAATGACACAGGAAAAGGCAGAGGTAAAGGAAAGCAAGAATAAGGTTACAGATTACAGTCTTGGGATTTTTGGAACATCCGACAATTTTATTATGGCAATGCAGATGGCAAAGGCACTGGCTGATTCAACGATTGTTCCGCAGACATATCAGAAAAATCCGTCTAACTGTTTGATTGCCATTGAACAGGCACAAAGAATGCACATTAGCCCTCTGATGGTTATGCAGAACCTTTATCCGATACAGGGAAGACCTAGTTGGAGCAGTAAGTTTTTGATTGCCTCTATTAACGCAAGCAGAATGTTTGACATGGAGTTGCAGTATGACGAGGTAAAGGATAAAGATGGAAAGCCTTATTCATGCGTAGCGTGGACTATGAAAAACGGTCGCAGAGTTGAGGGTATGGAAGTCAATATGCAGATGGCAAAGGACGAGGGATGGCTTGGGAAAAATGGAAGTAAGTGGAAAACCATGCCACAGTTAATGCTCAGATACAGAGCGGCATCGTTCTTCTCTAGTCTGAATTGCCCGGAACTGACAATGGGTATTTACACAAAAGAAGAAATCGAAGATGGAGACTTCAAGGAATATCCGATGGAACCCATTCAGGAACAGGTTCACAGGGAGATTCAGAATAATGCAAACACTGTTGAGTTTGAGGAAGTACCGCAGACACCGCAGACCGCAGAGACGGACATTGCCAGCGCAGAGACACCGGATTGCTTTAAGTAGGAGGACACCATGAGAATTATATCGCAGGATGGAATCATTAGACATTCCTTATGAGCAGGTGGTTATTCAGAGATTTAAGGGTGAAATTTACTTTCTGAATAAGAACCTCATAGGTATAGAACAACTTTGTGGTGATATGGTTATTGCTGAATATTCCACAGAGGAAAAAGCGGAAGAAGCAATGAAACAACTTAAATATGCGTATCTTTGCCATAACAGAGTAAAAATTGAGAGGGAATTTCCAATTTGTGATGATAAGACACAAGAGGGAATTGGAGGAGTTTATACTTTCCCACAGGATGATGAGGTAAATGCATGAAACTGAAATGTTTAGGTTCCGGTTCTTCCGGCAATTGCTATCTTCTTACGGCAGATAACGGTGAAACACTTTTACTGGATGCAGGACTTCCTATCATGGACATAAAACGTGGTCTTAACTGGAATATTAAGTGTGTTGTGGGTGCTATATGCACCCATGCGCACAAAGACCACTCATTATCAGTATCAGACCTTGAACACATGGGAATAAAAGTGTGGCAACCGCAGTTAGACCACTCAGAACGTGAAATACAAATGGGAAAATTCCACATATACTGCTTTCAAGTGCCACACAACGGCACAGAGAACTACGGATTTTTGATTATGGTTGACAGTCAGAAACTTCTGTATCTGACAGACCTTGAATATTGCCCTTATGTGTTCAAAAAACAGCGGTTAGACCATATGCTGATCGAGTGCAACTATCAGAAGAAATATGTTGACATGGATGCACCTAATTACGTTCACAAGGTAAAAGGTCACTGCGAACTGGAGACTTGCAAAGGAATTGTCGAAGCGAACAAATCAGATGCCTTGCAGAACGTCATATTGTGCCATTTGGGCGGTGATACAACCGATCCCGATGAATGTGTCGCAGAGGTAAAAAAGATTGCTCCATTGGTGAATGTGGACTATGCGGCAGCAGGAAAGGAATGGATTTTACAGAATGGAAAGGAGTGTCCATTTTGAGTGGTGGAAGTTTTGATTATTTGTGCTACAAAGATGTGCCTGAGCTGATGAACAGTTCAAGCATTGCAAACCTTGAAAGCATGGTTCAGCACTTGCAGGAGTACGGTTACGAGGACATAGCACGAGATACACAGCGGTTAATTGAGTATATCCAGTCGGCAAGCATCAGAATTGAGGTTTTGAGTGAGAATCTTAACGATGTTTTTCATGCGGTAGAGTGGCATGAGAGCGGAGATATTAGCAGAGAGACCATGATTGAAAGACTGGAAAATTACAGAAATGGAGGTGCGAATGTCTGACACATTTTATAGACCACTTACACCGCAATTAAGAAGTGAAATAATGAATGGCATTGATTCCAACATATCCGAACTGAATACCTGTCAAAGCAATGCTTTAGTCAATATGCAAAAAACAGGATATGGGGCATTGAGAAATATTATAAATGCCTTGCCGGACGGATATTTGATTCCATTTGAAAGGCGGTGATGTGGTTGGCTGATTGGAAGAATATAGCAAAAGCAAAATCCATAGAGAGAAAAAATCGTGAAAAAATACTGGCGGTTAATCCACACGTGGACGATGGAAGTGGAATTTACTTTCTGACAAGAACAGACGAGGATGGATTCCGTTTTGCGTATGTGGGGCAGGCGGTACACCTACTCCAAAGACTGGCAGGGCATCTTAACGGATACCAACACATTGATTTATCCATGAAGAGCCACGGATTATATTCTTCGGAAAATATATACGGTTGGAAAATCGGATTCTTACATTATCCGGTAGGAGAACTGGACAAGTGGGAGCAGTACTGGATTAAGCGTTATGCAGACGAGGGTTACCAGCTTCGCAACAAGACATCCGGTGGTCAAGGTGATGGAAAGAAGCAGATCGCAGAGTACCGACCGGGAAAAGGTTACCGTGATGGACTGGCACAAGGTAGAATTAACCTTGCAAGGGAACTGGCGAACATTGCCGACAAGCATCTTGTCATAGGTTTGAAGCCTGAGAAGCAGAACAATTCCGTGTCGCAAAGACAATTTGTTCGGTTTATGGAACTTTTGCATGGAGAAAAGGATGGTAGCAGTGATGGTTAAATACGAAGATGAATGCTGCGGATGCGCTGCTGGAAATTATCCTTGCCTTGGCTCTGCTTGTCCTAACCGCCATGTGAAGCATCTATACTGCGATAAGTGCGGTGAGGATGTAGAGGAACTTTACGATTTTGAAGGTGTCCAGTTGTGCAAGGAATGCCTGTTAAAGAAATTTGAGAAGATTACATGAGTGAAAAAAATTACGATTGTAGCTGTTGGAATGAGTACCCAAACACAATGCACTCAATCAACGGACGTACTCACAAACCGTATCAAAGTGGTAGATGGAAATGTGTTGATTGCTACGAATATGTAGGAAAATCAGAATACGGTGCTACTCATTGCAAAAGGAAAGAGCCAGAACTTGAAAAGAGGTGATATATAAAATGCCAAAAAGATATGACAATCCGCAGGAAATTTTGAAAATCATGCGGCAGACAGAACTTTTGAAGCAGTCTGCGGAGAGAAGTCCATTCACCGGAATACTGACATTGTTCTGCTATACCTTGTGGAAAGACTACAAGTACTCACAGACGAGACTTTCCGACTTTTGCGGTAAATTCACCGAGTACAACGAAAAGTACGAGAATGAGCCTTATACGGAGTTACAGAGCAGGCTTAACGATTTTGCAGACTGGACGATTGAGTACAAGGAATTTACCGAAGCTGATTATCCACATTACAAGTCGGTTGTAGCGCAGAAATGCATCCTGGAACAGGTCAGATGCAACAACCTTATCAATGAGTTGTCTACAAGGTACATCCTATATGGAATGGTAATTCTTATGGAAGATGGATTTAGTAAGAAGAAGCTGACGAATTTCAAGGATAAGTTTTCTGACCACATGGACAAAGCCGGAGACAAGTGCAACGGAAAGGATTTCATGGACTTGTGGAGAGAACTGGTGGAAAACACCGGAATCTATATTGAGAAGCCTATTTTTGAGTAAGGAGTTCTAAATGGCAGAAAAACGAATGTTCAGCGCAAAAATAATTGAGAGTGATGCTTTTTTGGATATTCCTGCTACGGCTCAAATGCTTTATTTTCACATATGTATGAACGCTGACGATGACGGATTTGTGAACAACCCCCGGAAAATCATAAAGATGTGCGGTGCTTCTGATGATGATTTGAAAGCATTGATAGACAGCAGATTCCTTTTATCTTTCGATAGTGGAGTTTTTTTGGTAAAACACTGGCGCATTCACAACTACATTCCACCGGATCGTTACAAGCCGTCATGCTATGTGGATGAAAAAGGGAAAGTCGGCTTAAAGCTAAACGGAGCATACACCACAGACCCTAAAAAGATGGTTTCCCCAGTAGAGGGAAATCCAAAGAAGAGTTGTTGCTACGACAAAGAAATCAAACTTGATAAGAGGTGATATAAATGCAGATGACAGGTTATGAATTGTTGGCGAATTACGAAAAAGCAGAGGACAAGGACAAACAGATTCAGATTCTTGCGGATTTGAATCACATTCCGGTTGATATGGTGTGTTTTGTGATTGACAACAGAGAGAAATTCGATGTTTCAGAGACACCATTGTCCACAGAAGAATTTGCAAAGTGGTGTGAGACGGAACTTGACCGTGTGGATGACCATATCCATGCGCAGGAAAAATATTACAGAGAAATTTGCAATGTATACAGAATCGCAAGTACATACGGAAAAGGAGTGTAAAATCGTGAGCATAGGATTTCATAGCGAAGATGAATTATATAGTATGCAAAACAGCTCTGCAGTAGGATATTTTGACCACTGGAATCATATACCATATGACTGCAGCTATCCTCAATTTGCAGAGAGACCGAGGATTCCGGAAAGGAGCAAGGATGGAGAGACTAACACAAAAAGCACCTGATTCAGAAATGGTATGGTTTAAGGATAAAGAAAGACTATTTGAGCCATGTGAAATGAGTGCTCATCAGAGTAGGCTGGCTATTGCGAAGTTGGCAGCATATGAACAAGCCGAGGATCAGGGATTGCTACTGCGGTTGCCATGCAAGGTTGGAGATAAATTATATCGTATAACTCCATATGCAAAAGAACCGATTATTACAACACACGTTTTACAAATTAATATCAAGCAGTTTTTCAATGAAAAAATAATTGTAAGAATTGATGTCATGGATAAAATGGGTGAAAGTTGTTATTTCTTAGATGATATAGGTAAAAAAGTATTCTTATCGAGAGAGGAAGCCGAAGCCAAACTAGCAGAAATGGAAGGTGCGGAAGGATGATGGACGATAGATATTTATACCGTGCAAAGCGAGTTGATAATGGAGAATGGGTGGAAGGTTTTTATTTTTGTATGACGTATCTGGACGGTAGGCACACACGCCATTTCATCATTCCATTAGGAGCAGATTTGATCATCGGGACACCTGTTGAAAAAATACAGGTTGAGGTAGACCCGGATACTATTTGCAAGTGTACCGGACTTAAGGACAAGAATGGGAAGCTGATTTGGGAGAATGATATTGTAGATTTCTTAGGATATAAAGGGACTATCAAGTTTGAATGTGGCAGTTTTGGAATTGGGTATCGAAAAAATATTGATTGGAAAGAAATACAAGCCAATATTATGCGTATTACAGGGTGCGAAAACATTTTATATGCTTGCGAAAACGATAATTATATATCCTTATGGGAAATCTATTGGAATTTTAACGATGAGGATAATTCGTTAAACATAGTAGAAGTTATCGGCAACACATTTGACAATCCGGAACTGTTAGAGGAGTAGATATGACGGAGAATGAAGCAATTAAAGGACTTGAGACTTCTATTGATTTAGTCAGAATGTGTACACAGAATTACGAGAGAAAAAGAGAAATCCAATGTTACGAGATGGCAATCAATGCATTGGAAGAGGTACAGCAGTACCGGCAGATAGGTTAGGAAAATATAGCAACAAAGTATATGAAGTCATGGAAAAGGCAATAAAAGCATGGAACAGGAGGGTAAACGATGATATGGTATCAGAAAATTAAACCATTCGTTCCAAAATACGCAAACTACGATTATGCGAGAGTTTACGACAGCAACGATAAAGCTATTGGATGGATAAGGATTTATTATTAGTATAGGAGGGCGAACGATGGGAAGACTGATTGATGCGGATCATTTGTTGTTTCTTCTCAACTCTGCGATAGAGTTGCGGAAGAAATTACGCAGAAATACATCAGATTTAGATATGATGGTTGATGCTGTTAATGATGAACCGACCGCCTACGACCAGAACAAAGTTGTGGAGCAGTTGGAAGAATATCTTTTTGAAAAATACTGCGTAGAGGGTGATGCAGAAATTGCTAGGATCGTAAAGGAAGGTGGAACAGATGGCAATTAAACCGATTTTATTCAATACAGAAATGGTTCGGGCAATTCTGGACGGACGGAAGACTTGCACTCGGAGGTTAGTAAAGCCGCAGCCAGATGAAAAGCATACATACCCGCTCGGTTTTGTTACCGACAGTACAGAGAAGAAAAAGGTAGGAAGATTTGGATTTGGCATTGATGAATATGGTGGTTCTATTCAATACGAAAAGCCACCGTATCAGCCGGGCGATATCCTGTATGTCCGGGAAACATGGTGTAAGGGATATTTGATGAATGCAAAAGAAAGATATTATTACAAAGCAGATGATAATGATTTCCTTTGCACATGGCACCCGTCCACCAACATGCCAAAACAAGCCGCACGTATCTGGCTCCGGGTTATGGACGTGAGGGTAGAGCGGTTGCAGGATGTCACTGAAGATGGAGCAAAAGCAGAAGGAGCAATAGATAACAGAGGGTTTATCCACAGCCCGGAGAATGAATATGATCGCATACATACAGCCAGAGATCATTTTATTAAAATCTGGAACAGCACCATCAAGAAATCCGACATTGACCGCTATGGTTGGGATGCTAATCCTTACGTTTGGGTGATATCGTTTGAACGGTGTGAGAAGCCGAAAGGAGTGTGAAATATGCCCAAAGCAGCATTGGTAATGGATATGCCGGAAACCTGTGAGAATTGCGCTTGTAAATATCCCAGTTATAAAGACGATGCTCTTTACGACTGCGCTATTACAGGGAAAGAAATTCCGATAAATGGCGGACGCTACGGGGAAAAGCCAGATTCTTGTCCGCTCAGAGAACTGCCGGAGAAAAGACGTACAGTAGGGAAAGAAAGTGAGAATGACAAACTGATGATGAATGCAGGATTTAATGCTTGCTTGGATGAAATCTTAAAGGAGTGTGATGCAGATGGAACCCATTGATTACACCGCCCTGTACGAGCAGAATGAGGACTTTAAGCGGTACGTTGACAGATATTGCATCAAGCACAGAATCAGCGTTGAAGAAGCCTTACAGCACTATCTAGTGCAGATGGCGGGCAGGATGTACAAGGAGCAGGAAGAAACTATTGTAAGAAAGGAATAACGAATGCCCGGTAAACCGGGTTGGTGCGCAGTGAATAGGGGTGGCGTACCGAAAAATTACAACACCGTGGCTATAAGGCTTATTGATAAGCGTATGTAGAGCAAACGAATGGTGATCCACGATACAGCATTTGTAGCGTGGTGTTATGACAGAAAAGCTAAAGGTATGTTGGATCAGCGCAGGAGTATCATCCTTTATGGCAGGATACCTTGCAGGAGATGTTGATAAGTGGATTTACATTGACATTGCCGACCAACATGAGGATAGCATGAGATTTATCAAGGATTGCGAAAAGGCAATCGGAAAAGAAATTGAGGTACTTAGATCTACGGAATATGGATGTGTGGAAGAATGTGTCCGAGCGTTCGGAGGATTCCGCAGCGCAGGCAACGGATTTGCCCCATGTACTAACTGGCTGAAAAAGCGTGTCCGTAAGCAATGGGAGCAGGAACATAAGCAATATGACCTGACTTATGTTTGGGGATTTGACCTGAAAGAACGCAACCGGGCAGAGCGGACGATAGAGAGCAATCCACAAGCGGAGCATGAATTTCCGCTGATTGACCGGAACCTGTCAAAGGAAGAGGTTCACGGACTGTTTGAAAGAACGTTTTCTTTTCCCCGACCGAAGATGTATGACCTGGGATATCCGAACAATAACTGCATCGGATGTGTCAAGGGTGGTATGGGATACTGGAACAGGATCCGCAAGGATTTCCCGGAAGTGTTTGAGAGCCGGGCACACTTGGAACGACTGGTTGGGTATTCCATTTTGAAAGAGAATGACGGGACGCCGTTATATCTTGACGAACTGGATCCCAACCGTGGAGACATGAACAAAGAAATATTCCCGGATTGTGGAATCATGTGCTATTTAGCACAGAAATAAGAGAAAGGAGCCGTAATGGATTTTGGATATTACAACATGGATTGCATGGATGGGATGAAAGAGTTCCCGGATGATTACTTTGACCTTGCGATTGTGGATCCACCGTATGGGATTGGAGAAAATGGGGATAAAAACCATACAAGAGGTAAACTGGCAAAAGCAAAGGATTACAAGAGCTTTAGCGGAATGGATATAAAGCCACCAAACGAAAAATATTTCGATGAACTGTTTAGAGTGTCAAAAAATCAGATTATTTGGGGGGCAAATCATTTTATAAGCAAAATGCCGTTTGATAGTAGTTGTTGGATTGTTTGGGATAAAGATAATGGAAATACTGATTTTGCTGATTGTGAACTTGCATGGACTTCGTTCAGTACTGCAGTAAGGAAGATTAAATATAAATGGAACGGAATGCTTCAGCAAAATATGAAACATAAAGAAAACCGTATCCACCCTACACAAAAGCCAGTGGCACTATATGAATGGCTTCTGAACCGCTATGCAAAGCCCGGAGACATTATCTTGGACACTCATGTAGGCAGTGCCAGCAGCTTGATAGCCTGCTACAGAACCAACCATCCATATGTTGGCTTTGAACTGGACAAGCATTATTATGATTTGTCAAAAAAAAGATTAGATGCAGAAATGGCACAAATGCGATTATCTGATATTATGCCGGAGGTGATGCCATGAAAAATAACATTATCATTGACTGCTTTGCCGGTGGCGGCGGAGCAAGCGTAGGAATAGAAATGGCACTTGGAAGATCTGTTGACATTGCCGTAAACCATGATCCACAGGCTATACGGATGCACATGGTAAACCACCCTGACACATTGCACCTGACAGAGGATATTTTTAAGGTAGATCTGCAAAAGTATGTTGGAGATCGCCATGTGGCTCTCATGTGGGCATCGCCTGACTGCACAAGTCATAGCAAAGCAAAGGGCGGGCAACCACGCAAAAAAGGATTGCGGATACTTCCCTGGGCGGTATATAAGCACGCTAAAACGTTGTTACCTGATGTGATTATCATGGAGAATGTGGAAGAGATACAACAGTGGGGTCCGCTGGATGCAGACGGTCACCCGATACCAGAACGCAGGGGAGAGGACTACCGTAAGTTTATTACAGCAATGACCTCTCTTGGATATGATTTCGATAGCCGGGAACTTGTGGCTGCGGATTATGGGGCACCTACGACACGGAAAAGATGGTATGCAATCTTCCGGCGAGATGGAAATAAAATCGTCTGGCCAGCACCTACATACAGTAAAGATGGGATACTACTACCGAAATGGAAAGAATGCGGTGACTATATTGACTGGTCTGATCTTGGAACATCCATATTTGAGCGTAAGAAGCCACTGGCGGCGGCTACAATGGACAGAATCGGTAATGGTGTGAGGAAGTATATTATTGATAATCCACATCCGTATATCGTCAAAAGTAAGGATGCACTGGCATTTATCATCCAGTATCACGGTGAAACCAGGCAGGGGGATTCCCGGGGACAGTTCCTTACGGATCCTATCAAGACTATTGATACCAGCAACCGGTACGGATTGGTAACCGCATTTGTCACAAAGTTTTATAAGACCGGGATCGGGCAGGGGTGTGACGAGCCACTGCATACGATCACCACTTCCCCTGGACATTTCGGACTTGTATCTGCGTTTATGGTCAAATATTACGGAACCGGTTGTGGTCAGACATTGGATAAGCCGCTTGGGACCATTACCACAAAGGATCGGTTCGGACTGGTGAATGTTCTGATTGAGATTGATGGAGAGCAATATGTTATAAAAGACATTTTTCTGCGGATGCTGAAGCCGGAAGAATTGAAGCTGATGCAGGGATTTCCCGATGATTATATCATTGATAGGGATATTGCAGGAAAAACATATCCTATTGTGGAGCGAGTGGCAAGGATAGGTAACAGCGTAGTGCCGGTTATGGCAGAAGCACTGGTATCTGCAAACTGCAGTGATCTCCGAATAGGAGAGCGTACACCGAACATGAGAATAGAAGCAGAGCAGACCGGGCAACTTCGGTTTGCGTAGTAAGTGAAATCAGGAACTAAAAATTTGAGTTCCCGCTCAATAGCTCAAATTTTGAGTTAAAAAGTGAAAAAATTAATTAAAAATTTGAGTTACTATTTGAGTTGTTTTAAATAAGTTAAATTAGGATTTAGCAAAGGAGCGGAATATGGAAAAAATAAAAGTAAGCGAAATCGAGATAATTGTCACTGGGAAAAAAGAAAAACCTTATTTTGAAATAAAATACAGAGAGGTAGGAAAGCGACATTACAATATTGGTTTCAGTTCATACAACCTGGATTATGTCTTCGACTGGAAAGAAAAGAGTTTCGAGGTGATTAAGCCAAAAAAGAATATCTTTAGAAAAATATTTAGGATTTAGTGGAGGAATAATGAAACGAGGAGAAATAACAAGATTCCTGGGAGATCTGTTGGTCACTGATCGGCTTTGTAAAAGAGGAAAGTATTACGCAAGCGAAGTGAGCATAGACTACGGAACAAGTGATGTTAAAAGAGTTGATTTCATGCAATTTGAACCTGCTGGAGTAACTGCAATCAGTGCGATAGAAAAAGGGATATTCACTTGCTATGAAATCAAGAGCTGCAAAGAGGATGTATTTAGTGGAAATGGACTGAACTTCTTGGGAGAAAAGAATTATATAGTTACTACTATGGATTGCTACAAAAACATCCAAGAGGATTTAAGAAACGGAAAGCTGGCTAAGCATATTCGAGAATGCAGTCCAAACTCTTCACTATACTACGGGATAATGGTTGCAATACCGGAATATAGAGATCCTGCGGATGAATACGAGAATCCTACGCCACTGGATACAAATACGGGGTGGAAGCTTGAAATAATAATACCATGCAGACAGGGAGAGCGAAAAAGATCCATAACAGAGATGCTATTTTATATGCTAAGGAGTGGTCATTAGCTTGAACTAAACTAAAATTTAGTGAAGAAAGGAAGAATTATATGGCTAAAGCAGTATTAGTGATGGATATGCCGGAATCATGTAGCAAATGTAAGTTTCTGTATGAATTTCAAGGAATCAAAAAATGTCAGCTTATGAATGTCCTCAATAATGGAGCATCAATGCTGTCACAGAACACATTTACAAAGAAACGGCATGATAAATGTCCACTCAGGGAGCTGCCGGAACGTGAGACAGAGATGACGGATGCCGATGACCTCGGAAAGGATTATGTCAGAGGAACGATGGACGGTTGTAATGCTTGCCTGGATGAAATAGAATCTATAATTTAGTGAAGGATAATGGCTTATGAAGTTGTCAAAACTGACTAAGCCAGAACTTGAAGAAATCTTCCGGAACGCCAATTTCACGGAAGAGGAAGAGAAAGTGTTTAAAATGCTTTCTTGCGGAAAAACTATTACAGAAACAGCACAAAAAATTAATGTATGTGAAAGAACGGTCAACAGAATATCGAAAAAGGTTTATGAAAAAATAAACAGACTGGAGGTAAAAAATGGTTAGAGTTACACAAGACGGCAAAGATGTTGATATTGAAGATGTTTCTCTGCCAAAAGAAATTATTGAGATTATAGCATCCATATGCTGTTGACACCATTGTAAAAAGGCTTTAGAATGTGTCGTATGTATGATAAATACGGCACATTCTTTATATATTGAAAGGAGTGTAAAGAAAAAATGGAATGTGTCGCATATATGCGTGTTTCCACGGAAAAACAGGCAGAAGAAGGCAACGGTCTTGATAGTCAAAAAAGAGACATAGAGCTTTTTTGCCGGAAAAATGAACTGGTTGTATCTGACTGGTATGTTGATGATGGATATACCGGAGCAAATATGGATAGACCGGAACTGCAAAGACTTATTAACGACTGCATAAAAAAACGTGTTAAATGTGTTGTTGCGTTCAAATTAGACAGGCTTTCAAGAAGTATGATCGATGGTTTGTACATAATTGAAAGAGTTTTTCAACCAAACCAAGTGTTATTCAAATGTGTCCATGACAGTGTAAGTTATGACAGTCCTATGGAGCAGGCATACACACAGATGATGGCTGTTTTTGCACAACTTGACAAAAATACTATGATGCTTCGTATGCGTGGCGGTATGTTGGAGCGAATCAAACAAGGTTACTGGATTGGTGGTGCTAATACTCCGTATTGCTATAATTATAGCAAGGAGAAAGGAATACTCATTCCTATACCAGAACGTAAGGAACAAGCAAACAGAGCACTTGATATGTTTATTGGTGGTTATTCTGATTTATATATCAAGGAATCATTAGGATTTCACAGTGAGGTACTTGTCAGGAATGTGCTTACCGGAGTTGTCAATATAGGTATGATCCCATATAAAGGGAATGTATATCAAGGACTTCATGAACCTATTTTTGATAAAGAAAGGTTTGAACTTGCACAGGAAATCAGAAAATCACGTAGGAAAAACAAAACTGCTTGTCATACGGATGCTAACTTGTTAACAGGATTGTGCTATTGTGGTGTGTGTGGATGCAAGATGCGATATCAGAAGTGGACGCACGGAAAGCATAAAATATATTGCTGTTCTCGTGATAAAGCAATGAAGTATTTGCCTAATTTCAATCCAGACTGTAACAATTCTTTGGAATGGGCTGCTGATATTGAAAAACAGGTAGAAAGTGAAATTTTGAAAATATCCTTAAATCTTTCAGAGTGTAAGCCTATTGAAAAGCAAAGCAAACTTGAAATAATGCAGTCACAATTTGAAAAAGAACAGGTGAAATTAAAAAGGCTATATGTTCTTTATTCCGATGGAAATGACACAGTTTTAGAAATGATTAAGAACACTGAAAAAATCATTTCTGAAATGAAAGTAAAGATAACTGAGGAAGAAAAAAACGAAAGAAACAGTCAGAAGAAAGAAGTTGTTTACGAGAACATAAAAAAACTTGCCGATGTGTGGGCGCATATCGACAAGAAAGAGAAAAACAATATATTAAAAAGCATAATATCAAGGATTGTGATTGTCAATGGTGATGTTGAAATTCAATTAAAGAATTTTTAGCAGAACCTATTGTTATCGGAGTGGCAATAGGATGTGCTAATGCCGTATTTATCATACTTTTAAAACTGCATATTTTTTTGCTTGTCGCAAAAGTGTCGTATATGTGTCACTATATGCGACTTTTTTTATGCCAAAATTTAAGCATAAGGAGGGATGACCTTATGGGAAAATTCAAATTTTCTGATGAAACACTGGAACATATATTCAGCAAAGAACGTACAAGGGAAGTGCCGATTAAGTATCAATCAATCATGGTTCATGTGATCGAGGAAGTTTTAGGAGAAACGGGTAATGCTTATGAATTTCAGTCCGTTGGGACTTATGAACAAGCCGACATATCAGACACTTGATGAAGTTGAAATTGCGAAACAGATAGAATCAATGGAAGAAAGGGAGAATAGCCATGCCACAGCCGATTATGAATCCGAACTATTTCAATCCGCAGTATAGAACACCTATGTACGGACAGTTTATGCCACAGCAGGAACAGTTCCAGCCACAGCAGTTTATGCAACAGCCACAGCAAAACGCAGTACAGATGTACGGTCGTATTGTACCGGCGCAAGAGTGCATAGCCCCGAATGAGGTTCCTATGGATGGAAACACAGCTTTCTTCCCCAAGCAGGACCTGTCGGAGATCTATGCTAAATCCTGGGGAGCAGATGGAAAAATCTATACAAGGTTCTACAAGCCTGTTTTAGATGCAGACCCTAACAATTTACCGTCAGACACAGAAAAAGCGAAATTTGACCTATCAGACGAAGCCACAGCGGTATTTATGAAGCGTTTCGATGAACTGGAGCAAAAGATTGAGCAGTTGAAAACTGCGCAAACGCAAAGAAAAACTTCACAATCGCAAAGAAAGGATGATGCAGAATGAATATGATGAATCCTATGCAGATGCTCAAAGGGATGGGAAATCCACAACAAATAATTCAAGGGATTATGGGAAATAGTCAGATGATGCAAAACCCCATGATTAGAAATGTAATGGGAATGGCGCAAAAAGGTGACATATCAGGTGTTGAAAATTTTGGCAGAAATATTGCTAAGGAACGTGGCGTAGATTTTGATTCTGAATTTGAAAAATTCAAGCGTCAATTTCCTATGAAGTAGATACTAAATTCTTGCAAGATTAAGTATAAAAAATCTTATATGGAGGTAAAAATTATGTTTGAGAGTAACAATACTCCCTTTACCATGCCTGTTATGCCTGCCAACAGCGGATATGGAAACAACGGTGCATGGGGTGACGACGGTGCCTGGTGGATTATTATTTTCGTCCTTTTCTTTGCTTTTGGCGGTTGGGGCGGTAATGGATGGGGCGGTAATGGCTCTAATTCCAGTTACTACACTGATTCTGCATTGCAAAGAGGGTTCGACACCCAGTCTATCATCGGTAAACTGGACGGAATCAACAACGGTCTGTGTGACGGATTCTACGCTGTAAACAACGGTATGCTTACCGGATTTAATGGCGTAAATACCAACATTTTACAGACTGGCTATGGCATCCAACAGGCTATCAATGCAGACACCGTAGCAGGAATGCAGAATGCTAACGCTTTACAGGCACAGTTAGCACAGTGTTGCTGCGATACACGTGAAGCTATCCAGGGTGTAAACTACAATATGGCAACGAATACTTGCGCATTGCAGAACACCATGAATAACAACACTCGTGATATTATCGACAGCCAGAATGCCGGTACAAGAGCAATCCTTGACTACTTATGCCAAGATAAGATCGCTACTCTGCAGGCAGAGAACAACGATCTGCGCAGAGCCGCTTCTCAGGATCGTCAGAATGCTCTTTTGACTACTGCCATGAGTGCACAGACACAGCAGATCATTAACGCTGTGAACCCTACGCCCATTCCTGCATACCAGGTTCCCAACCCTAACGTATATTACGGATGTGGATGCGGATGTAACACTGGTTGCGGATGCTAAAACTGCATATCGAGTAACTTAACCTTAAGGTTATGTCTGCTATGCAGAATTACTGACAACATGGGGCAGACTATATGGTTTGCCCCTTTGATTTTGAAAGAGAGGTATTTATTATGGCTGAATATACAGCAGTAGCATTACAGACTGTGGCAGCAGGAGCAGACGTTGCTTTTACCGAAACTGCCGTAAATGGAAGTAACTGTATCAATCATAGAGAGGGATCCGGAATTGTGAAGTTAAGAGGTATCACTAATCAGTGTCGTGCAAGATTCCTTGTAAGTTATTCCGGCAACATTCAGATTCCCACGGGTGGAACTGTTGGGGAAATCTCTCTTGCGCTGGCGGTAGACGGAGAACCTTTGCAGTCCACAAGAATGATTGTAACTCCGGCAGCAGTAGAGAATTTCTTCAATGTTTCTGCGCAGGCTTACATTGATGTCCCTCGTGGATGCTGCAGTACGGTAGCGGTTCAGAACACTTCCACACAGGCTATTGAGGTACAGAACAGTAATTTAATTGCCGTTCGTGAAGCGTAGGAGGTGAAAATCATGGATGTTAAAAGAATGCATGAAATGATTGAAAAACTTTCTGAATGCGCTAAAGCGCAGTTTGACAAAGGAATTGACAAAGTAGATACTTGCGAAATGGGAAAAGTCGTTGATATGATGAAAGATTTGTCAGAAGCCATGTACTACCGTGAGCTGACAAAAACCATGCAGGAATATGATCCGGAAGAAGTCGTGGAAATGTTTGATCGTTACGGTGACGGTGGCAGACGGTACTATGACCATTACCGCTATGCTGACGGCAGATTTGCACCTAAAGGTCGTGGAACCTACCGCAGAGGTTATGAAGAGCCACCCTATTACCATATGACCCCGGAAATGTATCACCGTGACATGGACAGAGACATGGGGCGTATGTACTACACGGAAACTTCTTCATCCGGTATGCGTGATGCAAGAGAGGGAAGAAGTGGAATGAGCCGCAGAACCTACATGGAAAATAAGGAACTGCATAAGGCTAATACACAGCAGGACAAGGAAGCTAAAGTCCGTGACCTGAACACCTACATGACCGAACTTGCAAACGACATGACGGAGATCATCAACGATGCAACACCGGAAGAAAAGACGGTACTGCGGAACAAGCTGTCTGCACTGGTTACAAAAATCGGTTAAAACACTTAAGGGGCTTATTTAGCCCCTTTTATGTTGGAGGTGGTAAGTTGTTCACGATAAATGGAATGGACTGGAATTTAAGGCTCGTAGGCAGTCACAGCCCTATGCTGATGCGTTCTGATGGTACATATACGTTTGGCATGACAGACAAGAACACAAGAGATATTTACATATCAAATATGATTCACGGTAATTTCTATGACCGTGTGCTGTGCCATGAATTGTGCCATGCGTTCTGCCTATCCTACAATCTGACTATGGATATTCAGACAGAAGAGATTGTTGCTGATTTTTTGGCAACCTACGGCAGAGAAGTGTTTGCGCTGGCTGATGAACTGATAAGAGGTATTGTTGGAATGGCAATGTGACCGACATTCACATTGAGATTTGCTTCGTATGTTTAACATACAATAGAATAATTGAGCGACAACGTGTCGCTTAACAAAATCAGAATACCAGTAAAATGTGTTTTAGGGGAAAAATAATCCCTTAAATATTTCTTTCGACGAATTTCGTCGAATAAAAGAATGGCATAGAAAAGACCCCTTTTTATGGGGTCTCAGACTGTAGACAAAGCTCCTTCCTGTGAGGGAGCTTTTCTTGTGTCATGACTGCAAAAATTATGTACTTACAAGCATATAAGAAGTAGTGAAAATGCCGTATTTACGGGACTTTTCACTACTTTTTTGGTATAATGAAAGTATCAAAATAAAGGCGGTGTTTCCTATGATGACACAGAATGCAGATAAGAAAAGAGAACAGATTCAGATGTTCTGCATGGATGACCTTGTTCCGCAGGATCATCTGCTGCGCCTGATTGACCAGGCAATCGACTGGAGTTTTATCTATGATCTTGTGATCGATAAATACAGTGCAGACAATGGCCGCCCCAGCATGGATCCGGTCATGCTCATTAAAATTCCATTCATCCAGTATCTGTACGGCATCCGAAGCATGCGCCAGACAGTAAAAGAAATCGAAGTCAATGTCGCATACCGATGGTTCCTCGGTCTGGAAATGATGGACAAGGTTCCCCATTTCTCTACGTTTGGAAAGAATTATACCAGACGCTTTAAGGATACTGATCTTTTTGAACAGATCTTTTCCCGTATCCTGCAGGAATGCTATAAATACAGACTGATTGATCCTTCCGAGGTCTTCGTGGATGC
>OLSK01000174.1_pt1 | contig 61797 bp, 49 predicted proteins | sample 1672781 | NCBI WGS metagenome assembly OLSK01 (sample SAMEA3136723, study PRJEB25190) | human gut metagenome | biome: human gut; feature: human-associated habitat; material: faeces | place: Austria | collected 2013 | reverse complement strand
CCATTGACCACGATCGTTGTTGTAGTAATCCATGTAATCGTCAATGACAGCTTTTGCTTCCGCAAAGGAATCACAAGCTGCGTTTTTTTGCTGTTTGAAATATCCGGCCGTGTGGGTCGTGCTTATGGAAGCAGCAGGGCATGCGCCTTGCTGGCGTGATGCCCTGCTGCCGCGCTAAAATCTGTGCGGCGGGCGCAGGCTGACGGCCGACCGGCTTAGCCGTGCAGGATAGTGTAGACAGCGGTCAGTTCGGCGAGCATACCGACTTTGACGGCTTCCTCCTGCGGCGCAAAGTGTTCGCTGTGCAGCGGGAAGTACTCGTCGGAACACGGATCGTGCGTGCCGAGGTCAAAATAGAGTCCGCGGCAGGTCTGCGTGAAGTAGGAAAAGTCATCCGCGCCCAGACTTGGGATCTCATTGCGGAGAATGTTTTCCGTGCCGAAGACTTCCTCCATGGCAGGAAGCAGAAGCGCGGACAGTTCATCGCTGTTTCGGAGCGGCGGATAGCTGTCTTCAAAGAAGACTTCGCAGGACGTGCCGTAAGCCTCTGCGGTATCGACGGCGATCTTTTGGACACGCTTTTTGAGGTAGGCCATCACGTCCAGATCCAAAGCACGGATGGTGCCGCCGAGTTTCGCTTCCCCGGAGATCACATTTTTGGCGGTACCGCTTTGGAAGGTCCCGACGGTCACGACCGCGGGGGTCGTCGGCGCCAGGTTGCGGCTGACGATTGTCTGCAGAGCCGCGACGATGCTGCAGGCAGGCGGCAGCACATCAATGCCGGTATCCGGATGCGCGCCGTGGCAGGCTTTGCCGCGGACGGTCAGTTCCATCTCAGTGGTAGCGGCGTTCATGCAGCCTTTGGTAAATTTGAGCTTGCCAAGATCCGTCATCGGGTCGACATGCAGGGCGATGACGTTCTCTACATGTGGGTCTTCGAGACATCCGGCGTCGATCATCTGCTTCGCGCCGCCGATCGTTTCCTCGGACGGCTGGAAAAACAGCTTGACCGTTCCGGGCAGAGTGTCTGCGTTCTGTTTCAGGATCGCGGCAGTACCCAAAAGGATCGCCGTGTGCATGTCATGACCGCAGGCGTGCATCACGCCGAGGTTCAAGGACGCATAGGCAAGCTCAGTCTGTTCCGCGACCGGCAGGGCGTCGATATCTGCTCGGATGCCGACCGTGCGATCGGCCGTGGTCCCGCGGATGACCGCGCAGACTCCATGCCCCGCAACGCCGCGCTGATACGGGATCTGCAAGGCATCCAGCCGGCTGCAGATCTTTTCCTCCGTTCGGATCTCCTGCTCACTGAGCTCGGGGTGCATATGAAGATCTCGGCGAAACGCGAGCACTTCCTCGTAAACCTGTTCGACCTGTTCTTTTATTTTATCTAAATCAAAATACATAAATCCCTCTCCGCTCTAGCCGATAAAGTAGCGGCATCTTGACAGCTCGGTCGGACGGTCCGCGGCGTAAGTAACGGTAAAGTCGTCAATTTTTTTGACGCCCGGGAACCAGCTTGCAGCCATAGCCTTTTGGAATTCCTTGTAGCAGACGGTCATGGTATAGTGATCCGCAAGCAGACGCGGTTCCGGCAGGGGCTTGGAAAGAACCTCGCAGGCGGCTGCTTCGATCTGTTCGACTACTTTTTGCGGGTGGATATTCCAGGTCGCGTCACCAAGACCGCGCTTGGTCGGAACGGTCACGATGCCGGGATAGTCACGCTGCGCTTCTTCGCAAATGCACGCGTCACCGGAAAGCAGGAGCGAAGGCACGCGGAACTGATCGGCAACGCCGGAATTGATGGTGAATTCCGAAGCGTAGTGGTCGTTGATCTTGAACCAGTTGTACAGATAATCCTCACAGGTGTGCTTGAGCGGACTGCCGCTCGTCCAGGCGGCGGCATGATAGCCGATGTAGATGATGCCCGCGAAGGATTCGTCAAGGCCTGCCAGCATGGAAAGCGGCGTGCACGCCCAGCCGGAGATCAGTTCAGCCTCCTGCGGCAGCAGGTCGTGGTCGATGTTCATCGCGTCCTCATGCCCGTCTTTGACGACCGGAAGATAGCCTGCTCTGATCGCGCCGCGGCAGGCAGCCGCGGTTTCCAGACTCATTTGTCGGCATGCTTTTTCGTAGCCTTTGCCGCCATATTCGGTCGCGGCCCAGCTGGTGATACCGCTGACCCCCTCAATATCTGCGCTGATAAATATTTTTTTCTCCATTTTTAAACCTCCATGGAATATGCGCTGGCTTGTTGCTTGTTGTGCTAAGAACATTCGCCCGGACGCGGCACGCTGCAGCATCCGCGCTGTGTTGATTATCTCCATTATACCTGATTCTGCGCCGTTGGCAAGGGGCAGAAAGGAAAACATCCTGCAAAACCGGAGGAAAATGCAGGATGCTTTCGTTTGAGAAGTAATGTGTAAAGTATTGTAAGAAGGAAATTGGTATATCTTTTACAGCGCAAGGATCTGCGCGGCTTCTTCCGGTGTGGCAGGCGTTTTGCCGAGCAGAGCGGCCAGTTTCACCATGTGGCCGACAGACTCCGCGTTGGATTTAGAGAGGACACCTTTTGTCAGGTAAAGGTTGTCTTCCAGACCGACACGGACATTGCCGCCGAGCGTCAGGACGGTGCACATCAGACCAAACTGATTTTTACCGCCGGCGCCGCAGGACCAGGTAAAATCGTTGCCGAATAAATTGCGGGCGGTATTATATAAAAACAGAAGGTTATCAATCGTTGCAGGCATGCCGCCCATCACGCCGAGAACAAACTGAAAATACAGATGCCCCTTGATGATCCCTTTGTCGCGAAGATACTTGATATTGCTCAGCATACCGGCATCGTAGACTTCAAATTCCGGTCTGACATGATTGTCCTGCATGGTCTGGATGAAATATTCCAGATCGGAAAACGTATTGGAGAAAGCAACATTGTAGGTATTTTCAACCAGCGGCTTTTCCCAATCATATTTGAATTCTTTTACTTTTGCGAGGACCGGGGTGTAGGAAAAATTCATAGAACCGGCATTGCAGGATGCCAGTTCAGGTTTTGTCTGCGGCAAGTATCGAATGCGCTGCTCCTTTGTCATACCGACCGCGCCGCCTGTAGTCAGACTGATCAGCACATTACTTCTTTTGCGGATTCCTTCCACGATCTCTATCATGACTTCAGGATCACCGGTCGGCATACCGTCTTCCTTTCTGCGTCCGTGAATATGAACGACTGCCGCGCCGGCTTCTGCGGCGCCGACAGCCTGATCGATGATCTGCTGCGGTGTGATCGGAAGATATTCCGAAATGGACGGGATGTGGACGGCTCCGGTAATGGCCGCGGTGATGATTGCGTTGTCTTTCATGGACAGGGTACCTCCTTTTTCTTTCCATCTCTTTTTTACCTTCTTTTCTATAGAGCAAATCTCGTGCCACTTGTTTTTGCTAAAAAACAGATGAAAACGTCGAAATATTGACATACAAAAAGAATGCGCGGCAAAATGTCGAAATACAGACAAATGCGTGTCGATTTTTCGACAAATTACGGGACGAACTGTTTTCTTAAGTCGAAAAAAGTGAAAAAAACGGAAAGAAGCCTTGACGCATAAAGGACGAAAAAGCCCGCAAACCCTTGGAAATAAACAGGAACAGGCGAAACAGAGAATCTTGTCGGCATCCGCTTGTTAAAAATGGCACAGTCTTTGCAATTTATTGTGAGTGCGCAAGAAAATTGATTAATCAATGAAAAAATATCAAAGGAGATTTTCGGAAATGACAGCAAATGAAATGCTTCAATATTATAGAGAACATCGGATGACAGTGGACGAAGCCGTCAAACTTGTGAATTCCGGCGATTTGATCATCGACGGTCACGGACATGGCAGATCGGATATCTTTGGACCGGCACTGATGGCAAGAGCAGATGAATTAAAAGATGTAAGACTGACGACCGGATACAATCTGGGACAGTCTCTGCACTGTGATCCGCAGTACGAAGGACATTTTAAGCATGTATCCATCTTTAATATCGCCCAGACAAGACAGGCTCACTGGGAGGGCAGAGCAGACTTCGCTGCCGGACATTTTTCTCAGTTGGAAAGAATTTTTACAAGTTGGAAGCCGCGGGTTCTGTTCACGCAGGTAACGCCGCCGAATGAAAACGGCTATGTGAGCATGGGCGTCAGCGTCGACTTTACCAGAGCGATGATGGATGTTTGTCCGATCGTGATCGCACAGGTGAATCGGAACATGCCGTGGGTGGACGGCGACGCAGTCGTTCCGGTAACGGCTATTACAGCTTTTGTGGAAGCGGATACGGAACTTCCGGAGATTCCGGAAGCCGCACATGTATCAGAAACCGATAAGGCGATCGCCGGTCATATCGCTGGGTTGGTCAATGACGGCGACACCTTGCAGATCGGAGTCGGATCCGTACCGGATACCGTTCTTTCCATGTTGACCGGGCATAAGCACTTAGGTATCCATACGGAACTTGGTTCCACCGGTATCATGAAACTGATGCAGAAGGGCGTGATCGATAACTCCATGAAGACCCTTGACCGCGGCAAAGTTGTCTGCACGCTGATGGGCGGCACAAAGGAATTCTATAAATTTGTTGACCACAACGACGACTTCCTGATGAGAAGATCATCCTATGTCCTGAACCCGGCTGTGATCTGCCAGCAGAAAAATATGGTCGCTATGAACTCCGCGATCGAGATCGATCTTTTGGGTCAGGCAAATTCCGAAATGATCGCCGGTAAACAGTTCTCCGGCGTCGGCGGTCAGGTTGACTTCCTGCGCGGCGCTATGATGGCAGAAGGCGGCAAGTCGATCCTCTGCATGCCGTCAACCGCGTCCAAAGGAACGAAATCCAGGATCGTAGCGCAGCTTCCGGCAGGAGCTGTGGTAACCGCTTCCCGCTATGATGTCATGTATGTGGTAACGGAATATGGCGTTGCGGATCTTTGGGGAAAGAATAACGACGAGAGAGCGAAACAGCTGATCGAGATCGCACATCCGGATTTCCGAGCACAGCTCGAAAAAGATTTCTGGGAAAAGATCCATAAGGTCGTATAGTCAATTTCAGATTGTAAAAGCGATATATGCAATGTTATGATGATAACATTACAATATATAATTCATATTTCACAATTTATCAAAATGTAGGAGGAGAAAATGAAAAAATTATTAAGCGTATTACTGATTTTAGTAATGGTATTCACATTCGCTGCTTGCGGAAACAACGGCGACAGTGGTGAAGGCGGCGAAGGCGAAGCGGTAACACTGGTTCTCGGCGGCGCTGCATCCGGCGATACGAATCCGTATATCAAGAATGTAGAATGGGCAAATGAATGGCTGCAGGAAAACGGCTCCAACATCACCATCGATGCAAGCTGGGGTTCCGTTCTCGGTTCGGAGACCGAACTTGCGCAGAATGTCGCGTTAGGTTCTGTTGATATGTTCTCCATCGCAGATATGTCCACGACCGGTATCGCTCCAAAGATGGCGTTCGGCAACTTCCCGGGATTATTCGCGGACTACGATGCTGTAAACGAAGCTTGGTCTCAAGGCGGTTGGGCTTATAACCTTGCGGATGAGCTGCTGGCAGAAACCGGCGTAAAGTTCATCGGCGCAGGAGATAACGGTTTCCGGATCATCTCCAACTCCAAGCACCCGGTTAAGTCTCTTGACGATATCAAAGGACTTAAGATCAGATGCCCGGAAAATAAACTTTTACTTGCGATCTGGGATAAGTTCGGTGCACAGACTGCTCCGATCGCACTCGGCGACTTAACTGCGGCGCTGCAGACCGGTACGGTTGACGGACAGGAACTCGGCGTTCAGCACTTCTATTCCTATGGTTGGGTAGAATTCAACAAATATCTGACACAGTTAAACTATAACTACTCCGCAAATATCATCGGTATGAACATGGACAAGTTTAACAACCTGACAGAACAGCAGCAGAGCGACCTGCTGGCAGCATTTGAATACTCCACTGCCAAGATGAGAGATTATGTAAAGGAATTTGAAGCAAACGCGATTACTGAAATGAAAGGCGAAGGCTTGGAATACCTGACTGCAACCGATGAAATGCAGGCACAGTTCCGTGAAATCGGTAAAGAGATCGCACACGAAGACTACTGGATGGATCTTCTGGGTGAAGATTTAGTTGATCAGATGTATCCGGAAGCATAAGCGGGACGGAACTTGCGAAAAATCAAAAAAGCTAGTTTTTATCGCGCAGGCGGCCTGCGGCTGCCTGCGCGATGGCATTACATTATAAATGAAGGAGGGCAAAATGACTAAAGCAAAAGATGCTAAATGGTTCAAAGGCCTGGTAAAATTAGAAAAATCCTTAACCGGGATCATCAGCTGGATCTGTGCTGTGTGGTTCGCAGCCATGATCGCATGCATGATCTGGCAGGTTGTCAGCAGGTTCGTGCTGAATATTTCTGTACCTTGGACAGACGAAGCATCCAGATATCTGTGGATCACGCTCTGTTTTATCGGGGCGGGCGCGGCACTTTCGGAAAACGATCATGTTGAGATCAATATCATCGCGTCACTCTTAAAAAACCTGGAACACGAAAAAAAATATGCATTGGCCAGATTGAGCGATATCGCAAGATATGTGATCTTAACGGTGCTGGCGATCTTTTTGACATATTTATGGATCGAATTCACGCTGAAAGCGATGAAGCTCGGACAGACGTCCGCGGCGCTGATGATCCCGATGACAACCCCGTATATCATCATTGATATCGGAATGATCTCCGTTATCATCCATAGTTTATTCCGGCTGATCATATCCATTGTGGATCACGAATCCATCATTGACCCGCAGGTATTAAAAGGAGGTGAAGAGTCATGCATATGATCGCTGTATTTTTCATTGTATTCTTGCTGTTCGCCTTCCTGAAGGTCCCGGTTGGTTTCTCGATCCTTTTAGGTGGTCTGGCAGGATATGCAGCAGGCGGACTGTCCTTTGACGTATGGCCGGCTGCCTTGTTTGCAGGCTTGGATCAGTTCCCACTTTTGGCGATCCCGGCGTTCTTTCTGGCCGGAGATCTGATGGCCAGCGGCGGCATTTCGGAAGCGATCGTAAACTTTATCAACGCGATCGTCGGAAGACTTCGCGGCGCATTGGGCTGTGTACTGGTCATCACCTGCGCGCTGTTCGGCGCGATCACCGGCTCTTCGGTAGCGACCGTATCGGCTGTCGGAAACATCCTCAAGGATCCGATGCTCAAGGCCGGCTATGACAAGAAATATTTCACTGCGCTGATCTCGGCAGCGGGTTTCCTCGGTACGCTGATACCGCCGAGTGTTCCCGGCATCATGTATGCTTTGGTAGCCAATCAGAAGGTTACGGACGTATGGATGTCGACCGTTGGACCGGGGATCCTCCTCACCATCCTTTACTGCGTCGTAAACTACTTCATCTGCGGACGCAAGATGCCGAAGATCACCGAACCGTTTGAGATCAAATCCTATGGAAAAGGGATCGGCAAAGCTACGCCGAAAGCCTTGGTGGCGTTCATCATGCCGGCCATCATCTTCGGCGGCGTATACGGCGGAGCGTTTACGGCAACCGAAGCCGGCGCGGTAGCGGTTGTATACGGAATCTTGGCAGGCTGGGTCATTTATCCGTTGTTCTTCAAGATGAAACCGGATGATTCTCTGGCTCAGACCGTCAGAAAGTCTGCAATGTCGTCCCTGACGATCGCGCTGCTGATCTGTACGGCAACGATCGTCGGAAGAATGGTTGCCCTCGGCGGCGTGACCAAAACGATCACGGCGTTTATGATGAACATCACGGACAGCAAGGTTGTATTCCTGCTGATCTGCAACCTGCTTCTGATCTTAGTCGGCATGTTCCTGGAGACGAACACCGGTATCCTGCTGTTCTGCCCGATCCTCTGCCCGATCGCGCAGGCTTATGGCATCGATCTGGTCCACTTCGGCGCCATGCTGCTTCTGAATCTCGAAATCGGCCTGATCACACCGCCGTTCGCAGCAAACCTGTTTGTTGCCTGCAAGATGACCAAGCTTTCCATTGATGAGATCCTGAAAGACCTGATCCCGTTCTTCCTGGTATGCGTACCGGTACTGCTGATCACGACATTCTGGGAACCGTTCTCCCTGTTCATCCCGAACCTGCTGAACGGCTAATGCTTTAAAAAAATGACACATTTGAAATAAGTATCTGAAAAACAGATCTTAGGAGGCTTGAAATATGATTCGTAATATTGTAATCGTCAGCGCCTGCCGTACGGCATTCGACAAATTCGGCGGCGTGATGAAAGACGTTCCGAGCATTGAACTTGGAAAACATGTGTTGGAAAAAGTTGTTGAAAATGTAAACTTTCCAAAAGACAAAGTAGAATATATCTTTTACGGAACCACGATCCACGCAGAGATCGCACCGATGGTAAATGTGCCTGTAAGACAGGCTTTACTTAAGGCAGGATTCCCGGCAACGACCCTGTCGATGACCGTTGACCGGGCCTGCTGCTCCTCTATGACCGCATTGGAGTGTGCGTGCAGGGAAATTCAGGCAGGCGAGATCGAAGTGGCGATCGCGGCCGGCGCGGAGAACCTTTCTAATGTACCGCATCTGATCCAGGGAATGCGCTGGGGGAAAAAGATGGGCGACTGGAATATCCTCGATGTCAACGCAGGATTTAATTATCCGGGATTTGGACCGGTATCCGTTGACACGGACAATGTAGCAGCGGAATACGGAATTTCCAGAGAAGAAATGGACGCATGGTCGCTGCGCAGCCATCAGTATTATCAAAAAGCATTTGAAAAGGGCGTATTCAAGGAAGAGATCGTTCCTTATACGGTGAAAGGCCCGAAAGGCGCAGAGACTGTCGTAGATGTTGATCAGGCTCCGCGTCCGGATACAACGATCGAAAAGCTCGCGAAGCTGAAGCCGGTTTACGGAACAAGAGCCATTACGGCCGGCAATTCGCCGGGACTCAATGCCGGTGCTTCTGCGATGCTGATCATGACCGAAGAAAAAGCAAAGGAATACGGTCTGGAAATTTTGGGCTATATCCGTGATTTTGGATGTTCTTGTTCCGAATCGCAGAATATTCCGACAGTTCCGGCACTGATCACGCAGAAACTGCTCGACCGCAACCAGATGAAAGCAGAAGAACTCGATCTGCTCGAGATCAATGAGGCGTTTGCAGCCATGCCGCTGGTATCCACAAAGATCCTGGCGCATGGTGATGAAGCTCTGCAGGATCATCTTCGCGAGATCTGCAATGTGAACGGCGGGGCCATTGCCATCGGACATCCGATGGGGGCGTCCGGACTCAGACTGACCATGACCTTGATGTACGAACTTCGCAGACGCGGAGGCGGCAAAGGTATCGCTTGCCTTTGCGGTGGTCTGGCACAGGGCGACGGCATTCTGATCGAGGTTAAATAACCGGCTATGAAGATAAAGAAGATCGATCATATCGGAATTGTCGTTGCGGACCTCACGAAGGCTGTGAAGACGTATGCACAAAATCTGGCACTGCCTTATCTGCATGAAGAAACCAATGAGGCCTATCATTGCAAGATCGCGTTCCTTCGCTGCGGAGAGGTCCTGATCGAATTGATCGAGCCAACCGGAGAAGGTCCGAGCAAAACCTTTCTGGACACGCATGGAGAAGGCTTGCATCATATCTGTTATGAGGTGGAGAATATCCAAGAAGCCTTGACGGAAGCACAAGATCAAGGCATGACGGATTATACGGAAGCCGCGGTCGGAGCCGGTGACTCCCGGGTCTTTTTCCTGAAACCTTCCGCGGTTTGCGGCGTGGAGACAGAATTTGTGCAGTTAAAGAAACATTAAAAGGAATCAGAAAAGCCCTGCCGTACGGTCGGGCTTTTCTGAAATGTATTTTTGATTATCGTATTTAGGAATCGAGCCCCTTTTTGAACATATCCTTGACAAAAATATGACGACGTTTTTATAATGATTTAGGAGCAAGGCAAGATGTTTGAAGCAGACGGGGATGAACATGGAAGAAATCACAATGGCAATCAATACGGACTTACCGGAATCAAAGGAACAGATCGAGAAAGCGTATGCTTTTTTGAGCGAAAACGGGATCGATGAACAGAATTATGCCGACTTGAAGAGAAAAATAGAAAATGAATCCGATCTGCGGCACGGCAGCATGATCGAGTTTATGCTGCATGTCGGTATGCATGCAGAAAAAATGCGGGAGATCGATAACGCAAGACAGATCTACTATCTGACAACCAAAGACGCAAAGACTTTGGACTATCAGATCCGCAAAAATGCTTTTGTAAAATGCATTCTGAAACTCAGCAAGCTGGAGTACATGCGCGGGATTTCTCCGGCGGAAACGCTTGCGCTGCAGCGAGAGGCGATCGAAATGATCAATCAGTCCAATCTGACCGGTGAGGATGCGCTGCTGTTTCTGTATGCCGGAATGGGCGAACATTTCGGCGGCGAATTGGAACGCGGAGAGACCCTGCGGGCAAAGGGCATCAAGTATCTGAAAGAATTTAACTATCTGGATCTGGAGAGCGAGGCGGTCCCGCTGATCGTGTGGCATTACTATCTGAGCGGGGATCTGAGACGGACGATCGGTTATTATGAAAGCTATCTGATCCCGATCGAGAGCCGCAGCGATGAAGAGATCATCATCATGGCGTACCCTTCTGTCATTTTCAGCTATTTCCTGATCGGAGAATACAGCCGTGCGCTGATCTTATGCGAAAATATCTATAAAAAGGCGTTGCGCTTGCATGACCGGGTGGCGGCAAATCTGATGCTCGCGATCTCGGGAAGGATTCGGACCTATATGGGAGACATGGACAACGCGGAAAATATCCTGTATGAAGCTTATGCAGAAGCACGAGAATTGAAATACGGGTGGGGCTTGTATTACGCGCTGTTCGGGATCTGTTTTTTCCAGTATAAAAAGGGAAACTATGAAGCCAGCAGAGAAGCCATGTACCTTGCGCGAAAGGCTGCTTACGAATATGGATTCGTTCCGATCAACGCCTCTCCGTTTTTACTGGATGTGATGAAAGTCATCCGCGATCATCATCTGGATCCTGTCGATGATTTTGACTATGAAACACAGCTGGCGCATTACCTGCATTCCAACAACCATCACTTAAAAGGCGTGGCCTATCGGCATATTGCTTTGGAAACGAAGGAAAAAGAAGGTCTTTCGCCTCGAATTAAGGATGATCTCAGAAACAGCATTGAACTTCTGGAACAGTGCGGAAATAATAATGAACTATACAAATCCTCGGTTGCACTGGCAGAGGTTTTTCTGGAAGAAAACGATGAAAGAGATGCGAGCACCTATGCGAACAAAGCGTGGAATCTGCTGAGTAAAAACGAAAGAGCGGATTTTCCGAATCGGCTGTTCCGACTTGTCATGGACGATCAAAGCACGGTAAGCTTTTCCAATCAGTTGGAAACTACCTGGTTGGAACTTCGCCATGTGATCAATGAGGAGCGGATGCTGACCAGACTGCTGACTTCCATGTGCCGCCTGCTCAAAGCGGAATGCGGTGTTTTTGTGACCATTGGACGTGATGGATTTGCAATCAAACTTGCTCAAAATGTTGAGATCGCTCAAAAAGATACCGTGCAACTAAAAAGGATCGGTCACATTATTTCAAGATCGGCTCAAAGAGAAAAACTGGATGTCAACTACAAATTCTGCCGGGCAGAAACGGAAGCAAACGGGGAAAAAGCGCGAACTCCGAAATATTCTGTCTGCATTCCGTTCGTGAAAGAAGGAAAACCGTTTGCTGCCTTATACGTCGAAAGCTATTATGTCAATGAGCCGCTGACGGAAGAAGAGATCAGCATGATCGAAGAATTCAGCCATAAAATGAGTGATCCGCTGTTTGCGGTGCTCAATTATGAAGCGGTATCCAGTGAAACGGCTACGATCGAAGATGAGGAAGAAAAAACCGAACGTTCTGTCACGATGAAAAACACGCGATTCTGCTCCAGTGTGGACGCAGGGGTCGGCTTTATCCTGCAGCAGATCGAAAAGGTTGCCGAAACGAATATTCCGGTGCTGATCATTGGAGAGACCGGGGCGGGCAAAGAAGTTTTTGCCAGGGAGGTCTATGAAAAGAGCAGTTATAAAAAGACGTTTATTAAGGTGAACTGCGGAGCTATCCCTGAGAGTCTGATCGAAAGCGAACTTTTCGGCTATGAAAAAGGAAGTTTCACTGGTGCTGCACAGAGAAAAAAAGGTTATTTTGAACTTGCGGAGGGTGGTACGATCTTTCTGGACGAAATAGGAGAGCTTTCGCTGATGGCGCAGGTGAAACTCTTACGTGTTCTGCAGGAACATGAATTTATGCGTGTCGGCGGAAACAGCGTCGTTAAAGTGGATTTTCGACTAATCGCAGCGACTAACAAGGATCTTCGTAGTGAAGTGGAGCAGGGGACTTTTCGAAAGGATCTGTATTACCGACTGAACGTGGTACAGCTGCAGGTGCCTCCTCTTCGCAGCCGAAAAGAAGATATTTTAAATTTCGCGGAATTTTTTATTGCTAAATTCTGTGCAGAGCAGAACAAACCGTTGTGCAGGATCGATGAAAAGACGAAGATGGAAATGTTCGCTTATGACTGGCCGGGAAATGTGCGGGAACTGGAAAATGTGATGCAGAAAGCCGTGCTTTTTTCTAAAAATGGCTGGATCCAAGTGGATCTGCATAAGGAAGGAGAACACGTTTTTTCCGGATCGGATGCGGCTGTCGGCGAACAAGAATTATGGAGCGATCCACAGCGTCCGCTTGTTCTGCCGCCGCAGTCGACCGAAGCACAGCCGCCGCGGTCAACGGAAGTACAACTGCCGCGATCGGCCGGAACCCAACTGCCGCTGCATACGGAGTTCCGAACGCTGGAAGAGATGGAACGCAGCTACATTGAAGAGGTGCTGGCTCACTGCGGAGGCAAGATATCCGGCAAAGGCGGCGCTGCGGAGATCTTAGGCATGAAACGCACGACTTTGATCTCTCGGATGGAGAAACTCGGCATACGTAAAATGCCTGCAGGATCTGCTTTGGAATAAAACAGGCATCCTCTTACGCAGCAATGCGAAGCCAGAAGATCTGCGGAAAAAGTCTTGCTGCATAGAACTAGATCTAAATCGCAGTTTAAGCCGAAAAAAAGCATCATGCGAGAGAAAAAGAGGGGGAAGCCGAGTGGGACAGACCCGGCTAGGTGCGAGAAAAACATCGGAATTGCGAGAAAAATGTCGAAATTTGTAGAAAATGGAGGAACGCATCGGTCAAAAAAGACCGGAAATGCGTCAGTCAGGAGAGCAGAAGCGCTCCGACATGCTTTTTTCCGGTCTAAAATGCAAAAAGATAGCAGTCTTATGCATCAAAAAAATTTTCGGGTTCGGGTCTTGCTTAAAGACATACGGGCTGAGGCCGGTGCCTACAGGATACCGAACGAAATAAAGTTGGAGATCAGGTAAGCGACGGCTGCCATCACGCAGGCAAAGGAAATGACTTTGGACTCCTTGTCAAACACAGCCATGGAAACGATCCATGCGACGACAAGGGTGATCAGGGCGATCAGGGTCATTTTGTTTATGATCGCCGCGTGGCCGCGCAGGAAGAAACAGGCGATCGCCACGATCAGAACGGTAATGCTGTATTTGAGCCAGCCGCCGCGGTTGAAGATCACCGGGATCAGCAGTGCGGCCCAGATGACGCCCAGCAGCAGACATTTTAAGATCAGAATGAGAATCGCATCCATAAAAAACCTCTTTCGTTTCGTATTTTTCCCGAGAAAATGATACCACAAAGCAAGGCCTCGCTGCAATATCTATTTGCTTTTCTATCCGTTTTCCAGTAAAATAGAGATAGAAGAACCGCGGATGCCGGGGGATTGCCGGCGCAAAATGACCGGGCAGGCAGAGCACGCGGACGACAGGAGGACAAAAAGCAAATGGCACAGCTATATTATCGATACAGCACGATGAACGCGGGCAAGTCGATCGAACTGATCAAGGTTGCATATAATTACGAGGAACGCGGCAAGCAGGTTTTGACGCTGATTCCGGCAACGGACGATCGGTACGGAACCGGACTGATCACCTCTAGAATCGGGATTCAGCGGGAGGCGATGATCGTAGGCGATGACACCAATATTTTGGAACTGTATATGCGGGAAAGCGAGAAGCGCAAGATTGACTGCGTACTGATCGATGAGTGTCAGTTCCTCAAAAAGCATCATGTGCAGGAACTGGTGGAGATCGTGGACAGCTTCGATGTGCCGGTGTTGGCTTACGGACTCAAAAACGACTTTCGCAACGAGTTGTTTGAGGGGTCATACTATATGCTGATATACGCGGATAAGATCGAAGAAATCAAGACGATCTGCTGGTGCGGCCGTAAGGCGACGATGGTAGCGCGTATCGTTGACGGACAGTTTGTCAAGCAGGGCGAACAGATTGTAGTCGGCGGCAACGAAATGTATGTATCGCTCTGCCGCAAGCACTATAACGACGGTCGATTGGGTCCGGACAAATAACAGGCGCGCGACGCCTCGCAGGCAGGCAGCTTCGGGCAGAAAGAGAGCAGCATACGTGCGGGACGGACGCCGAAAACGGCAGGGACAAAGACCGGGAAGATGACAAAGACAACGGAGTATGGAGGAAAAGATTTGATTGCGAGGAGTAGAGAACGGAGAAAGTTTTTTTGGGGATTGGCGTTACTCGCGGTAATCTGCTGTATTTTTTTGATGAGCGCGCAGTTTGCCTTCGCGGCAGGGCAAACCGGCACAGTCGCGACAACGGCGCTGAATATCCGCAGCGGTCCGGGTACGAGCTACCGGTCGATGGGGCTGTTGTCCATCAATAAAGAAATCAATATTTTGGATACGGTGACCGGAAACGACGGTAAGACGTGGTACTACATGGAATATAACGGAATCAACGGCTATGTCGCGGCGGAATTCATCGTGGTAAGCAGCCATGAGGACTATGAAACCGACGCAAAATTTGAAGCTTATTTGGACGCGCAGGGCTTCCCGGAGAGCTATAAGCCGTATCTCAGGACGCTGCACGCGAAATATCCGAACTGGAATTTTCGAGCGGCGCGGACGGGGCTGTCGTGGAACGATGTGTTGGAGCGTGAGGGAAAGCTAGGCAAATCACTGGTTTCGTCGTCCGCACCTTCCTCGTGGAAATCCCAAGCCGCGGGAGCCTATGACCCACAGACGGGCAAGTATACCAGTTTTGACAGCGGAGGCTGGGCAGCCGCTTCGGAGAAGATCATCGCCTACTATCTGGATCCGCGGAATTTTATCAATCAGATCGGAATCTTTCAATTCCTGACCCATACCTATGACGCGGAGACCCAGACGAGCGCGGGACTCGCGGCGGTCGTTTCCGGCACATTTTTGGACGCGGCCTTCCCGGAGACGGGCTTTGCGACTTATGCCGATGCGCTGATGGAAGCAGGCAGAACGGCAACAGTCAATCCTTATGTACTCGCGTCGATGATTCTGGTCGAGCAGGGCACATCTGGAACGGGAAAATGTATTTCCGGCACTGTCAGCGGCTATGAGGGCTATTACAATTATTATAATATCGGCGCGTATAAGACCGCCTCGATGAGCGCGGTGACCCGCGGCCTTTGGTACGCTTCGCGAAGCGGAAGTTATCAACGTCCCTGGGACGGCCACTTTGCTTCGCTGCTGGGCGGCGCGCTGTTTTACAGCGAGAACTATGTGAAGCAGAACAAAAATACGCTCTATTTCAAAAAGTGGAACGTGATGAACGGCTTGGAAGATGTCGGAGAGGGGCAGTACATGACCAATGTGCAGGGAGCCGAAAGTGAGGCGGCAGCACTGCGCAAGGGCTATCTCAGCCTGCTCGACAGTCCGATGATTTTTGAAATCCCGATTTACAGCGGGATGCCTGATGCAGCCTGCAGGAAACCAAGCGGAAACAACGCGTCTTCGCAGCCGGAACTGCCAAAAGAGGAAGAACCGAAGATAAAAAAAGAGCAGACGGTGACGACGAATTACACCAGGTACACGCGGAAAGTTACCGATAAGGGCTTCAATCTGAACGCGAAGACGGACGGGGACGGAGTTTTGACTTATGCCTCCTCCGATGACCGCATCGCTTCCGTAGACCAAAGCGGGCAGGTGCGGGTCAACGGCGTGGAAGGTGTGGTAACCTTTACGGTAAGCGCTTCCGAAACCGAAACCTGCAAGGCGGGCAGTAAGATTGTGACGCTGACGGTAAAAAAGAGCGAAGAGCAGCAGGAAGCGGAACGTTTACAAAAAATGCTGACGCTTGCGGACGCGATTCGCCTAAAAGCGTCCTCAACGAAGAACGCTGGCGGCAGTATTCAGGTGAAACTGACCATCACGCAGGGTGATATCGCGGCGATCGAGGATCTTGGCTATACGGTCAAGTACAAATATTATCGCTCCGAGAAGAAGAACGCGGACTATCGTTCCAAGGTGGAGAAACAAACCTTGACACCGTATGTTAACACCGCGGGCATTAAAAATACGCGCTATTACTATAAGTCGCGCGTCATGATCTATGACGCGGATGGCAGCCTGGCGGCATATACAAGACTGGATCGATGCAGCTATGCGTGCAGAATCTGGACGAAGGAATGAGGAATGCCTATGAACGAATTCTTAAACTTCTTTGAGGGATTGACCACCGGGGCTGTGGCAGTGAAGCTGATTTTGGCGACCCTGCTCGGCAGTTTTGTCGGCATGGAGCGTGCCAACAAGCGGTATGCCGCCGGCATTCGAACTTTCGCGCTGGTAAGCCTTGGATCCGCGCTGGCGACGATTACAGGAATTTACTTCGCGCAGATGTCCGGTGACGCGGCGGATATCGGACGTGTTCCGGCGCAGATCTTGGCCGGTATCGGTTTTTTAGGCGCGGGGACGATCATCGTCACCGATCGCAGACAGATTCGAGGTCTGACAACCGCGGCGGGCCTTTGGGTTACGGCGGCGATGGGTATCGCCATCGGCGCGGGACTGCTTTGGCCGGCGGTCATCTGTTTCTGTCTGATTCTGATCACAAACTACTATCTGCACTACATGACGCAGTATGTTGAAAATCATACCAGGGTCGTAGATCTGTATGTTGAATTGGAAAAAACACAGATTAAAACTCTGCTTGCGTTTATCAAAGAGGAAGGATATGAGCTGCTTTCTGTTGAGCGGCGTCCGGAAGTTCCTCTGGTCGATGGAGACGCGACACTGCGGCTCAACATCGATCAAGGGCGTAAATTCAATCATCGCATTATCGTGCAGGATGTGAGGGCTTTGGAGGGAATCCATTATGTAGAGGAGCTCGGCTGACGACGAGGCAGCAGGTCGAGCGCGCCGCGATCCATACGCGCGCAAAGGGAAGATAGAAGTGCGCCGCGATACCCGCAAACGATACGTGCCGGCAGATAGCTGAAAAAATGCGCGTGATGCGCCTTGCCCGCGGCGCAGGCAAAGCAGGCGCGGATTACCTGCAGCATTTACCCTGCCAGCTGTCCAAAAGGTGCAGGCGGTCGTTGATTCCATTGAGGATCGTGCGTTTGTTGAAGCTCCAAGGCGGATTGATCAGAATGCCGCGCGGCGCGTCACCGGTCAGCCGGTGCATGGTCACCTCCGGCGGGATCAGCTCCAGACAATCACAGACCAGACAGACATAATCATCAATCGAGGCAAAAGGCTGGTAGTCGGGATAAAGATATTCCATCTGCGAGCCTTTTACAATGTTCAGCAGATGCAGTTTCATACCGAAGAGTTCCGGCTTGGCGGCGACATAGCGGACCGAATCGAGCATCATCTGTCTGTCTTCGCCCGGCAGCCCCAAAATCAAATGTACGACCGTTCGGATTTCGCGTTCTCGCAGCGCTGCCATGGCGCGGTCAAACACCGGGAGGTCGTAGCAGCGGTTGATAGCGCGCGCGGTTTCCTCATGGATCGTCTGCAGTCCCAGCTCCAGCCATAAAAAATGCGAGCGGTTGATTTCGCTGAGCAGATCCAACACCTCTTCCGAGAGACAATCGGGACGCGTGCCGATCACCAGTCCCTCGATTTTGGGATTCGCGAGGACCGCTTCATATTTTTTACGCAGCTCGGCGACCGGCGCGTAGGTGTTCGTGTGGTTCTGAAAATAGGCCAGATAGCGTGCGCGCGGCCATTTGTCCGAGAGCAGGCGAATTTGGTCTTCAATATTCGAGGCAAACTCGCCGGAGCCGTTGTCGGAACAGAAGGTACAGCCGCCGACACCCTTCGTGCCGTCGCGATTCGGGCAGGTGAAACCGCCGTCGATGGCCAGCTTGATCGTTTTTTCGCCAAAGTTTCGCTTCAGCCAGGTGCTGATCGAATGGTAGCGCAGCCCCTCAAAGCAGGCCGGAGGTGTCCGGTCGGTCATATCCTGCCGCGTCGTAGAGTGACTTGTGTAAGAAGGGTGTTTTTTATCTGAAAATGACGGATTCATCGTGAATTCCTCTTTCGTTTTTGCTGATTTCATGCTATAATATTTTGTTAATATGGTTCCTTAGCAATGATAGTTTCAATGTAAAGGAAAAATCATAAGTTGTCAAGAGAGGAATACCGGCAATGCAAAAGAAAAACCTGCCCGCGGGGGTTTACCCGGTCTGCGGCGAACATCCGGAAACAGCGATCTATTCCCTGCAGCCGGAAACTAAAAAAGAAAAACTGCGCGTCCTGCTGCATTCTTGCTGCGGTCCCTGCAGTACGGCTTGTATCGAGAGGCTGCTGCCGGATCATCGCCTTACCATCTTTTTTTATAATCCGAACGTGACCGATCCGGAGGAATACGCGCGGCGTAAGGAGGCACAAATCCAATTTCTGACAGCCTATAACGAGCGGCTGCCTGAGGAGGATCATGTACAGTTCATCGAGGGAGAATACCTGCCGGAGGATTTTTTCGCGGTTTGCGGCGCATTGGCAGACGAGCCGGAGGGCGGCAGACGCTGCACTGAGTGTTTTCGCCTGCGTATGGATCGCACCGCGCAGGTCGCTCTAAAGACGGGACATCCGCTGTTCGGAACGACCCTGACGGTAAGCCCGCATAAAAATTATCCGCTGATTTCGGCGATCGGTACGGAACTCGCGAGAGTTTACGGACTGGAATTTCTGGATTTGGATTTTAAGAAAAAAGCCGGATTTCAGCGCAGCATCGAGTTATCAAAAGAATACGGACTATACCGCCAGAATTATTGCGGCTGTGTCTATTCAATGCATCATATTACAAAGAAAACGGAGGAATAGGAGAAACATGTTGCCACTGATTTTACCCGAAAATTACGAAAGCCCGATCGACTTGATGGAGAGCCAGAGAGCGATCAAAAAGATCAAAGATTATTTCCAGCAGGAATTAGCATACGGCCTGAACCTGCGCCGCGTATCCGCGCCGCTGTTCGTTGACCCCAAGACCGGTCTCAACGACAATCTGAACGGTGTGGAACGACGCGTATCGTTTACCTTAAAGGACATTGATGAACTGGAAGTCGAAGTTGTGCAGTCTCTGGCAAAGTGGAAGAGAATGGCGCTCGGCAAATACGCGATTGAGCCGGGACATGGCATCTACACTGATATGAACGCGATCCGCCGCGACGAGGATCTGGATAATCTGCACTCGGTTTATGTCGATCAGTGGGACTGGGAAAAGGTCATCACCAAGGAACAGAGAACGGAGGCCTATCTGCGGGAAACCGTCACGACCATCTATAACGCGATTAAGAATCTCGGAGATTATGTGAACAGATTATACCGCAATATCCAGACCGAGATTCCGAATGAGATCTTTTTTATCACGACGCAGGAGCTGGAGGATCTGTATCCTGACAAGACGCCGAAGGAGAGAGAAGACATCATCACCAAGGAGCATGGCGCTGTTTTTATCATGAAGATCGGCGGGCTGCTGGCCTCCGGACAGAGACACGACGGCCGTTCTCCGGACTATGATGACTGGGAGCTGAACGGCGATATCATCCTTTGGAACGAGGTGCTCGACAGAGCCTTTGAACTTTCCTCGATGGGCATTCGCGTTGACGCGGACGCGATGAAAAGACAGCTTGCGCTGGCAGACTGTCCGGAACGCGCGGAGCTGCCGTTCCAAAAGGCGATCCTGAACGAGGAACTGCCGTATACCATCGGCGGCGGCATTGGTCAGAGCCGGCTCTGTATGTATTTTCTGCGCAAGGCGCACATCGGCGAGGTGCAGGCTTCCGTATGGCCGCAGGAGATGATCGAGCAGTGTGCGGATCATCACATTTATTTACTGTAAAATATGAAATGAAGCTATCGAGCAAAGGAGCGGGCAGGCGCGCATGAAATATCTGGATGTAGTTGTAGAAAACAAAAGCAGACATACGGACAGTTTTTTTACCTATCGCGCGCCGGATGAAACAGAACTTCGGATCGGCGATAAGGTCTGGGTTCCGTTCGGCAGGGGAGACAAGACGAAGGCGGGCTTTGTCTTTGCGTTTCCGGAACATATCAGCTGCCCGGAGCAAAAAATAAAGGAAATCGAAGGTGTTGACGCTGCCGGCTCTCTCAATCGGGAAATGATGAAAACAGCCGCGTGGATGAAGCAGCGCTACGCCATTACCTATTCGGACGCGATCAGCTGTTTCTGTGTCAAGGGAAAACCTCCGAGAGAGGGCAAGGCAAAGGAACCTTACAAGGACCTGCCGGGCAGAGATGAACGTCCGGCGGCGCTGACCGAGGAGCAGACGGCCTCTGTCGAGCGCATCAATGAAGCGATCGCGGCATCAAGACATGAAATCTTTTTGCTGCATGGCGTGACAGCCAGCGGCAAGACGGAAGTTTACATGGAAGCGATCGACAAATGTCTGAAGCTGGACAAAACCGCGATCATGCTGGTGCCGGAGATCGCGCTGACGAATCAGATCATGGAGCATTTTATCGGCCGCTTCGGCAAGGACAGACTCGCTGTCATGCACAGCAAGCTGACGCCGCGGGAACGATACGACGAGTGGCATCGCATCCGCAGCGGGCGCGCGCGCATCGTGATTGGCGCGCGCATGGGCGTATTTGCGCCGGCGGAGAATATCGGTCTCATCATCATGGATGAGGAGCATGAAGCGACCTACAAGTCAGATATGACGCCCAAATATGATACCGTAGAGGTTGCGGCCAAGCGCCTGCAGACGACAGGCGGCGTATTGCTTCTGGGCAGCGCCACACCATCGGTCGTTTCCTACGAGCGCGCGAAGGAAGGAATTTATCAGCTGCTCACTCTAAAGCAGCGATATAACCGCAATCCGCTGCCCAGGGTTGAAATTGTCGATATGCGGGAAGAACTGCGCGCGGGCAATACGAATATTTTTAGCCGCAGGCTTTATACCGCCATCGAGGAAACTCTGAAAAAGGGACAGCAGGTCATTCTCTTTCAGAATCGACGCGGGTATTCCAATTTTGTATCCTGCCGCGCCTGCGGCGCGGTGATGAAATGCCCGGAATGTGACCTTTCCCTGGTCTATCACAAAAAGGAGCACGCGATGATCTGCCATTACTGCGGCAGACAGTTTCCGCTGCCGGAAACCTGTCCGGTCTGCGGCAGCCGTTATCTGAAGCATTTCGGTATCGGTACCGAGCAGGTTGAGGAGGCGGTCGCGACTTTGTTTCCGAAGGCAGCTTTGGACAGACTGGATCTTGACGCGGTGAAGCAGCGTAAGGATCTGGACGCCATTCTGCGCAGATTTTCACAGGGAAAAACCGATATTCTCATCGGCACGCAGCTTGTCGCCAAGGGACTGGATTTTCACAATGTGGGGCTGGTCGGCGTGATCGCGGCGGATGTCAGTCTGAACATTCCAGACTACCGTTCGAGCGAGAGAACCTTTCAGCTGATCACACAGGTCGCGGGCAGAGCCGGACGCGGAGAGGAACGCGGACTGGTGGTCGTGCAGACCTACGAACCGGACAATTTTGTTTTTCGCTGCGCGACGCGGCATGATTACGACAGCTTTTTTCAAGAGGAAAGTGCCCTGCGCTCGCTGATGGAATATCCGCCGTTCGGGGATATCATCATGGTAAACTTTACAGCGGAGGATGAGCAGCTGGCACTGGATACCGCGCTGCGCTGCAAAGCCTATATGGAGCGCGTGCTTGGCAGCGGACAGGCGCGCCGCGTCCTTTCACCGAAGGTGTCCGCGAGTTTTAAGGGCAAGGACAGCTTTCGGCATTACCTCATCATACGCTGTCCGCGCGGCAAGCGCAACGAATATGTGTATGATCTGGATCATTTCGGACAGATCTTGCTGGAGGACAAGACGGCCTGCAGTATGAATATAGATGTCAATCCGTACAGTATTTTTTAGGCGGGATCGCACCTGCGCGGAGAAGAAAAAAATCAGGTCAAAGAGACCAAATGGAGGGAATTATGGCAATCAGAAAAATCGTAACAGAAGGCGATGATATTTTAAGAAAGCACTGCAGAGAGGTTACCGAGGTCACAGACCGCATTCGCGAGACGATGCAGGACATGCTGGAAACCATGAGAAGTGAATCGGGTGTCGGTATCGCGGCGCCGCAGGTCGGCATCATGCGCCGCATGTTTGTGGCTGAACCGGAAGAGGAACGCGTGTATTTTATGATCAACCCGGTAATCTTGGAAGAGAGCGGAAGTCAAAGCGGCGACGAAGGATGCCTGAGCGTGCCGGGTCTGATCGGAACCGTAGAACGGCCGGCGCATATAAAGCTCGAGGCAATGGATCTCAACGGAAACAAGCAAATTTATGAGTTTGATGATTTCGACGCGCGCGTGATGTGCCATGAATACGACCATCTGGAGGGTGTGCTGTATATTGACAAGGCGACGCATATCCGTCCGGCGGAGAGCGAGGAAACTGACGAAGACGAAGCGTAAAAGCTGAGAATGAGGAAAGAGGTAGCAGACGATATGAAAATTGTTTTTATGGGGACGCCGGACTTCGCGGCGGTAATCCTGCAGGCGCTCCTTGACGCGGGACACGAGATCTGCGGAGTTGCCACCCAGCCGGACAAGGCAAAAGACCGCGGAAAAAAAATACAATTCACACCGGTGAAGGAACTTGCGCTCGCGCATGGGATCCCGGTTTTACAGCCGGAGAAGGTGCGTGGAAACACGACGTTTTTACAAACACTTGCGGACTGGCAGCCGGACGTCTGCGTGGTGGCCGCTTACGGACAGATCCTGCCGAAGGAAGTCTTGGACCTGCCGAAGTTCGGCTGTATCAATGTTCACGCTTCTCTCCTGCCGAAGCTGCGCGGCGCTTCGCCGATTCAACAGGCCATCGTGACCGGAGAAACCGAGACCGGTGTGACGATCATGCAGATGGGAGAAGGGCTGGATACCGGCGATATGCTTGCCAGAGTCAGCCTGCCGATCGGCAGAATGAATGGCGGCGAGCTGCACGACGCGCTGGCGGAGGCGGGCGCGAAGCTCCTGGTCGAGACACTTCCGCGTCTTGCAGCAGGCACGATCACGCCGGAGCCGCAGGACGACAGCAGGGCCAGTTACGCGGGGATGATCCGCAAGCAGGACGGGCATATCGACTTTAGCAAAACACCGGAAGAAATCGAACGACTGATCCGCGGTTTTGATCCGTGGCCGGGCGCGTTCTGCGAGGGAAATGGCAAAACAATGAAATTTTGGGCGGCAGAAGCACTGCCCGAAAAAACCGACGCGGCACCGGGGACGGTATTAGAGGCTTCGGACGCGGGTCTTCGCGTCAGCTGCGGCGGCCGCGTGCTTTTGGTGACTGAGATCCAGGTGCCGGGCAAGAAGCGGACGCGTGTCGGCGACTATCTGAGAGGCAATAAGATAGAAAAGGGGACAATTCTGTCATAGAACAGAGAAAAACAGATACGGAGGTACATCAAATGTGGTGGGGTTATTACACAAGCTATTATCTGCTGATTCCTGCGATTTTGTTCACATTTTACGCGCAGGCAAAGGTCAGCTCCAATTTTAAAAGGTACTCTAAGGTTCGAAATGACCGCAATCTGACCGGCGCGCAGGCGGCGCGCATGGTTTTGGATGCGAACGGGCTTCGGGATGTGCAGATTGAAACCGTACGCGGCAGTCTGACCGATCATTACGATCCCAGAGGCAGGGTGCTGCGTCTGTCAGAGACCGTCTGCAATGTCAATTCCATTGCCGCTGTCAGCGTAGCCTGTCACGAGGCCGGACACGCGCTGCAGCACGCGCAGAACTACGTGCCGCTTAAAATTCGAAACGGCATTGTTCCGGTCGTCAATCTGGCTTCCAACTTGTGCTGGCCGCTCGCGATTATCGGCATCATTCTGCTCGGCAACGGCAGCTATATCGGTGACACACTGTTCAACATCGCGGTTATCGCGATGCTCGCGGTCATCCTTTTTCACGCGGTAACACTGCCTGTCGAATTTAATGCCAGCCGACGCGCGCTGCAGCAGATGGAGGAGTTGGGCATTGTTGATGACATGGAGCTTCCGGGTGCCAAAAAGGTGCTTCGCGCCGCGGCAATGACTTATGTGGCGGCGCTGGCGACCGCGATCGCCAACCTGCTGCGTCTGCTCGCGATAAGAGGAAACAGAGACTGATGGACATTGACAGAAAAACAGCTTTCGCGGTGCTTCTGGATGTGGAAAAAAATGAAGCATTCTCGAATCTTGCGCTGAATCGCCGAATTAAGGAAAACCAACCACAGAATCCGGCCTTTGTCCGCGAGCTGGTCTACGGCGTGCTGAAATATCAGCTGCTTTTGGACTATCAGCTGGACAAACTGGTTAAAAGCGGGAGCAAAAAACTAAAAAAACAGGATTTAACCCTGCTGCGCATGGGACTGTATCAGCTTACATTTATGGACGCGGTACCGGAATACGCCGCGGTCAGCGAGACGGTGCAGCTTGCAAAAAAATACGCGCGCGGCAGAGAAAACTTCATCAACGCGGTCCTGCGTAATTTTATCCGCGGCGGCAGGAAGCTGCAGCTGCCGGAACGCGCGGCAGATCTTGTCACGCACTTGTCCGTTGCTTATTCGACCACGCCCTGGGTTGTCCGCCTGTGGCTGGCGGCTTATGGCGAAGCGCAGACCGAACAGCTTTTGGCGGCATCCAATCAAACGCCGGCGCTGTGTGTGCGCGTGAATCCTCTGCGGACGACCGTACCGCAGCTCACGCAGGAGCTGCAACGCGCGGGTTTTACTGTCACGCGCGCGCCGCATGCGGCGCGTGCCCTGCTTGTGCGCGGCAGCGGTCTTCTCGCGACAGAGGCTTACCTGCGCGGCTGTTTTTCGGTGCAGGATGAGGCCTCAATTTTGGTCGCGGACGCGGTGGGCGCGAAGCCGGGAGAAACAGTGATCGATGTCTGCGCGGCGCCGGGCGGTAAAACGCTTGCCATGGCGGAGCAGATGGAAAATCGAGGAGAGGTCCTGGCGATGGACTTGTACGAACATAAGCTGGCGCTGATCGAGGCGCGCGCGCGAAGCGAGGGCGTTTCCATCGTGCGGGTTCTTTGCCGTGACAGTCGGGAATGCCTCGATGACTGCGTCGGACGCGCTGATTGTGTACTGGCGGATGTACCATGTTCGGGACTTGGCGTTTTTCGGAGGAAACCGGAGATTAAATACAAGCAAATCGACGAGCTGTCTGTGCTCGTTGAAATACAAAAACAGATTCTGGCGGCGGCAGCCGCTTATGTGAAGCCGGGAGGCACGCTTGTGTACAGCACCTGCACCATTCACCCCGCGGAGAATGAAATGCAGATGGCGGCGTTTCTTTCGGCGCATGAGGAATTTACCAAAATCGAAGAGCAGCAGTTCCTGCCGCAAATGGGCATGGACGGGCTGTATTACTGCAAAATGAGAAGGGCGAAACAGGGATAGAAATCCCGGAAAGGAGCATATATGCAGGTTGGGTTCAAGTCCGATAAAGGGCTGATGAGGAACAACAACGAAGATGCGTGCTTTGTACTGCTGCCGGACAAGGTCTATGTGGTAGCCGACGGCGTCGGAGGGGGCAACGCGGGCGAAATCGCCAGCAGAACTGCGGTCAGCGAGATCGCAAATTACATCGTTTCGCATCCGATCGCGGAGAAGGAGAATAAGTACGCGATTGTCAATTATCTGCAGGGCTGTCTGGACGCGGCAAACCGAAAGATTTATGAGCTTTCTCATACTTATGAAGAAAACAGCGGGATGGCGACCACCGTCGTCATCGTCTATGCGGCCGGAGGCAAGGCTTACATCACCAATGTCGGCGACAGCCGGGCTTACCTGTATCGCGATGGACGGTTAGCGCAGCTGACAGAGGATCACACCTATGTGAACACCTTAGTCAAGGCGGGAATCCTTTCGCCGGAGCAAGCGGAGCTGGACGACCGCAAGAATGTCATCACGAAAGCACTCGGCGCGGAACGAACGGTGGAACCGGATTTTTTCCAGGTGGAGATCCAAAAGGATGATCGGTTTCTCATCTGTACGGACGGACTTTATGACGAGGTCGGCGACAGGGAGATGATCGAGGTTTTGGAGCAGAATGCCTCCATGTCGGAGGTTTGCGCGGAGCTTATTCAAAGAGCGAATCGAAACGGCGGGCATGATAATATCACCGTCATCAGTCTGAAGGTAACAGAGGAGGATATCTATGAGCACTAGATTATTGGCCGGCAGGTATGAACTGATCGAAAAAATCGGCGAGGGCGGCATGGCCATCGTCTATAAGGCAAGATGCAGGCTGCTCAATCGCTATGTAGCCATCAAAATTTTACGTCCGGAGTTTACCAAGGACGAGCAGTTTATCGAGAATTTCAAGCGGGAGTCACAGGCAGCGGCTGCTTTGACACACCCGAATATCGTGAGTGTCTATGACGTGGGGAAAGAGGGCAATATCCATTTCATCGTCATGGAACTGGTGGAGGGCAAGACGCTCAGCCAGTATATTGAGGAAAAAGGCCGGCTGGATTACAAGGAAGCGATCAGCATTACGCGTCAGGTCGCTTCGGCGCTCAGTCTGGCACACAAGAATCAGATCATACATAGGGACATCAAGCCGCACAATATCCTGATCACCAATACGGGTGTGGCGAAGCTGGCGGATTTTGGTATCGCGAAGGCGGTCAGCGCGTCCACTATTATCGGCGGCAACAATAAGGTTATGGGCTCCGTACATTATTTTTCACCGGAGCAGGCGCGCGGCGCTTATGTGGACGAACGCTCGGACATCTATTCTCTGGGCATTGTTCTCTACGAGATGCTGACCGGTAAGGTGCCGTTTGACGGGGACAATCCGATTACCATCGCGCTGATGCACATCAATGAGCCGATGCCGTCGGTGACGGCGCAGGTGCCGGGAATTCCGCCGCAGCTGGAAAAGATCATCATGAAAGCGACCGAGAAGTATCAATCCAATCGTTACCGCACCGCGGACGAAATGATAGAAGATTTGGATAATATCGAGTTTATCACCAAGGTCATGGGCCAAAAAGCCTTTGTGACTGATCTGGACGATAAGGAGGAAGCAGCCGCAGCGCAGCCCGCACGCAGGGAGAAGCAGACGAAGCGCGGCCATGGCGGTCAGGAAACCGCACACCCTGAGCTGCCGGAGCGACAATCGCAGAGTACGGACGCAAACGAAACGCGTCAGTCGGATCAGACAGAAGAAAAGGCAAAAAAGGCAACGACCGCGTTTCTCATCGGAGGCGGTATTGTCCTTCTGATTGCGGCAATCGTGGTTATGGGCGTCGTATTCGACTGGTTCGGCGGCGGCGCGAAACCGATTGTGGTGCCTGATTTTGCAGGCAAAACCCTGGAGGAAGCGCAGCAGGAGGCTGCGGAGCTGGGGCTGAAGGTCGAGAAGGGCGAAGAGTTTTACAGTGCGGATCAGGAAGCCGGATTGATTACCACGCAGGAGCCGACAGCAGATTCCGAGGTCAGCGAGGGCAAGACGATCATCGTCAATATCAGTAAGGGCAAGAAGGATGGCGTGATGCCGAAGGTCGTCGGTAAGGATCTTGAGGAAGCCAGAACGGAATTAGAAGCCTTGGGTTTTGGCATTTCTCTGGTCAGAGAGGTGACCGACAGCAAGCCGAAGAATACGATCATCTGGCAGTCGATCGAAGCGGGTCAGTCCGCGCCGGACGGCACGATGATTGAGGTCGAGGTCAGCAACGGCAAGGGCAAGGAAATGGTCAAGATGCCGAATATTATAGGAAGGACGCCGGATGAGGCCAATGCGCTGCTTGCGAACGCCGGGCTTGCGGCTGCGGTACCGGTCTTTGAGGAAACGACGGAAATCGCGCAGAACCTGGTCTTTTGGCAGCAGTATCCGGAGGGCACAGAGCTGGAAAAGGGAACCGAGGTACAGTATAAGGTCAGCAAGGGCGAGCAGCCTGCCGGAAGCGGAAACGGAACGGACGTCGTTGACGATGACGAGGATCCGGCAACTGATGACGAAGCATAAAGGAAAACGGAGCTTATGACAGGACAGATTATGAAAGGAATCGGCGGCTTCTACTATGTGCAGACAGAGGCCGGTCTGATCGAGGCGAAGGGCAGGGGTATCTTTCGAAAAGACGGTACGACGCTTGCTGTCGGGGACTTTGTAGATCTCGACATCCTTGATGCGGACGCGGACCAAGGCGTAATCAATGAGATTTTGCCGCGAAAAAATCAGTTTATCCGCCCGCCGATCGTCAATGTGGACATCTTTCTGATCGTCTGCGCGGCGACACGACCGAAACCGAATTTCGCGCTGATCGATAAGTTTCTGGTGATGGCGGAAATGCATAATGTTGAAGCGGTGCTCTGCGTCAACAAGTGTGACGCCGCGCCGGAGGCAGAGCTTGCGGCGCTGAAGACCGCTTACGAGGCCGTCTATCCGGTTCTATGCGTGAGCGGCAGGACCGGAGAAGGCATGGAACAGCTGGAGGCAATCATCGCGGGGAAAACCGCTGCGTTGGCGGGACCTTCCGGCGTCGGAAAATCGACGATGCTCAACGCGATGATTCCGCATGCCAATATGCAGACCGGCGCCATCAGTGAAAAGACCAAACGCGGCAGGCATACGACCCGCCATGTGGAACTGTTCGAGGTCGAGGGCGGCGGCAAGGTGTTCGATACGCCCGGCTTCACTTCGTTTGAGATTATGGAAGCGGGAGAGGATAATTTGCGGCTCTACTATCCGGAAATCGAGCGTTATGAGGGTCAGTGCCGTTATGATAACTGCCGTCACATAACAGAGCCGGACTGCGCGGTGCGGGAAGCGGTAAAAAACGGCGAAATCCCGAAACAGCGTTATGAATCCTACGCCGCGAACATCGAGGAAATCCGCGGCAGAAAAAAATATTAGATGCAACAAAATTCAAAAAGAAAAGCATGAAAGCAATGAGGTGAATACAAATGCTGAAACTGGCACCATCGATTTTATCCGCGGACTTTGCCTGTCTGCTCTCAGACATCCAAAAAATCGAGCGCGGCGGCGCGGACTATATCCATGTAGACGTCATGGACGGACATTTTGTACCGAATATCAGCTTCGGTGCGCCGGTGATGAAAGCCTTGAACGACAGGACGAAGCTGCCTTACGATGTACATTTGATGATTGAAAATCCGGATCAATATCTCGATAGTTTCGTGACACCGCAGACCGCGTTTATCACAGTACACCGAGAAGCCTGCGTGCATCTGCACCGCACGATTCAAAACATCCACGCGAAGGGGATCAAGGCAGGCGTTGCCATCAATCCGGCGACGCCTGTATCAAGTCTGGAATGCATCTTGGAGGATGTGGATCTTGTGCTGGTGATGTCGGTCAATCCGGGCTTCGGCGGACAAAAATTTATTCCGTCGGCCTTGGAGAAGGTCAAAACACTTGCGGAAATCAAGCGCGCGAAAGGGCTTTCGTTTGCCATTGAAATCGACGGAGGCATTACTCTGGATAATGCGAAAACGGTCATGGACGCGGGCGTGGAGATCGCAGTCGCGGGCTCCGCGGTATTCGGCGCGCAGGACGTGCCGCAGCGCGTCGCGGACTTTAAATCGATCCGATAGAAAGCGGGATGAGAGAGATGGACTTGCTGCTTGCTTTTTTTGTTTTCATGGCCAGCATGATTTCGGCGATTGTTTTGGACTATTCCATGATCTTCGCGCTGCTGGCGGGGCTGGTCGCTTTCCTTACGGTCGGTCTGCGACGCGGCTGTGCGATGAAGGAACTGCTTGCGATGGCAGCAGACGGCGCGAAGGATTCACTGCTTGTGATCGAGGTTATGTGCGTCATTGGCTTTGTGACCGCGACCTGGCGCGTGTCCGGCACAATTACGGTTTTTGTTTATTACGGCATGAAGCTGATCATACCACAGCTGTTTCTGGTGATTGCCTTCCTGCTTTCCTGTCTGCTGAGTTATGCGTTGGGGACCTCCTTCGGCGTGGCCGGTACGGTCGGCGTCATTTTTATGACACTTGCCAGGAGTGGCGGCGTAGATCCGGTTTTGACCGCCGGCGCGCTGATGTCCGGTATTTACTTTGGTGACAGAGGATCTCCGGTTTCCTCGAGCGCGAACATGGTGGCGGGTATTACCGGAACGCGGATTTATGACAATGTCAAACTGATGATGAAAACGGCGATTCTGCCTCTGCTGCTGTCTGCGGCAGTTTATGTGGTTTTTTCGGTGCGAAATCCGATCAGTCATGTCGATGAAGCACTGATGCAGCGTTTTGAAGAAGCCTTCCGGCTGTCTCTGTGGGCATTCGTTCCGGCGGTATTCATGCTGCTTTTGCCGCTGCTTAAGGTCAGCGTGCTGTATTCCATGGCGGCCAGCATTCTCAGCGGTATTATGGTCGCTTGCCTGATTCAGAAGGTGCCGCTTTTGGAAGTCCTCAAAATCTGCGTACTCGGTTATCACGCAGACGGCGATGGTTTGGGTGCGATTCTGAACGGCGGCGGGCTTGTCTCTATGCTGGAAATCGCTGTGATCCTGCTGATTTCCAGTGGCTATTCGGGTATCTTTAAAGGTACCGGGATGCTGGACAGCCTGCAGGAGCGGCTGGGATGGGCATGTACGCGCTGCGGCCGGTTTACGGTGATGACAATGCTGAGTCTGGCAGCCTCCTGCATCTTTTGCAACCAGACGATCGCGACGCTGGTTTGCAATGATCTGTTGAACAAACCGTATGAAGATGCCGGAGCCTCAAAGGAGGAGTTGGCCATCGATATGGAAAATTCAGTTATTTTGATCGCCTGTATGGTGCCATGGTGCATCGGTTGCTCGGTGCCTCTGTCGTTTTTTGGCGTCAGCGCGGCCTGCCTGCCGTACGCGGTCTACATGTATCTGATTCCTCTCAGTTGGTTCCTGCTGAAAAAGCGTTGGTTTGCAGAGAAAAAACAGGAGAAAGAGAGAAGTATACAGAATTCTTGTAAAAAAACGGACGATTCTGTTATTTTGCATTGAAAAATGTACAAAAAACAGGTATAATATTACACTATAGTGAAGAAAAAGGAGATTGTATGGCAGGAAATTCTGAAAAAAAAGAGCATGCTTTCCGCGTGTTCAGCAGAGATTTAAAAAACGATGATTTTCCGCCGGTTCTTTTTTTTTACGGGGCAGAGGACTTTTTGATTCATTGGGCGGCGGACTCGCTCAAAAACAAATATGTCCTGCCAGGCGCGGAAGCCGTCGACTATGTGAAACTGAGTGACGATACACAGTCTGTAGAGCAGATTCTGGAAGCCTGCAACACCTTCTCCATGTTTTCGAGAAGACGCGTTGTCTGGGTCAAGGATTACACGCCGCTGCGCGGCGGCAATGTCAAGGGATTCGGCGCTTCAGAACTCGCCAAACTCAGCGATTACCTCGACAGCCCAAATGAAACCGCGATTTTAATCTTTTCTTCAGAGACGATTAATGAAAAAAGTGATCTGGTCAAAAAACTAAAAAAGACGGCAAGAAGCTATGACTTCTGCAAGCTTGACCGCACGCAGCTGCTGGGGTTTACCGAAAAGCGTTTTAAGGCAGCAGGCGCGCAGATTTCAAGAGATCTGCTGCAATATCTTTTGGAGGAAACCGGTTATTTTCATAAGGAGACGGATTATCGCATTTCGACGCTGGCGAATGATATTCAAAAAATCATCGCGCACAGCAGTGGCGGCGTGATTACGGAGGCGGATATCGCACAGTCCGTCAACGGAGATCTGGACACCTTTGTCTTTGATTTTTTGGACGCGGTCAGCATGGGAAGGAAGGATACGGCTTTCAGTCTGCTGCACAATATTTTGACGGCAGGTTCGGATGTTTATGCGGTGACCGGTCTTTTGGTCAATCACTTTGAGCTGATGCTGGAGATCAAAGAACTTCGGCGCGCGGGTATGTACGCTCCCGAAATCTCCAAAACATTGAAGGTACACGAATTTCGCGTTAAAAAATCAATCGGATTTTGTGAAAAATTTACAATAGATAAGTTAAAAAGCATCCTGATTCAGCTGTATGAAATTGACCGCAATATTAAAACAGGAACCTTAGAACCGGCTTTGGCGCTGGAACTTCTGGTTGGGAGGATATAGAATGAGATTGAACAAACAAACGCAGGCGGACATGATGCTGGTGCTGGTGACGCTCTGCTGGGGTGTGTCCTACTATCTGATGGATCTTTGTCTGATCGATATGGACCCGTTCACGCTGAATGCGCATCGGTTTTTGGGTGCGTTTGTGATTGCGGCGCTGCTGTCATGGAAAAAAATCCGTACTGTCAACCGGACGACGCTCCGGTACAGCGTTCTGGTCGGCATCGCGCTGGTCTTTGTCTACATGGGCGCGACCTTCGGCGTGAAATATACTTCTCTGTCCAATTCCGGGTTTTTGTGCGGTATGACGGTCGTTTTTACACCGCTGCTCGGCTGGATTTTTTTGAAGCAGAGACAGAGCAAAAAGCTGGTGCTGGTCGTGTTGATGTGTCTGGTCGGTATCGCGCTTTTGACGCTCAAAGATGATTTTTCCATCAATACAGCGCATATCAAAGGCGATCTGCTCTGCCTGATGTGCGCGGTGGCTTACGCGATCGATCTTTTGCTGACCGAAAAGGCTGTCGCGCGTGAGGAAGTTGACGCCTATCAGCTCGGTGTGTTTCAGCTTGGCGTGACAGGTGTCTGTAATTTACTGCTGGCGTTTTTGACAGAGCAGCCGCATCTGCCGACCACGCCGACCGTATGGGGCGCGGTACTGTTCCTGTCTGTTTTCTGCACAGGAGTAGCCTTCGTTCTGCAGCCGCTCGCACAGCGCTACACGACAGCGTCGCACACCGGCGTGATTTTCGCGCTGGAGCCTGTATTCGCGGCGTTTGTAGCGGCAATTTTCGCGAACGAAATTTTGAGCGTTAAGTCCTATTTCGGCGCGGCGCTGATGGTCGCGAGCCTGTTTATCATGGAAATCGATTTCAGTTCTTTTGGCAAAAGCCAAAAATGAAATAAAAAAGATGTATAGTATAAGGAGGGTAATATGAACCGATTGTATATTAAATCGCGGGACACTGCTCAAAAAACAGTAGAAGGTCTTTATAAGGATCTGGAAAGAAGAATCATCGCCAGTCCGCCGGGACAATGCCCGGTCGATTTGGCGTCAGCGTTCTTAAAACTATGTCATTCACAGAGCTGCGGTAAGTGCACGCCATGTCGCGTCGGTCTGGGACAGCTCCAGATGATGATTGACGACATTTTGGAAATGAATACGGAGCCGGGGATGGAAACGCTGGAGCTGCTGGAAAGAACCGCAGAAGCCATCAGCGTCTCCGCGGACTGCGCGATCGGCTTTGAAGCCGCCAATATGGTGCTCAGAGGCTTGAAGGGATATCGGGACGACTTTGAATCTCATATCAAATATCATGCCTGCGCGGACAATATCAAGAAGCAGGTACAGCCGGTCCCTTGTGTGGCGATGTGTCCGGCCGGCGTGGACGTTCCGGGTTACATTTCGTTGCTCAAGCATGAACGGTACGCGGACGCTGTCAGACTGATCCGTAAGGATAATCCGTTCCCGACGGTCTGCGCGCTGATCTGTGAGCATCCATGCGAGCAGCGCTGCAGAAGAATTCTGGTAGACGCGCCGATCAACATCAGAGGTCTCAAACGTTTCGCGGTGGATAACTGTGGAGATGTTCCGGTACCGCAAAAGATGGACAATACCGGCAAGAAGATTGCGGTGATCGGCGGAGGGCCTTCCGGATTGTCGGCGGCCTACTTCCTGTCTATCATGGGACATCAGGTTACGGTGTTTGAAAAACGCGCGCAGCTTGGCGGCATGCTGCGTTACGGTATTCCAAATTACAGATTGCCGCGAGAAAGACTGCAATGGGACATCGACGCGATTCTTTCGACCGGTGTGGAAGCGAAATGCAACTTTGATATTTCTTCACCGGAGGGCATGGCAGAGATTCGCAATCATTTTGACGCGACCTATATTTCGATCGGCTCTCATAACGCGAAACCGATCGGTATTCCGGGCGAATACGCCAAAGGGGTCATTCCGGCTGTCGAAATGTTGCGCGGGATCGGTGATGACGCGATGCCGGATTTCAACGGCAAGGTTGTCGTGGTCATCGGCGGCGGCAACGTCGCGATGGACGTAGCCAGAACTGCAAAGCGTCTTGGCGCGACCGAGGTCAGCATCGTTTACAGAAGAAGAAAGGATGACATGACCGCACTGCCGGATGAGATAGGCGGCGCGATTGCCGAAGGCTGTACGCTTGTGCAGCTCAAAGCGCCATCCAGGATCGCGACGAATAAACGCGGAGAGGTGCAGGCACTTTGGGTGAAACCGCAGATCGCGGGGCAGGCTGACAAGAGCGGTAGGCCGCGTCCGGTGGATTCTTCCGAACCGGAGGAAAAGATCCCTTGTGATATTATCATTTCCGCCATCGGACAGGCTACTGATATTCGCTTCTTTGAAGAGTTCGGGATTCCGGTATTCCGCGGCAATATTCAGGCAAAGAAGAACAGTGTAGTGGACAATGTACTCGGCACCTACGCGGGCGGGGACTGCGTCACCGGCCCGTCTACGGTCATCAACGCGGTTGCTGCAGGCAAGGTTGCTGCTGCCAATATTGACGCCTATTTAGGGTTTAACCATGAGATTACCGTCGATGTAGATATCCCGACGCCGATTCCAAATGATCACTTGCCTTGCGGCAGAGTGGAATTGAAGGAACGTTTCGCGAAGCAGAGAGGAAATGACTTCGATGAAGTGGAGCAGGGCATGAGTCTGGAGGAAGCCATGCAGGAAGCTTCCAGATGTCTGCGCTGTGATTATCATGGCTTCGGCTCATTCAGAGGAGGGAGGGATACCAAATGGTAAAACTGACAATCAACGAACAGCAGGTATCGGTACCGGAAGGCATGACCATCATGGAGGCAGCCGAGAAGGTTGGCGTACATATCCCGCACCTCTGTTATTTGAAGGACATTAACGAGATCGGCGCCTGTCGTGTCTGTCTTGTGGAATTAAAAGGAATGGAAAAGCTCGTGACCGCGTGCAACACCATCTGCGAAGACGGTATGGAAATCCTGACGAACAGTCCGCGTGTCAGAAGAACCAGAAGGATCAATGTGGAACTGATGCTTTCGGATCACAACGCGAACTGCGCGAGCTGCATCAAGAGCGGAAACTGCACGCTGCAGACGATTGCCAATGACCTTGGCATCATCCTTTCCGATTATGAAAATACGGCAGAAAAAGGCCGCTGGGATAGAAATCTTCCGCTGGTGCGTGATGCTTCCAAATGTGTGAAATGCATGCGCTGCATTCAGGTCTGCGAAAAAATTCAAGGCATGGGCATCTGGACGCTGATCGGTTCCGGCTACCGCACGACCATCGGGCTCAAAGATAATCAGTCCTTCCGCGAAAGCGACTGCGCGCTTTGCGGGCAGTGCATCACGCATTGTCCGGTCGGCGCGCTGCGCGAAAGAGATGACAGATTGGATCTCAACGACGCGCTCGCGGATCCGGAAATCGTCACCATCGTACAGGTGGCTCCGGCGGTGCGTACCGCGTGGGGAGAGCAGATTGGTCTCAAGGATAAGGACGCGACCATGGGCAAGCTGGTCTGCGCGCTAAAAAAAATCGGTATTGATTATGTCTTTGATACCAATTACAGTGCGGATCTGACGATTATGGAAGAAGGCAGTGAATTCCTCGAAAGACTCGCCAACAGGAATCGTCATAAATGGCCGATGTTTACCTCCTGCTGCCCGGGCTGGCTGCGCTTTGTCAGAACGCAGTATCCGGATATGGTGGAGGACTTGTCCACCGCGAAATCACCGCAGCAGATGTTCGGCGCGATTTCCAAAACTTATATCGCGCAAAAGCTTGGTCTTGACCCAAGTAAGATTTTTTCAATTTCTATCATGCCTTGCGTGGCGAAAAAGTTTGAGTGTGATGTCGAGCAGGTAAACAGTGCCGGTCATGGCAAGGATGTCGATCTGGTACTGACGACCAGAGAACTTGACCGTCTGATTCGCTGCGACAGCATCAAGCCGCAGGATTTGATGGATATGCCGTTTGATGATATCTTTGGCGAGGGCTCCGGCGCGGCTGTGATTTTCGGTACGACCGGCGGCGTCATGGAAGCGGCGCTCAGAAGCGCCTATTATCTGGTTACCGGAAGCAATCCGGATCCGGACGCGTTCAAGGAAGTGCGCGGTATGGATGGCTGGAAGGAAGCAAAATTTGATCTGGCCGGCACCACGCTGAAGGTCGCGGCGGCCAGCGGACTCGGCAATGCGAGGAAACTGATCGACGCAGTCAACCGCGGAGACGCAGAGTATGATTTCGTCGAAATCATGGCTTGTCCGGGCGGATGCGTGGGCGGTGGCGGTCAGCCGTTTGTGGACGGCAAGGAATTCGCGCCGAAGCGCGCGCTTAAACTCTACGGTCTGGATAAGGTCAATAACCTCAGATTTTCACACGAGAATCAAGCGGTACAGCAGACCTATCAGGAGTATCTGGGCAAACCATTGTCCAAAGAATCCCACCATCTGCTGCATACCCATCTCGCGGACTGGGATCTGGAGATGAAGCCGCTGAACGGTCAGAAATAAAAAAGACAGCAAAACAAAACCTCGCAGGCAAGCGCGTCCGCGAGGTTTTGTCGTATTTTTTGACCTGGTTTGTTTTTGATGCCGCGTCAGGAGCTCGCGATTAACTCACGCGCGCTTTGCAGCGTGGTTTCGGTGATGGTGCTGCCACCGAGCAGGCGCGCGATTTCGCGCACCTTCGCGTTCTCATCAAGCTCTTCGACAGAAGTAAAGGTCGCTTCACTGTTGCTATGCTTAAAAATGCGGTAGCTGTGCGCGCCGCAGGCCGCGATCTGCGGCAGATGCGTGATACAGATAATTTGATGTGCCTGCGCGATCTCCTTGAGCTTTTGTCCGACAATACTGGCGGTGATACCGCTGATGCCGTTGTCGATTTCATCGAAGATCAGAGTCGGTGTACGGTCATAGGCACTGATGATGTTTTTGAGCGCCAGCATCATACGGGACATTTCTCCGCCGGAGGCGATTTTTGCAAGCGGTTTGAGAGGCTGCCCCTTGTTTGTGGAAACCAAAATTTCGACGCGATCGGCGCCGTTTTCACATGGGGTTTGCAGCGGTTCGACCGCGATGACAAGCTTCGCGTCCGCAAAGTTTAAGCCCACGAGTTCTGCTTCCATTTTTTTGGCCAGCTCTGCGGCTGTTTGAGAGCGAAGCTCGGTCAATGCCCGGCACGCCGCGTCAAGCTGCTGCTTCGCCTGCAAAAATTCTTGCTCGAGCGTTTTCTTTTGTTCGTCGAAATTCTCAATCAGATGAAGCTCCGCGGCAATTTTGTCGCGGTACGCAAGCACCTCTTCCAAGGTATCTCCGTATTTCTTTTTGAGATTGTCCAGCGTATCCAGGCGCGCAATCGCTGTGTCCAATTCCGCAGGGGAGAATACTGTTTCATCCCGCAAGCTGCCCAAGTTGTGTCCTAAATCCTGCAGACGATAAAAAATATCTGAAAACTCCTGCGCGGTGGCTTCCAGTTCCTTGGAATAAGCAGAAATTTCCTCCAAGGCGTGCAATCCGACGCCCAACCCGTCCATAACGGAGGGGGCAGCGTCAAAAAGCGTGGCATAGGCACGCTCAATGCCTTCGTAGATTTTTTCACTGTTCTGTAAAATTGATATTTTGTCCGCCAGCGTTTCATCTTCACCGGAAACCGGCGCTGCCTTATCGATTTCAGCAATTTCAAAACGATAAAAATCTTTTTTTCGCGCGTTCTCCTTCTCCAAGGCAAGCAGGGCAGCAAGCGCTCGTTTCTTTTCTGTGAAAACCTGAAAAAGATGAGCAACTTCCGCCTTCGCAGGCGCGAAGGTTTCGCTGCGGTAGGAATCGAGCAGCGTGATATGGCAGTCCGGATCCAGCAGGGATTGGTTATCGTATTGCCCATGGATGTCCGCGAGGCGGCTGCAGACCTGATTAAGCTGCGCCAAGGTAACCAACTCACCGTTAAGTTTGCAGAGATTTTTGCCGGAAGCGGAGACTTCTCTGGTGATAAGGATTTCTTCTCCATTCAGTTCACCAAGCAGCTGAACGACAGCTTTGTCGCAGCCCGTTCGAATACAGGAGGAATCCGCGCGGCTGCCGAGCGCGAGGCTGACGGCTTCAATCAGGATAGACTTGCCGCTTCCGGTTTCTCCGGTTACGATGTTGAGACCGTCGTGAAAATCGACCTCCGCATGCTCAATAATTGCAAAATTTTTAATACTGATATGATGAATCATCTTTGCCTCTCGCAAGGAGCATTTCATTGAATGCGTCCATAATTTCACTGACATTAGCAGGATCATCCGCAACCAAAAGGAAGGTATTGTCACCTGCGATAGAACCGATAATATGCGGGAACCTTGAGGTATCGACCGCTTCCGCTGCCGCCGGTGCACAGCCGGAAAGGGTTTTGACCACGATCAAATTGCCGGAACTGGCGACCGAAGTGATGGTTTCTCTAAAAATCTTGATGAAACGGTCGGAGACAGGCAGATCGACGGATTTATGCACCGCATATTTATATTTACCGCTCGGGGAAAGCGTCTTGACCAACTGAAGCTCCTTGATATCTCTGGATATTGTGGCCTGTGTCACTTCAAAGCCGCATTCCTTCAAAAGAGCCGCCAGCTTTTCCTGCGTATCGATTTCGTTGTTTTCAATCAACTCAATAATCTTATTCTGTCTGGAATATCGCATGAGAACCTCCCGTCCGATGCTGTGTGCATACTTTCGTATAATTATAAATTCTACCCCGATTTTAGCACAGAAAGCGCTTTGTTTCAAGCTGTTTTCCGTAACAAAATATGTGGACAAACAGACGTTCGCGTGTTATAATAATACTATTACGGTGAGCGCGAACAGACAGCAAAAACAGAACCTACGCGCGATTGGAATCTTCAAATGAAACTGCCGCGCACAAGCGGATGCAGACGATGAGAAGTTTACGTAAGACAAGGATGAAAGGAGAGTCACAACTTGCGAATTTTGGGTATAGATCCCGGCTACGCCATTCTTGGCTACGGGGTTTTAGATATGAAAGGGAACAAGTTCGAGGTCATCGCCTATGGCTCGATCCTGACAGACAACAGCATGGAGATGCCGCAGAGATTGAAGCTTTTGTATGATGAGCTCTCGGAGATCATCCGCAGATATCAGCCGGAGGAGGCTTCCATCGAGGAACTGTTTTTTAACAATAACGCCAAAACCGCGATTCTGGTTGGTGAAGCGCGTGGCGTCGCGGTACTCGCCTGCGCACAGGCGGGACTTGCTATCAGCGAGTATACGCCGCTGCAGATCAAACAGGCGTTGGTTGGCTACGGCAGAGCGGACAAGAAACAGATGCAGGCGATGGTTAAGGCAATCCTCAACCTGGAAACTGTGCCGAAACCGGATGATACTGCCGACGCGCTGGCAGCAGCCATCTGTCACGGACACGCAGGCTGCCATAAGCGCCCCCTCCGCATTCGCAGCGGGATTTAAGCCTTGCGCAGCCAGCCCAAAAGAGGTACAATGATCTTGGCACTGCGATACCGAGTCGAAGACGAGAGTAGAGCAGATGCAAGTCAGGTGTCCGAGGGAATGGTTCTGTTCCATGAAAACGAGAGCAAACGAAGTTTGAATGGCAAAACAGACCTTCTGCTTTTGTTCCCCAGCTTCAGCTGGCTAGGAACAAGTCGTAGCAGGCGATTTGCAGCCCTAGCCCGCTGAGTGGCGAGCCGTAAGGCGAAGACAGAAGCGAGGCAGGCCTCACGCCAAGAAGCGCAGTGCTTTAGCACGTGGCGCTTTAAGGGCCGAGCAGGATGCGAGAGTAGAGCCGTATCGCGTCCGGACCAATGATAAGAATCTTTGTGCCGCGGCACAGACCGCGGCAGAATGGAGTTTGTATGATAAAATATATCCGCGGCACCTACGCGATGACGTTCGAATCAGGCATTGTGGTGGAGACAGCTTCCGGCATCGGCTTCGCGGTCCATGTACCCGCCGGCTCCCCGTTGTATCGTTCGCGGGAAGGCGAGGAAGTGATGGTTTATACCCTGATGATCGTCAAGGAGGATGACATCAGTCTGTACGGCTTTCACAACAAAGAAAGTCTGGAGCTGTTTCGCATGTTGATTACTGTAAACGGCGTCGGCGCGAAGGCGGCGATGTCGATGATGGGTTCCATGTCCGCGGACACATTGCGGCGCGCGATACTCTTTGAAGATGTGAAGGAAATCAGCAAAGCCAACGGCGTAGGGAAAAAAACCGCGGAGAGATTGATTCTCGAATTAAAGGATAAGTTGGGCAAGCTGGAAGTTTCAGAAAACCGCGCGGATGGATTTGGCAATGAGGCAGTATCCGCAGCGGCCGAGGGCATGCCGGACAGCAGGACAGAGGCCATCAACGCGCTGATTGCGCTCGGCTACACCAAAGCAGAAGCTTTCGCGGCGGTCGCAAAGGTTGCGGAAGAAGACCTTTCCTGCGAAGACTATATCAAAAAGGCCTTAAAAAACCTGTTCTGAGGACGCGCGGCAGGAGCACTTTCGTGCGGCGCTGATAACAGAAGAAACGAGGGAAACCGGATATGGAGAATGAAAGAATCACGTCTGCGGGAGCAAATCCCGGTGAGTCCAGACAAGAAGCGAGCCTGCGGCCGCAGCATTTGGATGAGTACATCGGGCAGCAGGGTGTCAAAGAGAATTTAAAAATATTTATACAGGCAGCCAAGCTCAGACATGAACCGCTCGATCATGTCTTATTTTACGGTCCGCCGGGACTCGGCAAGACGACGTTGGCCGGCATCATTGCTAACGAGTTGGATGTGGATATCAAGATCACGTCAGGCCCGGCTATCGAACGCGCTGGCGATCTGGCGGCGATTCTTACCAATTTGAATGAGAACGACGTGCTTTTTATTGACGAGATTCATCGCCTGAATCGTTCCGTAGAGGAAGTTCTGTACTCTGCTATGGAGGATTACGCCTTGGATATTATCATCGGCAAAGGACCTTCAGCCAGATCGATCCGTCTTGACCTGGCGAAATTCACGCTAATCGGCGCGACGACCAGAGCCGGAAGCCTGTCCGCGCCGCTCAGGGACCGATTCGGTGTTATCAGCAAATTCGAACTTTATACAACCGAGGAACTAAAGCAGATCATACGCAGGACGGCATCGATCCTGCATGTCGATATTGACGATGCATCGCTGACGGAAATGGCGAAACGCTCTCGCGGTACGCCGCGTGTAGCAAATCGTATGCTGAAACGCATCCGGGACTTTTCACAGGTCAAGGGTGACGGCAGTATTAACATTGACATTACCCAAGAGGGCCTTGCGGCGTTGGGAGTGGACGGGCTTGGGCTCGAACGGCTCGACAGAGAAATTTTGAGCGCGATCATCGAGCGTTTCAACGGTGGGCCGGTAGGTATTGATACGATCGCGGCTTCCATCGGAGAGGAACGTGTAACGATTGAGGACGTGTACGAGCCGTATTTGATTCAATCGGGCTTGCTGTATCGCACGCAAAAAGGACGCATGGTTTCACAGGCAGGCTATCACCATTTAGGCTTACCTTATGGAGATGAGGATAAAAACGCGGAGAATGACGCGACTGACTGAGCCCGACTGACAGACAAAGAGGCAGATCTTTCGTCCGAATGATTGGAGAGCCTCAAAGATGCAGGGCGTTTTGCCGCGCTGTTGAGATAAAAATAATAGAAGATATAGGGAAAAACAACATGCATATCAATGATTTTGACTATGAATTACCACAGGAACTGATCGCGCAGACTCCGGCGCAAAAAAGAGATTGCTCGCGGCTGATGGTCGTTGACAGAAAAACCGGAGAGGTGGCGCATAAACATTTTTATGATATCATCGACGAGTTGAAACCGACGGATTGCCTGGTACTCAACAACTCAAAAGTGCTTCCGGCAAGGCTTTACGGAACTAAGGAAGGCACCGGCGCGAAGGTAGAATTCCTGCTGATCAAGCGTATCGAAGGGGATGTTTGGGAGACAATGGTTAGACCGGGCAAACGGCTGAAACCGGGAGATGCAGTGACATTTTCGGATGAGAAGCTTTTTCGCGCGGTCGTGCAGGATTACGGCGAAGATGGAACGCGCATCGTAAAATTCGAGTATGAGGGTATTTTTTTGGAACGTCTGGAGGAACTCGGGCAGATGCCGCTTCCGCCGTACATCGAAAGAGAAAATAACCTTGAGGATAAAGATCGCTATCAGACTGTCTATGCGAAAAACGAGGGTTCGGTCGCGGCGCCGACAGCAGGGCTTCATTTCACGCCGGAGCTTTTGGAAAAGGCGAAGGCTAAGGGCGTGAAGCTGGCTTATGTGACGCTGCATGTTGGTATCGGAACCTTTCGTCCGGTCAAAGCAGAGCAGATTGAAGATCATCACATGCATTTTGAAGAATACTTCGTCGACGAGGAAACCGCGCGGACGATCAATGAAACCATTTTGTCCGGAGGCCGCATCGTTTCCGTCGGCACAACTTCAACCAGAACGGTAGAGAGTGCGGCACAGTATGATGAGGCAAGCGGTAGGTATCTGGTGCAGGCAGGGCATGGATCAACAGGAATCTTTATCTATCCCGGATACCAATTTAAGATTATCAACGCGTTGATTACGAACTTCCATTTGCCAAAGTCCACGCTATTGATGTTGATTTCGGCATTGTATAACAGAGAGGATATCCTGCGCGTGTACCGGATCGCGGTCAAAGAAAAATACCGTTTCTTTAGCTATGGCGACGCGATGTTTATCAAATGATACCTTCGGCTGACAAACGTGTCCGTGACAGCATGAATTGCTAGTTTCACGCATGTTGCTCCGCAAGGTGCTTTTGTCGTTATTCTGCAAATATTGCTGCGTGATATTTCCTACATAAAAATAAAGAGACACCGTACGAGTAAGTTTGTATGGTGTCTCTTTTTTGCCGCGCGCAGTGTCCTGTGGCAGGGATGCGCGTTTATTCATTCACCTTTATTCTTCTTCATCAACAGCCGGATCGTCGTCTTCGCCGGGTTCCGGCAGCGGTTGATTCGGGTCATAGTTCGGGTCGTCAGGGTCATCGACAATACCGGGATCCGGCGGCAGCTCCGGTTCTTCGACAATGGTCACGTCTTTTTTCGGATTTGCAGGATAAACCTCCGGATTTGGATTGTGCAGATGACAGTAGTAATGCGGAAGCTCATTGGAGTAGTCGCGTACTTTTTTGTTTGGAATGTACGGGCGCATGATACCGGTTTCAGAATGAGTGCTGCCGCAGGACGGTGTTGCCAATTCGCCGGATTCATCACAGATAGCCACCGTTTGTTTCAGCGTACCGCCTTCTTTTGGCTGCGTACCGCTGGTAAAATACTCCGTACGCGTCGCGGAGCCGCCTTCCACCGCCAGCATGCCGCTCTTGGTATCGATGGTCGCGCTGACTACATTGCTTGGTCGTTTGGAGTAGGTGCCGCCTTTCGCGCCGTCAATTTGTCCGATAATCTTGCCCCAGAGTGTCGCGGCCTTCGGTGACATCGAGGAAAGCTTGATATTGACGTCAGTGCCTATCCAGATAGAAGCGGAGTAGTTCGCTGTAAATCCATCGAACCAGATGTCATAGCTGTCAGAGGTTGTACCGGTTTTACCGCCGACATTGGCGCCGGATACTCTCGCGTAGGAGCCGATACCCTCGGAAACGACAGTCTGCAGCACGTTGCGCATGATCCAGGCAACGCCGGCGTCCAAAACATCGCTTTCGGTGGTGGTCGGTTCAAGAATGATATCTCCGGCTTTATTCGTTACCTTAGTATAGCAGGTGGAACTCTTCAGCTTACCGTCATTGACAAAGACCGAATAAGCGCTTGCCATTTCCAGTGTTGAAACACCCTTGGTCAGACCGCCCATGCCGAGTGCGGCGAGGTTCAAATCGTTGCTGTCACCCTCCTTTACCAAGGTGGTAAGACCAAATTTTTGAGCAATGTCAAAGGCATAGTCTACGCCGACCTGTGACAGGATCTTGACCGCGCAGACGTTGACAGACTGCTGCAGAGCGGTACGGAAGGTATACAGGCCGCGGTAGGAACGATAGGAGTTCACCGGCCAAAACTTACCGTTGATCTTTGTCGGTTCATCATCGACGATGGAAGCGGTAGTGATATAGTCGCCCCAAAGGTGCGTGCCTTGTCTGTCAAAACCGTTGTCTACAAGCGGGAAGGTTTCTCCCGCGGCTTCTAGCTCAAAGCTGCGCTGCAGGGCAGGGGCATAGACCGCTACCGGTTTGATGGAGGAACCCGGCTGTCTGCTCGCGGTGGCACGGTTAAACAGCATTCTGCCGACCGTTTTGCGGCCGCCGATCATCGCCTTGATGGCGCCGGTCTTGTTGTCTACAATGGTCATCGCGGACTGCGGCTGGATGACTTTTTGACGCAGAGAATATTCCTTGGTCGAAAGTTTTTTGCCGTCCTTTTCGAAGAAGTCCGGATAATCAGTAAAGAACTGCGCAGAAACGATGAGGTTATTATCCTTGTCTCTACTCTTATATGGCTGCGGAATATTGATGTAGCCGCCCGGGATGGAGTAGAACTTTCCGTTGTCGATGGAGTACATGCTCTTCATTTCGACACTGTAATCGGTCTGTCCGGCGACTGTGGTATTGTAGATCGCTAAGCGTTTCCCTGCAAAAATCGTCAGCGAGCCATCATCGTTCCACTGATATTCACTGGATTTAAGCTTGAAGGTGCCATCGCTTTCGATATAGTTGCTGTAGGCATAGAGGAGGGTGCCTCCTGTTTTGCTTCTGATATTTCCCTTAGAGTCTTTGGAATATCCGATCGGCTGTGGGAAATTATCATCGTTTTTGTATTCTTTTTCGATAACGGACTGCGCTTGCGAATCCATGGTCGTGTAAATCTGAAGTCCGCCGTTGTAGACCATGCTTTGGGCTTTTTGATAGTCATAGCCGAGCTGTTCCTGCAGATCCTTGATTACCTGTGTGATAACATAGTCCGCGAAATAGTTGGAAACGTCGTTGAGCGCGTCAATGTTCGGATTGACAACATCCTTGATTTCGGTTTTTACAGCTTCCTCATACGCTTCCTGCGAGATATAGCCCTGCTCAAGCATGAGTTTCAAACAAATTTTGATTCTGCCCGCGGCCGCGTCGTTCCAGACGTAGGCATAGTCCCCGTTCTTTTTGATCAGCTTGTCGGTATCCTCTGTGACAGAATCAGCGGACACCTGTTTGACCAAGGCGTAGGTGGTCGGAAGCTGCGGCATCGCGGCAAGCGCGGCAGCCTCAAAGAGCGTTACATCTTGGATATCCTTCGAAAAATAAGCCTGCGCGGCGGTCTGGACGCCGTAACCGGAACCGAAATTGACGGTATTCAGATAAGCTTCCAGAATCTCGGATTTGCTGAGGTTCTTTTCGAGAATGACCGCGTAATAGGCCTCTGTGATCTTACGAGAAAGGGAACGCTCCTGCATTTTATCCGTCAAATAGAGGTTTCTGGCCAATTGCTGTGTGATGGTACTGGTGCCGCTGATGGAGCCGCCGCCCAGTACCGCGTCTTTAATCGCGCCGAAGATACGGATAATGTTGAAGCCGTGATGGGTTTCGAAGGTTTTATCCTCCAGCGCGATGAAGGCGTGTTGTACATCCTTTGGAATCTGGTTAATCTCAACAATCGTTCGATTTTGATCCGCGAAGACGTTGTCGATGATTTCCCCCTTGTCATCATAGAGCACGGAGCTTTGCGAAAGCAGACTGTAGATGTTGCCCGTTTCAATTTTAGGCGCTTTGATGATAATCACGCCGACGTAAGTCATGCCGAGCAGCGCGACTGCCAAAATTACGCATACGACAAACTTCAAGAATTGCTTCTTGTTGAGTTTGTGTTTTTTCTTTTTGTGATGTTTTTGACTGCCGTTGTCAGGCGAGGCTTCCGCCTGCGTGTTTTGCGCGCGGCTCACGTGTTCTCGCTGCGCGCGATGGGGCGTATGCTCCGCTTTTTGTTCCGCGGCTTCTCGCTCCATACGTCTTGCGCGTCTGCTGTGAACGACCTGATCTGTGTTCGGATCCCTGTTCTCCGGCTTGTCCGAATAATCGGAATCTTTGTAATAACTCAAACAATTCACCCCTTTTCTTAGAATCTATGATATAAAAAATATCACTGCGCGGCACACGAAGCCTCACGCCCCGCATGTCTGCGTCCCGTAAAATGTTCGCGTTTACATATAAAACTACAATCTAAAGTATAGCATATCTTGCGCGGAAAGCCAAATACTTTCCAATTCCTATCAAAAATCTTTTTGAGCTGACTATGAAAAAAATACAAAATTGTACAAAATTGTTTTCCAAAACGCGGAAAAGTATGGTAAGATGTGTAATAAGGAGGAAAAAATGATAAAAGATTTGCCAGTCAGAAGAAAACTGTTTTATTTCACGCTGTGTCTGCTGATTCTGCTGTATTTCATGGAATTTGCGGGGGTTTCTCTGAAATCGCGGCCGGCTGCCGGACTGACAACTGGTACGCATCGCTATACAGCCATCGTCAAGCAGGTGCGCGAGAAGGACGCGGAGTGCTATACCCTGCGCGTGCGCCTTTACACCATGGACGGCACGCGCCTTAAGGATTCACCGGATGCCCTCCTGACATACTATCAAGAAGTGAAACAGCCCTGGAAGCTGCAGCGAAGCAGGATTACTTTCAGCGCGGCACTGGGCCTGCCGCAGCCGGCCGGCAATCCTCACTGCTTCGATTACGCGGATTACCTCAAAAGCTGCGATATCAGACTCATCGGCACGCTTACATCCTTTCAGCTTGCGGAGACCGAAGAAAATTCGTTTGCATCACAGCTTTGGCGGCGATATGAACGATTTCTCATACGGCAGAAGTTCCTGTTCGCCGAAAATCTGAAGCCGGAGAGCAAGGGCCTTTTGATGGGCGTGCTGTTCGGCGAGACTGCTTATCTTGATGAAGATGCTATCCAGCAGTTTCGCGACAACGGAACGGCGCATATTCTGGCTGTCAGCGGTCTGCATGTCGGCATTTTGTATGGCTTGTATCAGAGATTGACGAGAAACCGGACAAGCGCTCCCTGTCTCGCGCTTTTGGGCTTGTTTTTGTTTTCGTACGGGACATTGTCTGCGTGGAGTCCCTCGACGGTGCGGGCTGTGCTGATGGTTGTCATGAGCGTTGCAGGCAGGCTGCTGGATCTGCGCTATGATATGCTGACGGCGCTGAGCGCGGTGTGTCTGCTGCTGATCCTGGATAATCCCGATGTAATCCTTGGAACCGCGTTTCAAATGTCCTTTTTGGCGATCTGTTCAATTGCTTTTTTTGAAAAGATTTTGCCGAAGCAGCTTCCGGACAGCCTCGCCTCGGCCCTGGCAGTCAACTTGGGATTGATTTTGTATCAAGCTTATCAATTTCATACTGTTTCACTTGTCAGTCTGGTCGCGAATATCCCGGTGATTTATCTGACCGGATATTTCGTGCCGCTCGCGATGCTTTGTTTCCTGTTTTTTGGCATCGGCGGGGTGCTGTATGAAGCCAGCGCACCGTTTCTGGATGCGATGGCGCGCCTGTTGCTGACGGTCAATGCAGGGTTTGGACTGGGTGGGGCGGCGGCAGTGGATGTGATGCGGCCGCCGCTGTGGCTGACGATATTTCTCTTGGGAGGGGGCTTTTTTGCAGCATCAGAGACCTGCCTGCTTCTGCGCCTGCGTCAACAGTACCGGACGATTTTTTGCTGCATCTTGTTGATCCTGCTGGTGGCTATTCTGCTGCAAGGGCTCACTTACAGCCCGATCACGCATGATGATGTGATCTTTGTGGATGTGGGACAAGGAGACGGTATCCATCTGCGCTGCGGCGGGAAAAATCTCCTGATCGATGGGGGCGGCAGCATACGCTATGATGTGGGGCAGAAGACTTTGAAACCGTATTTCCTTGGGAATGGAGTCGGCAGCATCGATCTGGCTCTGGCAACCCATCGGCACACCGACCACTATTTGGGGCAGAGTCAGCTGGCAGAGAACTTCAAGGTCAGGAAGCGGCAGGTCGGACTGACAGCAGGCATGACGATTCGCTTCGGTAAAGATGAGGATGTCTGGCTTGAGACACTTTGGCCGCTGACGCTTGCGGAAGATCCGCAGCAGGAGGAAAACCACTCCTGCAGTGTATTCATGCTGCAGTACCGCGGCTATCGGGTGCTGATCACCGGAGACTTAGACGAAGAGGGAGAGCTTGCGATGCTGGCATATTATCAAGGTCGAAATGAGACGGAGAGACTGCGGGCAGATGTTTTGAAGGTAGGGCATCATGGGAGCAAGACCAGCAGCGCAGCAGCCTTTTTGGATGTCGTGAACCCACGAATCGCAGTGATCCAGGTCGGGAAGAACAATTACGGTCACCCGTCGCCTGAGGTACTCGAACGTCTTACAGCGCGCGGCGTACAAGTCTTTCGCAATGATGTGCATGGCGCAATAGGCTTGCAGTTTCAGGGTAAAAATGGAATCCGCGTGGATACCATGCGGAAAGCTGCCGCCTGAAACAGCCGCGCGGAGCAGCGCAAAAGATAGGCAAGACGCGGAAAATGAGAGTAGACTTTCGCGATATTTTTTCGTAAAATAAAGAAAAGAGTACGCGCTTCCGCGCCGGCAAACGCGTGAAGAAGGCGGGAAAAAATCGAAAGAAAAAATCAGGAGGGCTCAGGCTATGAAACACGCCTATATCAACGGAATTATTTTGGATGGCAGTAAGGAGATGGAGCCGCAGCAGGACAAAGTCATTCTGACGGACGGAGAGAACATTGAAGCTATCGTCGAAAAGGCGCAGATCAAGGATAAGGATTTTACAGAATACGAGATTACGGATCTGGCCGGAAACTATATCATGCCGGGACTGATCAATTTGCATCTGCATCTGCCGGCGACCGGAAAACCGAAGAAGAAGCAGCAGGATCCTGTGAAGCTGGTCAAGCTTCTGACGAGCAACGCGCTGTTTCGCAAAGTGGCGATGCAGGTGTGCGCCGCCAGCGCGAAGACACAGCTTTTGAGCGGGGTCACGACGATTCGAACCGTCGGCGGGGTGCTGGACTTTGACTCAAAAATCCGCGATCAAATCAAGGCAGGCAAGCTGATCGGTCCCCGGATCCTAAGCTGCGATATGGCAGTCTCGGTCGAGGGTGGTCACATGGCGCACTCTTTGGCTTATGTGGCGAACAGCGCGGAGGAAGCAGCTGCTTATGTCCGTAAAATCGCGGAGAACAAGCCGGACTGGATCAAATTGATGATTACCGGAGGCGTGCTGGACGCCAAGGTTAAGGGCGAGCCGGGCGAGCTCAAAATGCCGCCGGAATACGTCAAAGCAGCCTGCGACGCGGCGCATGAACTGGGTCTGAAAGTGGCTGCCCATGTAGAGAGTCCGGAGGGGGTAAAATGCGCGTTGGCAAACGGTGTGGATTCGATTGAGCACGGCGCGGCTGCCGACGCGGAAATGATCGCGTTATTCAAAGAACATCATGCCTGCCTGATCGCGACGATTTCTCCGGCACTGCCGTATGCGAAATTTAACCGCGAAGTCAGCCATATCACCGAAACGGAGCAGTACAACGGACAAGTGGTTTTCAACGGGATTTTGGACTGCGCCAAGGCCTGCCTCGAAAACGACATTCCGGTCGGTCTGGGAACCGATACCGGCTGTCCGTACGTCACACACTACGATATGTGGCGGGAGTTGAACTATTATCACAAGTATTGCGGCGTATCCCAAAAATTTGCCTTGTATACGGCAACCAAGCTGAATGCCGAGCTTGCAGGTGTCGGGGACATGACAGGCAGCATTGAGCCGGGCAAGTGCGCGGATTTTGTGGTAACAAAAGAGAATCCGCTTGAAAATCTTCAGGCGCTGCGCAAGATTGAGATGGTCGTCGCGCGCGGTAAGGTGATCGAGCATCCAAGCGTCAAAAAGATACCGGAAGTCGAAAAAGAACTGGACAAGTTTCTGTAGCAAACTTGTGTATCATTTTAGAGAGAAAACTAGAAATTTGCGGGAGGTGACCGATCCAAATGAAATTGATAGAGCCAACGATGGAATATGACAGGCAGATTCAAAGGTACCGGCAAGAGTTTTTGGAGTACGACGGGTCAATGGACGGATGTGGCTCGCTTCGAAGATTCGATCGAACACAGGACTGGCTGGATCAGGTTCAATTATTCAAATGCGCGGAAACAACGCCTCCGCATTCTGTGCCGATGACACAATATATCTATCTTCGAGAAACAGACAACAAGATTGTAGGGGTCATGCAAATCCGGCATGATTGCAACACCTTTTTGGCACAATACGGTGGACATATCGGCTATTCTGTCTGTCCGAGCGAACGCAGAAAGGGATACGCGACACAAATGCTGCGGCTTGCTTTGCCGAAGTGTAAAGAACTTGGAATCGACCAGGTTCTGATCTGCTGCGCACAGGGAAATGAAGGGAGCCGAAGAGTCATCCTGCATAACGGAGGGAAATATGAATCGACTGTGCATGACCCGGAACGTGATCAGGATTTAGAACGATACTGGATTGATATGTCGGATAACATGTGAGAATTTCGGATTTACAGAGGGGATGACAATGAGAATGAGAATAGAACCTTTAACCGTCAAGGATATCGTTGTGAACTGGCAATTACCTTGTATCAAGCGTATTGTGGATGCGGAATCGGAAAAGCTATGCTGGAAACAGTATTAGAAGCTGCCTGCCGCGTGCGGAGAAATCGGCAGGCAGCCTAAGTTTGCCGCCGCTGCGCGGCGGCATATATGCGCGCTACATCGGGATGCAGAGCTCAGTGCCGACTAACATGTTGTACGGGTCGATATGCGGGTTCGCGCGCATGAGCGCGTCGAGCTTGACATTGTGCATTTTGGCGATTAAGTACAGGGTGTCTCCGGCTTTGACGGTATGTTTTTTCGCGCAGCTTTCCGGCGCGGCCGGCAGCTGATCCGCGGTTCCCGGAATGCAGAGCCTTGTGCCGATCTGCAGATTATATGGATTTTCGATACCGTTGACTTTCATCAGCAGGCTGACCGGCAGCTCGTATTTTTCGGCAATCGAGTACAGCGTATCCCCTTCACTGACTGTATAGACATCAATGCAGTACAAGCAGTTTTTCATGTATTCTCCACCTCTCTTGATTTGCGCGTCTGCCTGTGGCAAACCGCAGTCTTTTACCTTATATATATTTTGCGCTATTGAAAAATGTGCATGAATTTTGCGTGAGGCGTGGAATTTATTCCGCATACCGGGGCCAAAAGCACGTAAAAAACGGCAGATGATGAAACGAAAAAACGCTTAAATCACTGCCGTTTTTAGGATGAGCGCCATGTGCGCATAGAAATCTTAGATTTGATTTTCATTATACGCATTTTGCTTCGCGAGAAGCGACGCTCTTGTGGTTAGAAGAAGTATGCCCAGGCGAGGAAACCAAGACATGCGATGATGCCGACATACAACGTGATGATGACTAGATAGCCCATGATGTTGCGGGCGGATAAGCCTGCGATACCCAGCGCTGGAAGCGCCCAGAACGGCTGGATCATATTCGTCCATTGGTCACCCCATGCAATCGCCATCGCTGCACGCCCATACTCGATTCCCATTTCGGTCGCCGCAGGCATGACAATCGGAGCCTGCACTGCCCACTGGCCGCCGCCGGACGGAACGAAGAAGTTAATAATACCTGCAGACAGGAACGTTAGCAGTGGGAAAGTGTATTCATTGGAAATCCTTACAGAAAAGTCCGCGATGATTGCCGCAAGCGAAATACCTGTTTCCGGATTTTTCGCGACCATCAGTCCCATAATACCCGCATAGAATGGGAACTGGAGCAGGATTCCCGCAGCACCGCTGGCTGCGCCGGTAATCGCGTCAACATATTTGCGCAGATCGCCGTGGAGCAGGATGCCAAGCGCCAAAAAAATGAGGTTGACGATGTTCAGCGACAGATTAAAACCGTTCATCGCGAAGTTATAAACGATATAGCTGAACGCGAGCAGCAGGGTGATGAACCATAAGACCTTGCTGTGCTCGATCTTCTCCGCCGGCGTATCAATCGTGTAGGTTTTTTCTTTTTCCTCCACAAGCAGGGCGGGATCAACGAGAATCGTGTGTTCAGAAGCCGGGTGCATCGCGTAGTTGACGAGGGGCATCGTGATCAGAATCAACAGACACATACCGAGGTTGACCGGATGAAAAATGGTCTCCGCGGTGCTGACTTGATAAGTAACGTCTAAAATCGTGGTTCCTTTTTCAGAACCGAGCTGCAGCGGAATGGAGCCGGAAAGACCCGCGTGCCAGATGACAAAGCCGGAGTAAGCGGACGCAATCAGCAGCGGATAGTCCACGTCTTTTGCATGCTTCGCGATTTCCTTGGCGAGCAGCGCACCCGCGATCAGACCAAAGCCCCAGTTCAGCCAGCAGCAGATGGTAGAAACGAAAGTCACGATCAGAATCGCGCGCATTTTTGTCGTGGCAGTGCGAGCAATCATACCCAGACCTTTTTTGCAAATGGATGCGGAGGCCATTGCGGAACCCAGCACCAAAACCAGTGCCATCTGCATGGAGAAAGCGAGCAGTCCCCAGATACCCGCATCGTTACCCCAGGCTGAGAGCATTTGAATCGGACCCTGTTTGGTTCCGAGCATGCCGCCGATAAAAACGATAATGGTCAGGATGATAGCGAATAAGAACGGATCCGGCAGCCACCGGTTCACAACTCTTACGCAAGCGTTTGTAAATTTCTTAAACATAAAATCACCTCGAAAAAATGATAGGAAGGGTACCTTTGTCAAGCAAAGGTATAAAAAACCGGTACACGTTAGCTTTCAATGAAAAAACCACCATGTATTCCGTATACAGTGTATTGACTTGTTAAAACGATGTCAAGCGGTCAGATAAAACCTTAGCGTGGCGTTAACAAAAAAATAACAAACTTTTTGACCGCATTATTCCGACATGTACGCGAGCCTGTCTGCAGAGCGGAATGACTGTTTGGTATCGCAGAGCATTTATCAGATCATTTATTCCATACTCAGAAGCGAGTATGAAACCGGAGGAGATCATTAAAGTTTCCAACGGCGCACAGACGGAATTTTCTCGAAAACTTCACATGGCTTTCGCTTTCTTTGTATACAGAAATATGATAGAATGAAAGAATCAAGCGAAAGGAAACGTTAGTATGAGAGAAAAATTCTCTAATTTTTTTAGAAATGTCAATCCGGTCATCTTGATCCTGCTGATCATTATGGCTGTGGAGTCCATGATGGAAAATCATATGTCCGTCGGAGAGTGGCTTTATACCAAGCTGCTGATCCTGCCGGGCATCATTATCGGCTTGTCTTTTCACGAAGCGGCGCACGCGCTTGTTTCGTATAAGCTCGGCGATCCGACCCCCAAGCTGCAGGGCAGAGTGACCCTCAATCCGTTGGCGCATATTGACCCCATCGGGTTTATCACGCTGCTGTTTATCGGCTTCGGCTGGGGCGTCCCGGTAGAGATCGATCCGAGATATTATAAAAATCGCAGAGGCGGAGAACTGCTGGTTTCGCTGGCAGGCGTGACGACAAACCTGATTATGGCAGTTGTATTCGCGCTGCTTTTCCGCTTGGCAGCGAATACGATGAGTTATGATTTTTATCAAGGGGCAGGGCAGATTTTACTGCAGATGATGCTTTATGTGGTCTATATCAATCTGGTTCTGATGATATTTAATCTGATCCCGGTACCGCCGCTGGACGGTTTCGGCGTTGTGACACAGATCTTCCATTTGGAGCGTTACGACTGGTATTGGAAAATCTATCAGTACGGGCAACCGATCCTGCTGGTTCTGATCATTTTTAATATTCCGTCGAAGATCATCAGTCCGGCTTGTGACGCGCTGCTGAATCTGTTGCTTTGGTGAGAGACAAGGAAAAAATGAAGATTCTGATTGTAGAAGATGATAAAACTTTAAATAACGGCATTGCGATGACGCTGGGCGGTTATGAGATCGTGCAGGCCTATCATCTGGCAGAGGCACGCCGTTTGCTTGCGGACAGTCACCCTGACCTTGTGCTGCTGGATATCAATCTGCCGGATGGCAGCGGGCTGGATTTTTGCCGTGAATTAAAAAAAGACAGCGAGGTACCGGTGATTTTTCTGACTGCCAACGATATGGAGATCGATGTGGTCGCGGGCTTGGAAAGCGGTGCTTCCGACTATATTACCAAGCCGTTTTCACTGGCGATCCTGCGGGCGCGCGTGGCGGCGGTTCTGCGCGACCGGGAGGTCGGAAACCATAGTGGGGATACAAGCTTGCGGGTACAGATAAGCGGCGAAGAGAATGCCGGTCAGGAATGCAGCATAGGAAACGGCAGTACAAAGAAAAACAACGCATGGCAGTACAGCGACAGCGTGTTCGATTTTGACTTCGAAGCGATGTGTTTTACAGCTGCTGGCGATCGGGTCGAGCTGTCTAAGACAGAGCAGAGACTGCTGCGAATTTTGGTCACAAACCGCGGACAGACGTTGCGGCGGGAATATCTGCTCGCGCGCATTTGGCCGGACGGTACGGAATATGTGGACGCCAATGCGTTATCGGTCACCATGCGCAGATTGCGTGAAAAGCTGCCGGAGATTCCGGTGCGGACGGTCTACGGCATCGGCTATGTCTGGGAAGAAAGGACGCAGGAACCATGACGAGCACGATTATTTTAGCGTTGATAACGGCAGTAGCTTTGTCTGCTGCTTTCTTTGTATATCATAAAGTTTCCGGGGCGCTGCAAAAGATGGATGAAATGCTGGATGCGGCAATTGACGGCAGCTTTGCGGAGCATGATTTTTCGGAGCAGCAATTATCCAAACTGGAATCGAAGATGTACCGCTATTTGTCAAAACAGGAAGCACAGAAACGCGCGCTGGAAACGGAACGGGAAAATATCAACCGCCTGATCGGCGACATTTCGCATCAGACCCAGACTCCGCTTGCAAACGTGCTGCTGTGTACGCAGCTGCTCGCGGAATCGGAAACGCTCGGCGCTCACGAGCGGGAGCTGGCAGGGAAAACCGCGGTACAGGCAGAGAAACTTTCTTTTTTGATTGCTTCTTTGGTCAAGACCTCCAGACTGGAAAACCATGTGATTCAGCTGCGTCCGCAGCGCGGCGATATTGGACAGCTGCTTGCGGAGCTTTACGAAACCTATGCGGGAAAGGCGGCAGCAGCAGGCAGAACGCTCGAATTGGTGCAGCCGGAGCATGCGCTTTCTGCCCGCTTTGACCGTAAATGGACGCTGGAAGCGGTCGGGAATCTTATTGATAATGCGATCAAATATACGGAGACGGGTGGGCATATACGGCTTACAGCAGCCGCTTACGAAATGTTTGTGCGTATTGATGTGACAGATAACGGCATGGGAATCGCAGAGGAAGAGCAGGCACAGATCTTCGGGAGATTTTACCGTTCGCAGACAGTTTCCGATGAAAAGGGCGTGGGTATCGGGCTTTATCTTGCCCGGGAAATCATCGAAAAAGAGGACGGCTATCTGCGTCTGCAATCGAAGCCGGGCGCGGGCAGCTGCTTTTCGGTTTTCCTGCCGAAATAACGTCTTTTGAATAAAAAGAACGCTTGTTCTTTTTGAGGAAATATGTTAGAATAAAAGAGCCAAGAGAATAGAAGCCGAGCGGCTGAGCCTTTCAAAAGGGGAATGCGGAAGCGAAAACCCTGCAGAAAGGAGTTTTGCGAATGCGTATTACGATCACACTGTCAAAAGGTGTATTGCGGATTACGATTTCAAAAAATAAAAAGACCGCCACGGCTGAACCCCGGTAGCGGTCAATCGTAACCACGGCTCAGCCCTAAGGCTTCACCTCTTGGATCTATGATATCACGTTGGCAAAAAAAATGCAAGCTGTTTTCAATTCTTTCAATCCTGTAAGAATTGAAATGCGGCGCGGAAAGTTTTGAGAAAGATTCTTCTGATAAGATAGGTGTATGAATCCGGGGAAAGGCTCCCGGTCATACATTTTTTCTTGAAAGGGGATTATGATGCGTATATTAAAAACAACGGATCTCAAAAAGTACTACGGCAGCGGGGATGCCATGGTGCGGGCGCTGGACGGCGTCAATCTTAGCGTTGAGGAGGGCGAATTCGCAGCGATCGTCGGCACCTCCGGCAGCGGCAAGTCGACCCTGCTGCATATGATGGGCGGTCTGGACAGACCGACTTCCGGCAGTGTGGAGGTCGCAGGACAGAAGATCTTCGAACTCACGGATGACGCGCTGACAATCTTCCGGCGGCGCAAGATCGGTTTTGTCTTTCAGAGCTTCAATCTGGTGCCGGTGCTGAACGTCTATGAAAATATCGTGCTGCCGATCGAGCTGGACGGCGGGCGGATCGATACCGCGCATGTGGACCGTATCATCGAAACGTTAGGTTTAAGCGAAAAGATCCATAATCTGCCGGGACAGCTTTCCGGCGGACAGCAGCAGCGCGTGGCGATCGCGAGAGCGCTGGCAACCAAACCGGCGATTCTTCTGGCAGACGAGCCGACCGGAAACCTGGACAGCAAAACCAGTCTGGACGTGCTGGGGCTGCTCAAGGTCAGCGGACAAAAATTCAGCCAGACCATCGTTATGATCACGCACAACGAAGAAATCGCGCAAATGGCAGACCGGATCATTCGCATCGAAGACGGCAGAATCGCAGGTGAGCACGATGTTTCGCGTTAAGAACAGCCGGTGCATCAGCCGGATCTCAAGGCGCAGTCTGGCAAGCGGCAGAACAAGGAATCTGATTGCCATTCTCGCAATCATGCTGACCGCCATTCTGTTTACCACCCTCTTCACCATCGCGGGTGGGATTCTGGACACAATACAGATGCAGACCGCCAGACAGGTGGGCACTTCCTCTCACGCGGGATTTAAATATCTGACATGGGAGCAGTACGAAAAGGTTGCGGCAGACCCGAAGGTCAAAGACATCTCTTATGATATTTTTGTCGGTTTCGGAGAAAATCCGGAATTCGCCAAGATGCATACAGAAATCCGCTATACCGAGGCCAAAAATGCGGAGTGGGCGTTCTGCCTGCCGACGACCGGAAGGCTGCCGGAAAGCGGCATGGAAGCAGCGGTTTCCGAATCCATTCTCGACGCGCTCGGCGTTCCGCACGAGCTGGGTGTGCAGATACCCTTGGAATTTTCTGTACGAGGAAAAAAATATCGAGAAACTTTTACGGTATGCGGGTTCTGGAAGCAGGATATTGTGTCAGGCTCCAACAATATCTATCTGTCACGCGATTACGTGAATCAAGTTGCGCCGACCTGGCATGACGGTGATGCAGTCGTAAAGCAATCACCGAACATAGATGAGATGGGAGGCTGTGTCAATCCATCTATCTGGTTTGCAGACAGCTGGGATATCGAAGGCAAGGTAGAGGCACTGAAAGCACGCTGTGGATTTGACAGCTCTGTTAACGACGGTGTGAACTGGGCGTATGCCGGATCGGAAATGGATGCGCAGAGCATTCTGCTGGTTGCGGGTCTGCTGCTATTGATCGGATTTTCCGGCTATCTGATCATTTATAATATCTTCTACATTTCTGTTGCGGCGGATATTCATTTTTACGGACTGCTCAAGACCATCGGCACCACGCGCAGGCAGCTTGCCGGCATTGTCCGCAGACAGGCGTATCTGCTGTGCGTAATCGGGATACCCGCCGGACTTTTTGCCGGATATTTTATCGCGGTATGGCTCATGCCGTTCATTATGAAAAACACGACTTTCGCGAACGATTTTACAATTTCGCCGAATCCTTGGGTTTTTGCGGGAAGCGCGGTCTTTGCTTTTCTGACTGTCTGGATCAGCTGTATCCGGCCATGCAGACTGCTGGCAAAGATCTCACCGGTAGAGGCCGTAAAATACGCGGAGGCGCGTTCGGCGCAGCCTTTCAAAACAGGGAAAAAACGGAAGCCGGTGTCTGCAAAGAAAACGCAGCGCGTTACGCCTTTCGCAATGGCTTGGCAGAACATGAAACGAAACAGGAAAAAAACCATTTCCGTAGTTCTTTCCCTGACACTTTCGCTGGTATTACTGCAGGCAACCGTGACCATCACAGATGGATACGATCTGGACAAATATTTGCATGAAAAGGCTGTGGCGGATCTGATGCTTACGGATAGCCGCATTCTGACCTCCATGGGAGAGGCGGAATTTGATGATATTACACCGCAGGTCAGACAGGATGTGGAAAGTCTCGATGGTGTTACGGAAACCGGCAGCGTGTATATGCGGGAGATCCGGCATCATATGGATGATGCGCACGTGAAGCGTGTGCGGGAGGCCATGGCAGAATACGGGCAGGATATGTCGGCAGTCATGACAGAACAGGCGGAGAGTTATCTTGATCAAAACGAGATCCTCGGACACGTTTACGGCGTTGACGGCATCGCGGAAGATAAAATGGAGATCGCCGGCAAAGAAAACGGAGATTTTGACCGGGAAAAATTCGCAAGCGGAGACTATGTGATCGTCACAGCTTTTACGGATATCGGAGACGGAGAATTTTATCACATCGGAGAAAAAGTCACGATCGACTTCGAAAGCGGCAGGAGCAAGACATATGAAGTACTTGCGATCGGCGATGTCCCATATGCGCTCGGACCGCAGCACGGCCATGGTGTAGCTATTTACTTCACCCTGCCTGCGGAGGAGTTCGTCCGGCAGACCGGCGAGACATCCGCGATGAGCATTGCGTGCAATTTTACCGAGGCGGGCGAGGCGAAAGCTGAAGCCTGGGTAAAAACCTACTGTGAAGAAAAGCACCCGGAGCTTTCGTATGTATCGAAATCCACGATACAAGGAGAATTTGACAATCTTACGCAGATGACCATGGTGGTGGGCGGCATTCTGAGCTTTATCCTGGGATTGATCGGCATTTTGAATTTCATCAATACCATGATCACCTCAATCCAGGCGCGCAAGAATGAACTGGCGGTGCTGCAGGCCGTCGGCATGACCGGCAGACAGCTGCGGCAAATGCTGACGGGAGAGGGCCTCTGTTATGTCCTGCTTACGGCAGGTATGACACTGACGGTCGGAAACCTGCTTGTTTACGCGATCGTCAAGGCATATACCGCACAGATGTGGATGTTTACTTATCATTTTGTGATTTGGCCGATTCTGGCAGCCGTTCCGGCTATGCTGCTGATCGGACTGGTGATCTCGGCAGCTTGCTGCAGTATCCTGCGTAAACGAAGCATCATCGAGCGGCTGCGCGCGGAGTAGGCGCTTGCCTGCCCCCGGAGCTATGATTCAATCCAAAAGAGTAGGAAAAAGTTTTATTAGCACTCTGTTAAAAAGAGTGCTAAATTTTTCTTTACATGGCGTTTGAATGGGTGTAAAATGGGTATATACAGAGTTGTGAGGGTATGCTAAGCATGTCCGAATCTGAAAAAATGAATGAAATTGGATAAAAATGTTTATGTTTTGATGAAACAGGGGTGATGATATGAACATTGAAAAATATACGCAGAACGCGCAACAGGCTGTTATGGACTGTCAGAATATCGCGATTTCCGAGGGACATCAAATGTTGGATGGGGAACATCTGCACATGGCGCTTCTGATGCAGAAGGACGGATTGATCCCGAAGCTTCTCAAGTACATGAATGTGGACGCGACCGCAATGATTGCTGATGTTGAGGAGGAACTGGAAAAGCTGCCGAAGGTATCCGGCAACGCGGACAATATGTATTCTTCCAGAAGACTTTCTCAGCTTTTGATGAGAGCAGAGAAAATCGCGGAGGAATTCAAGGATGAATATGTCAGCGTAGAGCATTTATACCTGGCGCTGCTGGAGGAAAAGGGCACGCCGAGTGCGAAAATTTTCTCGAAATACAATATCAACAAGAATAAATTCTTAGAGGCGCTGTCCAAGGTCAGAGGCAATCAGAGAGTGACGAGCCAAAATCCGGAGGACAATTACGATGCTTTGAATAAATACGGTCGCGATCTGGTGGAAATGGCCAGAGAGGGAAAACTGGATCCTGTGATAGGGCGTGATAAAGAAATTACCAGACTGATTCAGATTCTGAGCAGACGTACGAAGAATAATCCGTGTCTGACAGGGGAACCCGGAGTAGGTAAGACTGCCATTGTAGAGGGACTTGCACAGCGCATCGTTATGGGAATGGTTCCGGATACAGTGAAGGATAAGCGTCTTGTTGTGTTAGATCTTTCCGGCATGGTTGCGGGAAGCAAATACAGAGGTGAATTTGAGGAACGCATTAAGAATGTGATCCAGGAAGTAAAAGAACATCAGGGAATTCTGCTGTTCATTGATGAAATCCATACCATCATCGGAGCAGGTGGAGCGGAGGGAGCACTGGATGCTTCTAATATCCTGAAACCTTCTCTTTCCAGAGGTGAGATTCAGCTTATCGGCGCGACTACTCTGGAGGAATACCGTAAATATATTGAAAAAGACGCAGCACTGGAACGAAGATTCCAGCCTGTGACAGTGGAAGAACCATCTTCAGAGGAGACTGTTGAGATCCTTAAAGGTCTGCGTCCATATTATGAGAAACATCATGGGGTAAAGATTGAAGATGAGGCACTTGAGGCCGCAGTAAAAATGTCACAAAGATATATCAATGACCGTTTCCTTCCGGATAAGGCAATTGATATTATTGATGAAGCAGCATCAAAGGTTCAGCTTGCGGGTTATCAGTCAGCACCTGAAATGGAACAATATGAACTGGAACTGAATGAACTTCGTGAGGAGAAAGAACAGGCAGTTAAGACTGCAGATATTGAACGCGCAAAAAAAGCACAGGTACGCCAAAATGAAGTGGAAGCCGAAATGGAGAAAATCCGCATTAAGACTGAACGTAGAAATAAGAGGAAGAAACTTGTTGTAGATGAAGCTGCTGTTGCAGAGACGATTTCTGACTGGACAAAGATTCCTCTTCAGAAACTGACAGAGGGAGAAACCAAACGTCTTGCTCGTCTGGAGAAAGAACTTCATAAACGTGTGATCGGACAGAATGAGGCAGTGAAAGCTGTTGCGCAGGCAGTGAAACGGGGAAGAGTAGGACTTAAAGATCCGAACCGTCCCATTGGTTCTTTCCTTTTCCTTGGACCTACAGGTGTTGGTAAGACAGAACTTTCCAAGGCTCTGGCAGAAGCTGTCTTTGGAAGTGAACAGGCGATGATTCGT